>Ga0256839_1002369_pt1 | contig 21055 bp, 18 predicted proteins | sample 354166metaG_FD_185968 | JGI IMG/M metagenome (GOLD analysis project Ga0256839, IMG submission 185968) | Hydrothermal vent microbial communities from Mid Atlantic Ridge, Atlantic Ocean - 354-166 | ecosystem: Environmental > Aquatic > Marine > Hydrothermal vents | place: Atlantic Ocean: Mid... | reverse complement strand
GGCGCATTTCGGTCATGACAACACGGTCCAAAAGCACCCGCCATGCCTGGCTGCCGGATTTGTCTATCTTTATTATCCGCCCCTCAACCGGACCATAATAGCGAAATTCCAGCACCGGCGCGGCAACCGAAAAACTGCGAAAAGTGGCGCTCAGGTAACCGGTAATTAACAGAATCGAGATTAGGATCACGCTGCGCATAAAGCCGCGGACCAAAGCCGACAGCACCGATATGCTGATCAAAATAAAAACCAACGCAAATACAACCATAAGGGATGGCTCAATTGGCAAGAAAAAATATAACCAAATGCCACAGCCAAAAAACACCGGACACCATAAAATAAGGTTATGGCGCTGGCGTTCCCACTCAACATTGATCCATTGTTTCACGGGTGAACTTGTCCTTGTGCCACGCTTGGCTTAATAGCTTTTTAACTTTATGTTTTTATGGTTTCTGAAAGGTTAATGTGATGTCCATTAGCACCCCTGTTGTCACGCGCTTTGCGCCTTCTCCCACCGGATATTTGCATATCGGCGGGGCGCGCACCGCCCTGTTTAACTGGTTGTTTGCCCGCCATCACGGTGGTAAATTTTTGCTGCGCATCGAGGATACCGACCGCGCCCGTTCCACCCCCGAGGCAACCGAGGCGATATTGAGTTCGATGAAATGGTTGGGGCTGGACTGGGACGGTGATGCGGTCAGCCAGTTTGGCCAAATCGGTCGGCATCAGCAGGTGGCGCTTGAAATGCTGGATAATGGCAGCGCCTATCGCTGTTATGCCACCAAAGAGGAAATCAATGATTTTCGCGAAAAGGCCCGCGCCGCCAAACAGCCGCCGTTGTTTCAGTCGCCCTGGCGCGATGCGGTTGAAACCCCTGATCTGCCGTTTGTGGTGCGCCTAAAAGCCCCCAAAACCGGCGAAACTGTAATTGAGGATCAGGTGCAGGGCAAGATTTCGTGGAAAAACGAAACCCTTGATGATCTGGTTTTGCTGCGTTCCGACGGCACGCCAACCTATATGCTGGCCGTGGTGGTCGATGACCATGATATGGCGGTCACCCATGTTATTCGTGGCGATGACCATTTAACAAATGCCGCCCGCCAAGCGCTTATTTATAACGCCATGGGCTGGGATATTCCGGTTTTTGCCCATGTGCCGATGATTCATGGCGATGATGGCAAAAAACTGTCCAAACGCCACGGCGCGCTTGGCGTTGAGGAATATCGCGATATGGGCTATCCGGCCTCTGCCATGCGCAATTATCTGGCACGGCTGGGCTGGAGCCATGGCAATGACGAATTTTTCACCACTGAACAGGCGATTGAATGGTTCGGGTTCAAATCCATGGGCAAATCCCCCGCGCGGTTTGATTTCAAAAAACTGGGTAATCTTTCGGGACAGCATATTCGCGCCACGGATAACGCAACCCTGACCGAAGAAATTGCTGATTATGTTGCGTCGCAGCAACTCCCTTTGCTGACAGATGCGCAAAAAACCCTTTTTCGGGATAATATGGACATGTTAAAGGCCCGCGCCAAGATATACCCGGAACTGCTTGAAATGGCGCATTTTTTCTTGTCCAGCCGCCCATTCAAGCCCGATGCCAAAGCTGCACCGCTGCTTAATACGGTATCCCGTGGTATGCTGAATCGTTTGACTTCGCGGTTGCGAGATGGTAGCTGGAACGCAGAATTTCTTGAGGCTGAAATTCGTGATTTTGCCAAAGCCGAAGATCTGAAGCTTGGCCAGATTGCACAGCCTTTGCGGGCTGCCCTGACAGGGCGCACCGTGTCGCCCAGTGTTTTTGACATGATGGTCACATTGGGGCGGCAAGAAACAATCGCCCGGTTGGAGGATGTCTCTACCTAAGGCAGGCGGTTTTCCGTTTGTGCCTGATCGGGCCTGTAGCGGCTGATGCCGCAAAAAAAGTAGCGCGAAAGCGCAGGAAAGGTCAAAATATGACGCATGACGTGAAATCAACAGCAAAGCTAACCATTGGTGACAAAGAATTCGATTTGCCGGTATATTCGCCCTCGGTCGGGCCGGATGTTCTGGATATCAGCAAGCTATACGGGCAGGCTGATGTTTTTACCTATGATCCGGGGTTTACCTCTACGGCTGCTTGTGATTCCGCGATTACGTTTATTGATGGCGCAAAGGGTGAATTGCTGTATCGCGGCTATCCGATTGATCAATTGGCGGAAAAATCCCATTTTCTTGAGGTATGTTATTTGTTGTTATACGGCGAATTGCCCGATGCCGCAAAAATGACCGATTTTGTCCAGCGTGTGACCCGCCACACCATGTTGCATGACCAGATGGGTGCGTTTTATCGTGGTTTCCGGCGCGACGCCCACCCGATGGCGATTGTTTGCGGCGTGGTCGGGGCTTTGTCGTCGTTTTATCACGATTCGACCGATATCAATGATCCGGAGCAACGTGAAATCGCATCTATTCGTTTGATTGCAAAAATCCCGACCATCACCGCATGGGCCTATAAATATTCCATCGGCCAGCCATTTGTTTACCCGCAAAATGATCTGGATTATGCGTCGAATTTCCTGAATATGTGTTTTTCGGTGCCCGCCGAACCTTATGTGGTTGATCCGATCCTGTCGCGCGCCATGGACCGTATTTTCACGCTACATGCAGATCACGAACAAAACGCATCAACATCAACCGTGCGTCTGGCCGGTTCTTCGGGTGCCAACCCGTTTGCTTGCATTGCCGCCGGTGTTGCCTGCCTGTGGGGGCCAGCGCATGGCGGTGCCAACGAGGCCGCGTTAAGTATGTTACGCGAAATCGGCACTGTTGATCGCATTCCCGAATATATCGCGCGGGCCAAGGATAAATCCGACCCGTTCCGCCTTATGGGCTTTGGCCACCGCGTTTACAAAAACTTTGACCCGCGCGCCAAGGTGATGAAGGAATCGGCTGACGAGGTATTGGGCCTGCTGGGTGTCGAAGATAACCCGACCTTGCAAGTTGCCAAAGAATTGGAGCGCATTGCCCTTAGCGACCCTTATTTCATTGAGAAAAAGCTGTATCCGAATGTGGATTTCTATTCCGGTATTATTCTGGATGCCATGGGGTTCCCGACCTCTATGTTCACGCCGATTTTCGCACTGGCGCGCACCGTGGGCTGGATTGCCCAGTGGAAAGAAATGATCTCGGATCCGACCCAGAAAATCGGCCGGCCACGCCAGCTATATACCGGTGAGACCTTCCGCGATTATGTCGATGTCGAAAACCGCTAATTGATAAAACGCCGGGGCCTGACCCCGGCGTTTTTATTTCAACTGGGCCAAAACCGATTTGGCGGCACGAACCCCCGGGTTTTCACCGCCCCGCCCCAACGCATCTATTGCTTGTTGACCAATGGCAATTTGATTTTTCCGGGCGGTTTGATCCTGCAAAAGGTTCAACATTTCGCGGCTCAGGTTTTCGACATTACAGGCGGCTGAATGAAATTCGGGCACGGCTTTGGTTTTGGTTAATAAATTTACCAGCGTAAAAGACGGCGCAAGCATGGCGCGCTGCATGATCCAGGCTGAAATAAAATTAACCTTATAACCGATCACCATCGGCACCCCTGCGGCTGCCAGTTCAATCGAAACCGTGCCGGATGCGGCCAAAGCCAATTCCGATGCTGCAAGACAAATGCGTTTTTGTGTTGCCGCATCATCGGCTGAAATGCCGTCCGGGCTAAGCAGAATCATATCAAGCCCCGATTTTTCAAGCTGTTCCTTAAGCGGCCCAGCTACGTGTTGCGATGCAATCGGGATGGCAAAACGAACCTTTGGAATCTGTTGTTTAATCTGCAAAGCCGTTGCAAAAAAGATTGGTGAAAGCCGTTTTATTTCACTGCTTCGCGAGCCAGGCAAAATGGTGATCAGTTGATCGGTTTCGTCTATCCCGTGGGTCTTTCGAAACGCTGTAATTTCAGGTTCTGAGGGCTGAGCATCAGCCACTACCGGATGGCCGACAAAATCACAGCTCATGCCCGCGGCCTCCATATAAGGGGGTTCAAACGGCAACAATGCCAGCACATGATCAATATGCGCCGCCATTTCCTGCGCGCGCTTTGGCCGCCATGCCCAAACCGAGGGCGCCACATAATGCACCGCCGGTGCGGTGATTTTGCCACGCACCAAAGCCGTTAGCCGCAAACAGAAACCGGGGCTATCAATAGTGACCAGAATGTCCGGTTTTGCCGCGATCACCGCATCTGCGGTTTGGTTGAGGCGGCGCTTTAAGTGTCGATATTTCGGAATTATTTCCAGTAATCCAAACAGGGATAATTCATGTATCGGAAAATTGCTGACCATGCCTTGGCCCTGCATCAGCGGGCCGCCAACCCCGAGAAATTCGATATTTTTGCCATAGGTTTCGACCATTCCTGCCATCAAGGCAGCACCAAGTCGATCACCGGATGCTTCTCCGGCAACCAGAAAAACCTTTATATCCTTGGCCATTATTCCGGCCTGCCAAGCAAAAACAGCCCCAGCTCATCAGCCGCTGAAATGGTTTCATCCATGCCTAGAATCAATGCGCCACCGGCGCGAACAACCACGCCGGATAATCCGGCTTTGGCAGCCAAAACAAACGTATCGGGGCCAATCGCGGGCATATCTGTGCGCCAATCCTGCCCCGGCTTGGGGGATTTCAGCAATACGCCTTTGGTACCGTTTTTATCGGGCAAACGGTGCGGGTTTTCCGCCACAAATCGCAGCATGGCATCGGTGCCCTGAATGCTTTCCAGCCCCAGACAAATACCCTGGGCCACCACCGCACCCTGCCCCACATCCGCGTGACCAAGCGCATTAACAATTTCAACCGCACGGTTGATATCGGTCTGGTCGTCACGGCTTGGCGCAGCTTTTGTTAACACCCCTTCGGGGGCCAGCAGCGATTTCAGCAAATGATGTGCACCAACCACGTTAAAGCCCTCAGCCTCGAACAGGGCTGAAACCACCGACAACGTATCGCCATCGCCCTTTTTCAAAGCATTCATCACCACAGGCGCCAGCCGCAATCCGGTGGAATCAAAGCGCAAAGGGTTAAGCTGTGGTCGCCCCATCCCCCCCGCCATAGTAATCTGGCTAACGCCGGATTTTTTCAACGCTTTGAACAACCGTCCGGGTTTTTCAAAAATGGCCGGTTGAACAGGATGGTTTTTTGCCCAATCCGGTGAAATACCTTCAAATAAAACAACGATATAGGGCAGATCGCGGCGAATGCATTCTTCGGTTAGCAAACGCGGCAAAACCCCGTTTCCAGCGATAATGGCAATTTTTGCCTTTGGATCAAACAGCATTTATTTTTCCTTTGGCGTGCAAAAAGAACGACTGGTTTCGCCCAGAATAAAATCTGTGATCTCCTGAATCGCCGGAACACCCGCGTTTTGTGCCTGTGCCTTTTTGGCACGGGTTTTCAAATTATCGTCACCGCTGAAAATTTCGCTATAGGCTGCGCGCAGTGCATGAATTTCGCTTCGCTTCATCTCTGCGCGTTTCAGGCCAATCAGGTTCAGCCCCGCCAAACCGGCCCGTTCGGAAACCACTGATCCATAGGGAATGACATCTGCCGCCACCATGCTTAGCGCGCCAATAATGGCATATTTACCGATACGGCAATATTGATGCACACCAACCATGCCGCCCAGAATTACCCCGTCGCCAACCTGAACATGACCAGCCAGCGAACAATGATTGGCCATAACAACCTTATTGCCCACATGGCAATCATGGCCAACATGTGCGCCCAGCATCAACAGGCAATCATCGCCAATCACAGTAATGCCCCCGCCGCCAGCAGTGCCCGGATTGATCGAAACGCTTTCGCGAATCATATTGCGTTTGCCAATCACCAAACGGGTTTTTTCACCGGCAAATTTCAAATCCTGAGGTTGGGACCCCACCGAGGCAAATTGCCAGATCGTGGTATCGTCGCCGATTTCAGTATCGCCCTCCACCACCACATGGCTGCGCAGATTAACATTTTGGCCCAGCGTCACCTGTGGACCAATCGTGCAAAACGCGCCAATCGAACAGCCAGCGCCAATTTTGGCGCCCTGTTCTATGATTGCGGTTTTGTGGATGGTTGCGGTTGAATCAATCGCCATCGGTTATGCGTCTTTTGGCACGATTAACATGGCTGAAAATTCGCTTTCGGCAACAATTTTTCCGTCAACCTTGCCTTCACCCCAAAATTTCCAGACCTTGCCGCGATGGCGCAGAACCGTGACGTGCAGTTCCAGAATATCGCCCGGCTCAACCAGTTTGCGAAATTTTGTCTTGTCCATCGACATGAAATAAACCAGCGGTTCGACCTTGCCCAGATCAAGGGTTTTAACCACCAGTGCCGATGCGGATTGGGCCATGGCCTCTATGATCAGCACCCCCGGGAATACCGGTTTGCTGGGGAAATGGCCCTGAAAAACCTGCTCGTTCACCGAAATATTCTTGATGCCGACCGCACTTTTTCCAAGAACCACGTCTTTCATCTTGTCAATAAAAAGAAACGGAAACCGGTGTGGAATCAAGGCTTTGACCTCATGAATATCCAGCGTCAAAGGGGTGGGGTCATATTCTGTGTCAGCCATGGTTTTTCCTGTTTAGTTGCCCAGATCTATCATATCGGGGTTTTCTTCATATGCCGCATCCAGCAAGGCAATTGTTTCCTGGGTTATATCCAGATTCTTGTCAAATAACAGCACTGATCGACGTTCAAAAATAGCAGATGCGCCAAATTTTTGCATCATTTCCGCCAGCTGCGGCCCGATAAATTGAAAAAATTCGCGCCGGCGGCTTTCAATCCGTGCCAATTGTGCTGCATCAATGGCATTTTGAGAGGCCCGTGCCGCTTCGGCTTTGTCGTTAAATGCATCAGCAAGGACCCTGAATTCTTCGTTTGTCAGGGTTGCTCTTTGTCGGGTTAGCTCCGCTTCTTCAGCTTCCAGCTCCCGGGTTACCAAATGGCCCGCCTCAAGAATGGCTGCCTGTTCCGATTGCTCCAGTTGCAAAATCGCCTGCCCCAATTTGGAACGGGTTAACAATGATGGCTGGTCCAGAATCAAAATGCTGCCCGAACGCAGGGTTTGAAACTGCGCCATGCTAACAGAGCCATAGAGGCCCAGAAATGCAATAAGAATAACCCGAAATAACATGGAAACTCCGGTTAAAATCCTGTTTTCACGGTTACGCTAAAGGTCTGGGTTTCGTCACCGGCCACTGACAGGAACGGGTTTGACCAGTTAAACACCAACGGTCCGATTGGCGTGTTCCAGTATAATGCAACCCCCGCAGATGCGCGTAATTGGGCGGATGTATCAATGGCACCGCTATTGCCAATTGGCGCGCCATCCATGCCCCAGACAGAACCGGCATCCAGAAAGAAACCGCCGCGAATGCCCAGATCTTCGGGAAGGCCCAGCGGGAAAGATGCATCAAGCCGCGCCACTGCGTAAAAATTCCCCCCGAGGGAATCATTCACCAATAACCCGTCATTGTCGCGCGGCCCAAGCCCGCCAACCGAAAATCCGCGAAAGCTTTGACCACCAAGGAAAAACCGGTCGGTAATACGGGATTCGCCGCCATCCAGCATAAATAATGCGCCGCCTTCAAGATCGGCAGACAAAACAACCGCTTCGTCAAACAGGTTGAAATAACCTTTCAGCCGCGCCGTAGATTTTGAAAACTGGGTGCTGCCGCCAAGCCCGGCATATTCGGTGTTTAACCGCAAAATATACCCGCTGGTCGGATCAAAGCTGGAATTGCGTTTATCCATAGAAAAACCAAAAGAAATTGCCGAGGTGATTTCGGTGCCGTTGGTTATAAGAATGGATGTATCCGGCGTGGTATCACGAATTTCAACGCTGGTAAGCCGGTAGCCGATGGTGGCCCTTGCATCCTCGCCCAGAGGAAAGTCCATTTTGGGATCAAAACCGATCGATGTGGTTTGATAAGAAGATTCATTGCGATCTGCTGATCGGTAATACACATCAAACCCGACCGACAAATCCCGGTCAAACAAGGCCGGCTCCGTAAAGCCAAAGCTAAGCGATTGGGATACCTGACCATAATCAACTGAAAGCGCAAACCGTTGACCCCGCCCGAGAAAATTTCTTTCGGTAATGCTGAAGTTTCCGGAAAAACCGGTATCGCTGGAGAATCCGGCACCAAAGTTGAACGACCCCGTAGAGGTATCTTCGACATCAACCTCGACAATTGCGGTTTCGGGTGTGGCGCCTTCACGGACCCGGACCGACAGGTTGGAAAAGAACCGCAAGCGGCGCAATGCGGCTTCGGCCTCGCGCATTTTGCGCGGGTTAAAGGCATCGCCTTCGGCCATATCGAATTCCCGGCGGATTACACGATCCAGGGTTTGGGAATTGCCCCGAATATCAATACGTTCCACATAAATCCGCTGACCGTTAACCAGCACATAGTTTATATCAATGGTGCCGTCAGCCTCGTTTTTGGTTACCCGTGGCACGGCCCGCAAAAATGGCAGCCCCATGCGCGTGGCCTCGGCCTCGATCGCCTCGATGGTGTCTTCGACCCTGGAGGCCTTGTAAATCCTGCCCTCACGGCTTTTGATCAACCGGGTAAATTCGGCAGCATCGACACCGGCCAACTCGGTTGAAACAGTGGAGCTGCCAAAATCATAAGATGCGCCCTCGTTTACTGTGTAGGTCAGGAAAAAACCGTCACGGTCCAGCGCAAATTCCGACAGGCTGGAGCGCACATCAACATCGACAAAACCGCGGTTGCGATAAAATTCCAGCAATGCGGCACGGTCGGCATTGGCACGTTCAATGCTAAAATTATCGGAATTATACAGGAAATTCAAAAAACCTGATTCGCTGGTCGGGATAACCCGCCGCAAACGCCGGTCTGTATATCGGGCATTGCCAACAAAGTTGATGCTTTCAACGCGGCCAACCCGGCCTTCGGTGATTTCAAAAACCAGATTTGCACGGCCATCAGCAAGCTGGATAATCACAGGGGTTACCTGCGCGGTAAACTGGGCTGACTGGGTGTAAAGCTGGGCAATTTTGCGCGCGTCGGATTCAATGGTGGCGCGGTCCAGCGGGCGACGGGCCTGGGATGTGACCAAACCGGCAAGATCAGCATCGGAAAAGCTGCTATTGCCTTCAAAATTTACAATGCCGATGGTTTGGTTTTCAACCACTGTAATGATCAACCGGCCGGCAGCGGCGCGGATATCAACATCGGCAAACAGGCCGGATGCATAAAGACGGCGCAAAGCCTCGTTTATGTCAGCGGAACTGAGGCTTTGGCTTAGATCAATGCCGGAAAAGGCAATTACGGTTTCGCTGGGCAAGGTTTGATTGCCAACCACCAGAATTGCAGAGAATCGGCCGGAAACTTGCGCAGCGGCAATGGTCGGAATTGAAGTTAAGGCAGTGATGGCAGTCATCCCCAGAAATATTGAGGCAACCAAAGGCTTTAGGGGGTTTTCTTTAACTAATTTCAAACGCATAATTTTCCGCCTTGTTCTATTTCACCGAATTTTTCCGGTCGATATTCACGCGGAAAACAGCCGCATGATGTCGTTATAGAACGTGAATACCATCAAAAACAGCACCAACGCGAGTCCAATTGACATGAAAACATTCAGAAAGGCGGGGCTTGGCGGGCGGCCGCGCACAGCCTCGTATAAATAGGTCATCAAATGGCCGCCATCGAGAATGGGAATTGGGAAAAGATTAAGCATTCCTATGGAGGTAGAGATGATTGCTATTAAACTGATGAAAGTAAGCACGCTTTGTTTTACCACCGCGCCAGAGATTTGTGCGATGCCAACCGGGCCTTGCAAGGTTTTAGGGCTGATTTCACCGGAAAAAATCAAACCGATCACATCCAGCGATTGGGTGATGGTGCCATAGGTGCGGTTAACACCGAACCACGCGGCTTCCCATATCGGTGGGGTTTCGGTGGCGCCAACAAAATATGTTCCGCCAGAAACACCCAAACGCGGAATTTTCGATACTGTGCCATCAGCATTGATGACATCGACAATTTCAGGGGTGATGTTGATCATCACCTCCTGACCATCGCGCCAGACCGTTAAGCTGATTTCGGTTTCCTGCGCTTTGACAATCTGTGTAACCAGATCCGAAAAAGACGACGGGGTAATGCCTTCGATTTTCAGAATAAAATCCCCGGGCATCATCCCGGCTTTTTCCGCAGCTGAAAGCGGCACAATTGACGAAACCAACGGCATTTCAAAACTGGGGATATTCAGGCTGATCAAGGTGCCATCCCGTTCAACAACAATGTCCATATAGCCATCGCCATCGCGTGCAGCCATCGCGGTTGACAGATCTTCATAGCTGGCAACCGGCAAGCCGTTTAGTTCAACGATTTCATCGCCCTCAAGCACCTGAACCTTGCCGGGTAAATCAGCAATTTTGCCAAAAGTCGGCTGGTCGGTCAAAAACCCCTGCCACATGATCAGGCCGGCAAACAAAACAATCGACAATAAAAAATTGGCGACAGGGCCAGCCAAAACGGTTAAGCTCCGGCTAAGAATGCTGGCCGCAGGAAAGCTGCGGCTGCGGTCATAGGCGTTCATGCCTGCCACGGCCTCATCATCAGCAAAGCTGGCAGCGTTACGATCGCCCAGAAATTTAACATAGCCCCCCAGCGGAATGGCCGCGACTTGCCAGCGGGTGCCACGTTTATCAACGCGGGAATAAATTACCGGCCCCATGCCCAAGGAAAAAGTTTCGGCATGGATGCCCCGCCAGCGCCCGACGATATAATGGCCGTATTCATGCACAAATATCACCACGCCAATGACAAAAACAAACGCAATCAGGGTTACGGTTAAATTTCCGATGATCGGGATTTGCGAGATAAGATTCATGGGTTATCCGTTTTTAATTAGAGCATTAACAAATTGACGCGCAGCCAGATCAATTTTGGTGATGACGTTTTGCGAAAACACGTCTGCGGCGATTTGATCATTTAGATATGGGTCGTTAAGGGCTTTTTCAACCAGCAAAGCCATATCCAGAAACCCGATTTTGCCCGCCAGAAATCCATCCATGGCCGCTTCTTTGCTGGCGTTAAATACCGCGCCGGACAAGCCGCCGGTTTCCAGAACACGGTAAGCCAACCGCAACGCCGGAAAACGGGTTGGGTCGGGGGCTTGGAAATCAAGCCTTGAAAGTTTGCTGAAATCAAGATGTTCCAGTGGTAGTGGATTGCGGTTTGGATGGTTTAGCGCATAACCGATGGGGCCGCGCATATCGGGGTTGCCCAGATGGGCCAGAATCGCGCCATCCACAAATTCAACCATTGAATGGATGATGGATTGCGGGTGGATTATGACCTCAATTTGAGCTGGTTCACAGTTAAAAAGATGTTTTGCTTCAATGACTTCTAATGCCTTGTTAAACATAGTGGCGCTGTCGATTGAAATACGTTGCCCCATATCCCATTTGGGATGCGCAGCGGCCTGTGCGGGGGTTACATCCTGCATTTGCGCAAGGCTGAAATCTTTGAACGGGCCGCCGGATGCGGTTAGGATAATGCGCTGCAACGCGCCATGGTCTGCGCCCTGCAAGGCCTGAAAAACCGCCGAATGCTCGCTATCGACCGGCAGCAGCGTGGCGTTATATTTGCGACACTCCCGCAGCAGCAATTCACCGGCGCAAACGATGCTTTCCTTATTGGCCAGTGCCAATGTGGCACCTTGGCGGGCAATGCCAAGCGATGCATTTAGGCCAGCCGCGCCAACAATCGCCGACATGCCCCAATTGATTTCACGGGTGGCGGCCTCGGCGATGGCATCGGCGCCTGCGGCGGTTTCGATATTGGTATTTTGCAACAATGCCTGCAATTCCGGTAGTTTTTCCGGTAAGGCGGTGATGGCGATTTCGGCATGCAAATCAATGGCTTGTTGCGCCAGCAACGCCATATTTGCAGCGCCACTCAGGGCAATAACATTGTAATTTTTAGCGCCGCCCTGCCGTTGAACAAGATCAACGGTGTTTTGCCCAATAGACCCCGTGGCACCAAAAATACTGATTTTTCTGCGCATGGATTTTAGAACAATTGCAAGATCATAAAGACCGTGGTTGCAGCCATGATACCGTCAAACCGGTCCAGCAAACCGCCATGGCCGGGAATAAGATTGCTGGCGTCTTTGACGCCCTGGCGGCGTTTTATCCAGCTTTCGGCCAGATCACCGGCTTGGGCGGCCATGGCCAAACCAATGCTTAAGCCCAGAATGCCAATCGAAATCCCGTCCGAGGCCAGCGCATAGATAAACCCGACAATTGCTGCCAGCAGCCAGCCGCCAACCGTGCCGGACCATGTTTTATTAGGGCTGACAGCCGGCCATAATTTTGGCCCGCCAACCTGCCGCCCGACAAAATAGCCGCCAACATCGCTGGCGATCACCACTGCAATTAACCACAACACGGTGCCAAGGCCCATTTCCGCGCGAATATAGACCAGCGCCGCCATGGGAAAGGCGATATATAAAAAGCCAAGCGATATCCAGATCGGGCGTTTATGGCGAATGCCCCATATGCCGACAGCCGCCGCAACCAGCGGGATAAATGCCCACCAAAGGTTAAACAGATTGGTGGTGATCACGGCGGCAAAACTGCCCGCCACCATCAGCCAAAGCCCGGGGTCTTTTAGGGAAACCTCGGGCAGCATCATGCGGCGGTATTCCCAGCTCATTAACGAACCGCCCACGCCAAGCATGATCCAAACCGCGTCTCCGCCAACGTAAAAAACTGCCAACGCCACAGCCGCCAGCACCACACCGGAAATTATCCGGATGGACAGGTCTGCGAATTTGGCGGGTTCGCTCATTTTGCTACCGCACCAAAACGACGGTCACGGGCCATGAAATTTTCCAGCGATTGTGCAAATATTTCCGGTGTGAATTCCGGCCAGTTTACATCCACAAATTCGTATTCCGCATAAGCACATTGCCACAGCAAAAAATTGGAGGTCCGGCATTCGCCCGAGGTGCGGATTACCAGATCGGGATCCGGCAAATCAAACGTATCCAGACGGCTGGAGATCAGATTTTGGTCAACCGCATCCGGCAACAGGTTTCCCGCAGCAATATCCGCGGCAATGCCTTGCATAACGCGGGTCATTTCATCGCGCCCGCCATAATCAATGGCGATGGTCAGGTGCAGTTTATCATTGTGTTCGGTGCGTTTTTCCGCGCTTTCCATCAAGGCGCGCAGGCCTTTTTCAACACGGTCTTTACGGCCGATAAACCGCAACCGGATGCCTTTGTCGATCAGATCAGCGATTTCTTTCTGAATATAACGGCGCAACAGCAACATCAGCCCCGATACTTCGGTTTTGGAGCGTTTCCAGTTTTCGGTTGAAAAAGCAAACATGGTAAGGTGGGTAACACCCAGATCAGGGCAGGATTTCACGATATCGCGCACGGTTTCAACGCCGCGTTTATGGCCAAGCAGGCGCGGTTTGCCCCGTTCAATCGCCCAGCGGCCATTGCCATCCATGATCATCGCCACATGGCGCGCGCTGGTGGTGCCGCGAGCGGCGCGTGAATTGGCCATAACCCTAAACCTGCATTATTTCTGCTTGCTTGGCTTCCAAGGCCGCATCGATTGATTTGATCAGCTTGTCGGTCACATCCTGCACTTCGTCTTGCCAGATTTTTTCATCATCTTCACCCATGCCGTCAGCCTTGGCTTTTTTGATTTGGTCCATACCGTCGCGGCGCACATTTCGCACCGAAATACGGGCATTTTCGGCATAGGTTCCGGCCACTTTTGAAAGCTCGCGGCGGCGTTCCTCGTTTAATTCAGGGATAGGAATGCGCAGGAATGTCCCGTCCATCACAGGGTTGATGCCAAGACCGGAATTACGGATGGCTTTATCAACCGCAATCACCAAACCTTTGTCCCAGACATTAACCGACAGCATCCGCGATTCGGGCACGTTAATGGTGGCTACTTGTGATATCGGGGTCATGGCGCCGTAAGCATCCACCACAATCGTATCCAGCATCGAGGCCGAGGCCCGACCGGTGCGAAGCGTGGAAAAATCCTGTTTCAGTGCGCTTAGCGCCCCGTCCATGCGTTTTATAATGGCATCAATATCAATATCTATATCTTCGGACATGGATGTTCTCCTTTAACTTGGTATTACCGTGGTAAAATTACCTTTGCCAGATAAAATTCCAACCAGCCCCTCGGGGGCGTTCAGATCAAACAATATTATCGGCATTTTATTATCCCGCGCCAGCGCAATCGCCGAGGCATCCATGACCTTCAGGTTTTTTTGCAACACCTCGTCATAGGTCACCACATCATAGCGTTTGGCATCGGGGTTGGTTTTTGGATCGCTATCATAAATACCATCAACTTGCGTGCCTTTATACATGGCCTCGCAAGACATTTCACTAGCACGCAATGTGGCGGCGGTATCGGTGGTGAAATAAGGGTTGCCGGTGCCGGCAGCAAAAATGCAAACGCGGCCTTTTTCAAGGTGGCGAACCGCGCGGCGACGAATGTAAGGTTCACATACCTGATCCATCGGAATGGCGGAAATAACGCGGGTATAAACCCCCAGCGATTCCAGCGCGCCCTGCATGCCAAGCGCATTCATGATGGTGCCAAGCATGCCCATATAATCAGCCGTGGTGCGTTCCATACCCTGCGCAGATCCGGCCATGCCGCGAAAAATATTGCCGCCACCAATGACAAGGCAGATTTCAACGCCTGTATCATGAACCTTTTTAATCTCGGCGGCGATGCGTTCAACGGTGGGGGGGTGCAGGCCAAACTGGGTGTCGCCCATCAGGGCCTCGCCGGAAATTTTGATAAGCACACGCTTATATTTCGGTTTGGCGGTAGTGTCCCCATCCGTCATGCGATTCTCCTGCTTTTGGCTGTTTGGGTTTTTTGCCGCAAATCCCTTCGTATTTCAATGGTTAATAGGGGCTGTCGGCTGGAAAATACCTACGGCACCACCGCAAGTTTTTTTGCCGAGCAACGCCAAGGAGGAACATTTGGCATAGCCGGTCTACTTTTACACCGGCTACCAACCGGACAATATTATCCCGATGGCCCAGAGCAACCCCTTCGTTTATTGTTCCCCCATGCGGTATGGCTTTCAATCGCCCGCCTTCAATCCCGCCCCCTTCCAGTTGGTCAGGTTTCAGTTTGCGCTCTATGCCTGCCAGGCGCTGTCTCGAAAAAACATGGTGTCACCCCCAACCAGCACCACACCACCTGCACAGCCGCATTACGCTTGAGTTCTTCTGTAAATATGCTTCCGGACACAGGACCCTCTTTGTGCCCAAAACCACAAAACAAGGTGTCTGCAAATCCAGGGGCATTCATATGGTTCACATTTCACAAAACTTCAATTAAATCATTTATATCCGCTTGACGCGTTCCCGCTGCTGCCATAAATACGCCCTCGGTAAGGCGGGGTAGCTCAGGTGGTTAGAGCAGCGGAATCATAATCCGCGTGTCGGGGGTTCAAGTCCCTCTCCCGCTACCACTATCTATATAGTAGTTTTACCTTTCACGGCTAAGCAGGTCATAGCAGCCGGAAGCTTTTGTTCCTGATTAATATTCTTCGTGCTTGCGCACGGATTGAATTCCAGGCCCCGAATCGCGCTTCAGATATTTAGCATCTAGAATTGAATTCATATCCCGCAAGATATGTCCGGTAATTGCGGCCCCCGCTTCACCGCATCAAGCAAGGCCAAGCAATCGCCGGGCCAGTCACTGCGCCAAACCCCTCGCCATCTTTACAAAACAGCACAAAAAACCAATAGAATAACGGCATATAAAAATCATAGCAGTTTCCGCGTTTTTCTTGCCCTTGTTACCCCAACACCTTATACGCGCGCCATGACTGAAAAATCCAACTTGCACCCCCAGATCGCGCGGCGCCGCACCTTCGCGATTATCTCGCATCCAGATGCCGGTAAAACCACATTGACGGAAAAATTTCTGCTTTATGGCGGTGCCATCCAGATGGCCGGTCAAGTGCGCGCCAAAGGCGAGGCTCGGCGGTCCAGATCAGATTTTATGCAAATGGAAAAAGACCGCGGAATTTCGGTTTCGGCCTCGGCAATGTCATTTGAATTCAAGGACTTCTGGTTTAATCTTGTGGACACGCCCGGCCACTCTGATTTTTCCGAAGATACATTTCGCACCCTGACAGCGGTGGATGCCGCGGTGATGGTGATTGACGGCGCCAAAGGCGTTGAATCCCAGACCAAAAAGCTGTTCGAGGTCTGCCGCCTTCGCGATTTACCTATCCTGACATTTTGCAACAAGATGGACAGGGAAAGCCGCGATATCCTTGAAATAATTGATGAAATTCAGGAAAATCTGGCGATTGATGTCGCCCCCGCCAGTTGGCCGATCGGGGTTGGGCGGGAATTTATCGGCTGTTATGATCTGATCAATGACCGTCTGGAACTAATGAGCCGCGCTGACAGAAATGTGGTGGCAACCAGCATTTCGATCAACGGGCTGGACGACCCAGAAATTAAAAACCACGTGCCGCCGGAACTGTTGGAACAATTGATCGAAGATGTTGAAATGGTTCGGGAATTGCTGCCTGCATTCAACCGCAAAGATTTTCTCGAGGGCACCATGACCCCGATCTGGTTTGGATCGGCGATCAATTCATTTGGCGTGCAGGAATTGATGGATGGTATTGCCAAATTCGGCCCCGAACCGCAAATCCGCCCTGCCACCCCGCGCAGCATTTCACCAGCAGAAACAAAGGTTTGCGGGTTTGTCTTCAAGGTGCAAGCCAATATGGACCCAAAACACCGTGACCGTGTTGCCTTTGTGCGCTTGTGTTCGGGCCATTTCAAACGCGGTATGAAGCTGAAACATGTGCGCTCCGGCAAACAAATGGCTATTTCCAACCCTGTGTTGTTTCTGGCCAATGACCGCGAGATTGCCGAGGATGCATGGGCCGGTGACATCATGGGCATCCCCAACCACGGCCAGTTGCGCATTGGTGACAGCCTGACCGAGGGCGAGGATATCCGCTTTACCGGCATTCCCAGTTTTGCGCCTGAATTATTGCAATCGGTGCGCGCGCTTGACCCGCTAAAGGCCAAACATCTGGAAAAAGCGCTTACGCAATTTGCCGAGGAAGGTGCCAGCAAAGTGTTCAAACCGATGATTGGTTCGGGCTGGATTGTGGGTGTGGTTGGCGCGTTGCAATTTGATGTTCTGACCAGCCGGATTGAGCTTGAATACGGGCTGCCGGTGCGGTTTGAACCCAGCCAGTATCAATCGGCGCGCTGGCTGTCCGGCCCCAAGGAAAAGGTTGATGCCTTTATCAATGCCAACAAAAGCCAGATGGCCAATGACCATGACGGTGATCCGGTTTATCTAACGCGATTACAATGGGATATAGACCGTGTTGAACGTGATTTCCCTGATCTGACCCTTGCCAAAATCAAGGAAATGCAAACGTAAACGTGAAGGTTCCGCGGGTCTATATTGTTGAAGTTCCGCGCCTGTCGCAATAACATTGCGAAAATGTAACCGGAGACCTGACAATGAACCTGACCCGACGATCCCTTTTGGCCGGAGCATCGGCGCTGACCGTTTTGCCAAAATTCGGTTTTGCCTCTGAAAATATCGACATTCTGGAGGCCCGCACCGGAGCAGTCTCGCTGGTATCAGACCAATACCCCGATACGCAGATATGGGGCTATGACGGCACGGTTCCCGGCCCTGAAATCCGCGTGGCCCAAGGGGCGCGTATTCAGCGAAAATTGCTTAACTCACTGGACGAGCCAACCACCATTCACTGGCACGGTATTCGCATCGATAACGCCATGGACGGCGTGCCGGGCGTAACCCAGGATGCGGTGCAGCCCGGTGATGAATTCGATTATGATTTCACCGTGCCGGATGCCGGAACCTATTGGTATCATTCACATTATAATACTACCGAGCAAATTTCCCGTGGGTTATACGGCGCCCTGATTGTCGAGGAACCAAACGCCCCCGAGGTCGACCACGACATCACCGTGCTGGTTGATGACTGGCGCTTGAATCAGGACGCCCAGATCGACCCGGATTTTGACAGATCCCATGATTGGTCCCATGGCGGACGGCTCGGAAATTTTCTTAAGGCGACCCTTATCCCCGAAACCAGCGAAATGCAGCAAAACCAGCGCGTTCGTTTGCGGTTTATCTGTGTGGCCACCGACCGGATCATGAGCCTTGCGATGGTGGGGATGCAAGGCGTTGTGGTGGCGCGCGACGGCATGCCGCTTGATGCCCCGATACGGCTTGAGCAATTGCGCCTTGGCCCTGCACAGCGTGCGGATGTGATTGTCGATATTACCGCAGCACCGGGCGAAAAAGCCATGATCGGGTTTGTCGGTCCCGACCAGAATATCGTGCTGGCCGGTTTTGATATTACCGGTCAGGCCAGCCTTGCGGCGCGCGGCACAGTTGCCGCCCTGCCCGCCAATCCGGTGCAGCGATTGCAAAATGTAGAGGGCGTAAAAACCGTGCCGCTGGTATTTGAAGGCGGCGCCATGGGCGGGCTGCGCCAAGGCACCTATCAGGGAAAATTGATGATGGCAGCCGAGCTGATCGAAAATGGCCAGATATGGACATTAAACGGCACTGCCGGCCTGCCGATTGACCCGTTGGCAGATCTTTCCAGCGGCGAAACCGTTCGCATTCCGATCACCAATAATACGGTTTTTGCCCATGCCATGCACCTGCACGGCACCCATTTTCAGGAAATCATGCCCGATGGCTCGTTTGGCCCCTTGCTTGATACCATTTTGATTGAACCCCGTGAAACCCGCGAAATTGCCTTTGTTGCCGATAACCCCGGGGATTGGGTTTTTCATTGCCATATGGTGTCGCATGTTTCAGCAGGCATGATCACATGGATAAAGGTTCGCGCATGAAGGTTTTTATCGCATTTGCGGTTATTGTTGCGATCGGCATTACTGCTTTGGTCTGGTTTGATTTTCGCCAGCCGGATAATAACGCAGAAATTCTGGCTCGGGGCGAGGTTCTTTATGGCGAAAATTGCGCCAGCTGCCACGGTGTAAACCTTGAGGGCCAGAAAAACTGGCGCACCCGGAACCAAGACGGCACCATGCCCGCCCCGCCCCATAATAATGACGGCCATACATGGCATCATGATGACCGGCTGTTATTCGATTACACCAAACTGGGCGGCGCTCAAGCCATGGCAGACCGCGGTTTAAGTGATTTCAACAGCGGTATGCCAGCATTTGAAGGAATATTGTCGGATGCTGAAATGGATGACCTCTGGGCCTTTATCCGGTCAACATGGGGCGAACAGGAACGCGCCGCACAGGCCGAGCGCACAGCACTTGATATCGAGATAAACGGCTAATCCACAAAGGCTTTTTCGATCACAAAATCACCCGGTTCGGAATTTGAGCCCTCAACCATGCCGGCGGCTTCGCAAATTTCCTTGTGTTCCTTCAGCATTTCCATTGATCCGCAAATCATCACGCGGTCGGTTTCGGGGTTTAGGGCCGCGCCGGTTGCGGCGGCAAAACGCCCGTCTTTCAGCCAGTCGGTCATGCGACCCATGGATTCACTTTTTTCGCGGGTGGTGGTGCAGATAAAACGCAGCTTGTCACCGACCAGTTCCTGCAACAGCTCGTCCGAGGCTATTTCAGCCATCAGGTGTTTGCCGTATTCCAGCTCTGCGACATCACGACAGGTCTGGGTCAGGATGATTTCTTCAAATTTATCATAGGTTTCGGGGTCACGGATGGTGCTGGCAAAAGGCGCAATGCCTGTTCCGGTTGAGAACAGAATAAGCCGTTTTCCGGCCGTAAGCGCATCATGCACCAAGGTGCCCACCGGTTTAGGCCGGATCAAGATATGATCCCCGACTTTTAGATGCTGCAAACGGCTGGTCAGGGGGCCGTCGGGCACTTTGATCGAATAAAATTCCAGTTCTTCGTGCCAATTGGGGCTGGCGATGGAATAGGCCCGCGTCAGGGCTTTGTCGCCATTAGGCAGGCCGATCATGGCAAATTCGCCAGACCTGAACCGAAAAGAATCGGGGCGCTCGCAGGTGAAGGAAAATGTTTTATCGGTCCAGTGGCGCACCGAAGTCACCTTCAGATATTCCAACCCGCGATAGATTTTGTGTTCTTTTTCCGACATATTGCCCATTCCTTGTTTTCCATGCCAGATATAAGCGGCAATTCACCCCGAGAAAAGCGGAATAACATTCTTTTTCGCAACGGAGATTGACCTATGTCAGGTAAATCGCTAACAAAGCCCCAAGATGAGTGGCAACAATACGGTTGCCGACGCCGCGTTATCATTGCGGCATATTTTTGACCGCAGTAAACGGAAAAACATGACAAAATTCAGTGATCTGGACCTTGATCCAAAGGTTCTCAAAGCAATAGTCGATACCGGCTATGAAACCCCTACCCCCATTCAGGCCGAAGCAATCCCCCATGCTTTGCAAGGCCGCGATGTTCTGGGCATAGCCCAGACCGGCACCGGTAAAACCGCATCTTTTACCCTGCCCCTGATCAGTATTCTGGCCAAAGGCCGCGCCCGCGCACGCATGCCGCGCAGCCTGATATTATGCCCGACCCGCGAGCTGGCAGCGCAAGTGGCTGAAAATTTCGATAATTATTCGAAATATCATAGATTAAGCAAAGCCCTGCTGATTGGCGGCGTTTCGTTTAAGGATCAAGACCGCCTGATCGACCGCGGCGTTGATGTTTTAATCGCGACACCAGGCCGTTTGCTTGACCATTTTGAACGCGGCAAACTGATGCTGACCAATGTGCAAATTATGGTAGTAGACGAGGCTGATCGCATGCTGGATATGGGCTTTATTCCCGATATCGAACGCATCTTCAAGCTGACGCCTTTCACCCGCCAGACCTTGTTTTTCTCGGCCACGATGGCACCTGAAATCACCCGCATCACCGAAGAATTCCTGCACAACCCCGTGCGGGTCGAGGTCGCGCGTCAGGCGACAACTTCGGAAACGATTAC
>Ga0256839_1002368_pt1 | contig 21057 bp, 20 predicted proteins | sample 354166metaG_FD_185968 | JGI IMG/M metagenome (GOLD analysis project Ga0256839, IMG submission 185968) | Hydrothermal vent microbial communities from Mid Atlantic Ridge, Atlantic Ocean - 354-166 | ecosystem: Environmental > Aquatic > Marine > Hydrothermal vents | place: Atlantic Ocean: Mid... | reverse complement strand
CTGTTTAGAGCTTCAACAAGAATTCTAAATGCTGAGAACCTTTTTTGTGTTTCCTCGGCAGCCCGTTTCTCAATATACGAGAAAGCATTTTGGAGGAAAATTAGAACAATCACCAGTCCAAATAAAGAATTACCTAACAAGCTAGGACCTTCTAGACGAAAAAATGCAGGGTAAGCTAAAATCGTAGAAATGATCGATGGAACAATCAATACTCTGGTAGCAAATCCTGAATTTTTGTATCCGGTAAAAATTATTGACGGTGTTACTTTTAGCGAGCTTACGTACTTAGATTTTGTTGAAGTATTGCTTGTCATTTCTATTTTCCGTCGCTAATTATCAATGCAAACAAATCAAATTGCCCTTGCAAATTGGCCACACCAAATTGTCTGGGTCACTAAAAAAGTACCAAACTCAGGTACTTTTGAACTTTTCTCGACATTTCCTGCAAGCCATACTTGAAGTTCGAATTGTTCTTGGTTTTTGGGAAGGAGCTGTCTCTCCGTGATTTGTTGACAAAATCATGAAGGAAATATTTGGCAAAATCAACACCGCCTGGCGTGGCCAGATTAAAACCTGAATCCAAGAACGCCCCCCAAATGTCCCCGCAAGAGAAAGGCCGCCTCCCCCCAAGGGCGGTCTTTTTTGCATGCAACTGGCGTGAGCGTCTGAAACAGAAATGCAACTTGAATATTCTGACGCCGCAAGCACGATGAACAAATGGGTGTGTGCCCAACCATGGAAAAGGCTGCCGCTCCCCGGCAGTCTTTTCTTTTTGCGCCCGGAAAAGAACAGGGGCTTGGAAAGGCAGGCGCATCAAGCCGCAAGACCGGTGCATCTGGATCGGTTCATGACCCATCGCACGAAAGGCAGGGTAATACAGGTTTTTAGAATAACGTGCTCTGCAAGATGTGTGTTGTATTACAACACCTATCTTGGCAAGGGAGATGCTGGCGCTCTCCCGTTGCATCCCTCTGGCCTATGGGGACGGTTTTAGGCGTCAAGCCTTTCCATCCCCATCACAACGTCTGGCCGTTGCATCACCATTCAAGGGAGCGTTCCTGGCTCCCCTGAAAACCCCAAGACCATTTCATGGAGACTGCTCCACAGGGGCCATTTCATGGAGACGCCTTCAGCGCGACAATGTCATTGAGATAAACCTCTTGGGGTTTAATCCCGCATCAGGGAGACTTTGCTCTCCCTTGATAATCCCATCAACCAACCCTTCGCGGATTGGATGCGCGCCAGCTTCATGTCTCTGGAACACATATGGAAAATTCGAAAAACTATTCCTATCCATCCGTGCATCCATTGTGTACCGTGACGTCATGAAAAAAGACACTGGATTTCGTATTCGCGTTCAAAGCGATCTGCGCGACAAGTTTGTTGAACTTTGCCGCGCACAGGACAAACCCGCCGCGCAGGTTTTACGTGAGTATATGCGCGAATATGTGGCTGAACATGAGGCAGCGAATGATGAAACCAACCACGCTGATACGTCAACAAAGGGTAATAGCTAAAAATGCCAAAACGTCAAAGCTACAAAGTTGGTAGCGAACTATTCATTGTTGACAACAGTGAAGAGGCATGGAGGGCTCTTCGATATCTCCGCGATTGGTGTCAGTTATCAAAGTCTATCGACATCGCAACCGGTTATTTTGAGATCGGTTCGCTCTTGGCCTTAAAAAATGAGTGGCAGAAAGTTGATAAAATTCGCATCTTGATGGGTGACGAGGTTTCAAAGAGAACCAAACAATCCTTTGAAAAGGGGCTTAAGGAAATATCGTCCAGATTGGATGGAAGTATTGAATCCGAAAAATCAAAAAATCATTTTCTTTCTGGCGTACCTGCCATTGTTGAGGCAATCCAAAACGGAAAAATCGAGTGTCGCATCTATCGCAAGGACAAATTCCATGCCAAAGCCTATATTACTCATGCACGATTGGATGTTATTGGTTCATCCGCGCTAGTCGGCTCGTCTAATTTTACATTCCCTGGACTCACAGAAAATATCGAACTTAATGTTCAAATTACAGGCGCTCCCGTTGCAGTGCTTCAGGAATGGTATGATGAACATTGGGATGATGCGGAAGATGTCACGCCTGATATTCTCAACATAATTGAACGTCACGTTCAAGAATATGCGCCATTTGATGTTTACGCACGTTCTTTGCAACAATATTTTCTTGGTCATGAAGAATCTGCGTCAGAATGGGAGATAAACAATTCCCGCATATATCCAGTCTTGGCCAAATATCAACAGGATGGATATAACGCGCTTATTAAGCGCGCCAATAAATATGGCGGCGCATTGCTGTGCGACGGCGTAGGGCTTGGTAAAACCTTTATTGGCTTAATGCTGATCGAGCGTTTTGTTATTCATGAGAATAAGAATGTTGCTCTTTTTGTACCCAAGGCTGCCAAAGCACCGGTTTGGGAACGTGAGTTACAAAAACGACTACCGGATTTGTTCAAGGGGTATAGCCGTCTAAAAATATTTAGCCATACCGACCTAATGCGCGACAAAATTGCTGAAGAATTAGAACAGGTTCGCCAGCAAGCTCACGTCATCATAATTGATGAAGCTCACCATTTTAGAAACACTGGAACCAAGGGCGAAAAAGAGGGTGAACGTCGATCTCGATACTGGAAACTGTATGACCTCATCGAGGACAAGCAACTATTCCATCTGACCGCTACTCCTATCAATAACAGTCTTCTCGATTTCCAGCATATGGTGGAATTATTCACGCGGCATCAGGCTGATTATTTCTCTGATGCACCGCTGGGAGTTCATTCGCTGGCGGGGCATATTCGCAAACTTGAAAAAGCTATCGAAAACCAGATCGCGGGTGATGAAAACAATCGAGTTGAAATAAACTATGCTGAAGCCGGAGAGGTCTTATCTGCCGATTCTCTTTTTGATGCCTTGGTTGTTCAGAGAAGCCGAAACTATGTGAAGGAGAGTGTATCCCGAGAAAGCGGCAATGCTATTTTGTTTCCAGCTCCCCGGAAACCTAAAGTGGTGGAATATTCGGTTAAGCAAACATACGGAAAATTGCTGGATATGGTGGCCAACGCCTTTCACAAAAAGGAGCCGCTTTTCTCCCTCCCTATCTACTACCCATATGCCTTCTATATCGGTGATGATGACTCGGTGAACCTGGCTCTTGAGAAAGGCCGCCGCAAACAGGTCGTTTCCCTCATCCGCACCGGATTTTTGAAACGCTTTGAAAGTTCAGCGGAAGCGTTCAAGCAGTCATGCTGGAACCTTCTTTGGAAGCTTCTGGCCTGGCTTGAAATTCATGCTGAAACTGATCATGAAAAAGCAGCAGTAGAGCATTGGAAAAGACGCAATGCTAAGCTTATTGATTATACATTCCAACCCGACCTTATAGAAGAACCAGAAGAAGACTTGATTCCTGCGGAACTTCTAGATGCAGTAGAAAAGCTTGATCGCAAAGAGTTTGATATTGAGCAAATCGTTCTTGAAACCGTTCGCGATCTTGAACAGCTCTCAGATTTCCTCGAAGAATTGGAAAATTTCAAGCCTAAACAGGACAAGAAACTCACGGCTTTGAAGAAATTACTGAAAGACGATACTGTCGCCAGCAAGTACAAGATTATTATTTTCACGGAATTCAGCGACACTGCGCGCTATCTCCATGAGCAGCTCAAAGAGGAGGGTATAGACGGTCTTGCCCAGATAGATGGCGGCTATAAAGGCGACCGTGCCACTCTGATCCGCCGCTTTGCGCCATACTATAATGAAAGCTCAAGCGGGCAGTTGAAGGATGAGGGGCTGGACGAAATACGTGTGCTTATCTCAACAGACGTACTGTCCGAAGGTCTCAACCTTCAGGATGGAACGCGGCTTATCAATTATGACCTGCATTGGAATCCCGTGCGCCTTATGCAAAGGATCGGTCGTGTTGACCGGCGGATGAATCCAGAAATTGAAAAACAAATTGTCGAGGATCATCCCGACCAGGAAAATCTGCGGGGCACGGTAGGCTATTGGAATTTCCTTCCCCCTGGCGATCTCGATAGCCTGTTGAGCCTCTATCAAAAAGTTTCGCACAAAACTTTGCGTATTTCCAAAACCCTGGGCATTGAGGGCAAAAAGCTGCTCAGGGAAGATGATGATTACGAGGATTTGAGAAACTTTGCCGAGCAGTATGAAGGCCGCCCAACACCGGATGAGGAAATGCATCTGGAATATCAGGATTTACTCCGTGACCACGAAGGACTGGATGCGAGGCTTAACAATCTGCCGGAGGCAATATTTTCTGGCAAAGAGCACGTTAAGGCAGGGTCGCGGGCCGTGTTTTTTTGCTATGCCCGCCAAGCCCACGACAAGCAATTGAGTGAAGAGACCGGAGAAGACTGCTGGACGACGGATGCAGGCGACGTGAAATGGTATCTCTATGACCTGAAATCAGAAAAGATCATTGAAGAAGCAGCACATATTATTGAGTTTATTCGCAGCGATCCAGATACACCAAGGATAACGAAGGTTGAGCAATCCACCCTTTCCGACATCCGTAAAAAAATCGAAAAGCATATCACCAAAACATATTTGCGACAGGTACAGGCACCCGTAGGGGTAAAGCCGGTTCTAAAGGCGTGGATGGAATTGAATTAGGGGAAGTACCATGAGCGCACTACAGACCGGTGGCATTGAAAATATCAAGAATTTTGACCAGCTATTGCCCTTTTTGCGCGACGAGCTGGATTGGCCTCTGGATGAGGACTATGATTTTGAGGATTTTGTCTATGACTATGATCCCGGTGAACTCGGCCTAAAGCCTGATGAAACCGCCAAAATTCGCGAAATTCATCAATTGCGCCCCCTCAATACAGATCAGAGCTGGGGCATATTTTTCATCAGCTTTGAAGAAAAGAAAATTCCAGTTGGTGTGCTCAAGCGTATTCTTGGCGGCCTGGCCCTGAAAAAACGAGCATCAGCCAACAAGGCGGATCAAAAAGGCTGGGATCGCAATGATCTGCTATTCATCTCGGCCTTTGGCCAGTCCGGGGAGCGGGAGCTGTCTTTCCTCCACTTTTCGGAAGAAAACAATGGCAAGAAAAAAATCGTGCTGAAAGAGCTTGGCTGGGACAAGCGCGATACCAAAACCAAGCAGGTCTATGTTTATAATACACTGAAAAACCATCTCTCATGGCCGGACGATAGCGAGGGGTTCAAAGAATGGATCAATGCCTTCACCATCGGCCATGGCGAAGCCATCAACACCACAAAACTACTCACCAAGCGTTTGGCAGAACTGGCTTCGGGTATTCGCGAGGCCGCCAGCGAGGTTCTTTCGGCAGAAAAAAGTAACGGGCCTTTAACCAAAATCTTTAACGATTTCAAAAAAACCATTTTTAACAATCTCACCAAGGACGATTTCGCCGACATGTATGCCCAGACTATTTGCTATGGCCTACTGTCAGTGCAGATTGCGAGAACACAAAAGGGATTGGCAACCAACACACTGAGTGCCGATGACGCGGCGCTGGAAGATATGCAGGTCATGCAGCCTTTCCTGAAAGACCTGATGGAAAGCTTTCTGGCAGTTGGCGGGCGCAAATCCCATATGGATTTTAACGAGCTTGGCGTCAACGAAGTGGTCGAACTATTGCAGGCCGCCAATATGCAGGCCGTGGTGCTGGATTTTGGCAATAAAAACCCCAATGAAGACCCGATCCTGCATTTCTATGAGCATTTCTTGAAAGACTATGACAAGGCGATGCGCAAGAATCGCGGGGTTTATTACACGCCCTTGCCCGTGGTCAGCTTTATTGTGCGCAGTGTCGATGAAATTCTGCAAAAGGAGTTTGGCCTTGAAGACGGGCTGGCCGACACCACTACTTGGGGGGAGATGCACAAGAAAAACCCGGAGATCAACATCCCCGAAGGTGTGTCTGATGATGCGCCCTTTGTTCAAATCCTCGACCCTGCAACGGGAACGGGAACCTTTCTGGTTGAGACCATCAACCTGATTGAGGAGCGCATGAAGGGCAAATGGCGCTCGGCGGGCAAAAGAGAATCAGAAATCAAAACACTGTGGAATGACTATGTTCCCGAACATCTGCTGCCCCGGCTCAATGGCTTTGAACTGATGATGGCACCCTACGCCATCGCCCATATCAAAATCGGCATGAAACTGGCCGAGACGGGATACGAGCCGAAAGATGATAGTCAGGAACGTGTGCGGGTCTATCTGACCAATACGCTGGAAAAGCCGATGAGAACCAAGCTGGATCGGCAAGAAACAACTGATATGTTTGCGTCCGCAGGTGTTCTGGAAGAAGAGGCAAAGGGGGCAAACGAGATAAAGGCAGATATTCCGATTACCGTAGTGATTGGCAATCCGCCATATTCTGGACATTCGGCCAATGCCAGTAAGATAGGGAAGAAACAAACTTTCATCGGAGAATTGATACAACCCTATTTTCAAAGCAATGGCCAACCACTCGGTGAGAAAAACCCCAAATGGCTGAATGACGATTACGTGAAATTTATTCGTTATGGGCAATGGCGCATTGAAAATACCACTTCGGGAATTTTGGGCTACATCACCAATAACGGATATCTAGACAATCCAACCTTTCGGGGTATGCGCGAAAGCCTGCTGTCTGATTTTGAAAAAATGTGGGTTCTTGATTTGCATGGCAGCGCCAAAAAGAAAGAAACTGCGCCGGATGGCTCAAAGGATGAAAATGTTTTTGACATCATGCAGGGCGTTGCCATCATGCTTGGCATAGACAAAGAAGGTTCAAGGAAAATTCGGCATTCCGACCTGTTTGGAACTCGGGTAACGGCAAATGGTAACGGAAAATACGACATTCTGTCCTCATCCTCTCCCACAAACCTGAACTGGAGCGAACTAAAACCAGCAAAACCATTCAACATGCTGGTACCTCGGGACGAAACACTGGCAGGGCACTATCATGAATGGGCTGGTCTTCCGCAAATCATGCCCACAAATGTTCTGGGCTTTCAAAGCCATCGTGACCATTTCGCAGTAGATTTTGACCGACAGGAAATTGTCAAACGTCTGGAGGATTTTCGAGACAAGGACATTGCCAACAAAGAATTGAGAGAAAAATATATTCTCAAGGATAATCGTGACTGGCAATTAGCTAAAGCTCGTACAGCAGTTCAAGCCGATGATGATTGGGAAAAGTGTATTATCCCATGTGCCTACCGTCCCTTTGATGATCGATCTTGCTATTTCAGCTATGTCGCAATGGACTATCCCAGACGGGAATTGATGGATCATGTGGCATGGAGAAATAACCTTTCTCTTCTGTCGTCACGCCAACAAAACAAGATTGGATTTCAGCATGTATGGGTTTCGGATGAAGTAGCTGAATCGTGTGTTGTTTCCAACAAGACCAGAGAAGGAAACTACAATTTTCCTTTGTTATTATTTCCAGCCTCCACAGAAACAGAAATCCGCCCAAACCTGTCCAGCAGTTTCACAGCAGATATTTCCACCCATACAGGGTTAATCTACGAAAGCAAAATAATCGAACAACAAACCGATATGGGCCGTGGCGATCTGGCCAAAACATTCGGGCCGCGCGATGTGTTTGAATACATCTATGCCGTTTTGCATTCACCCGCTTACCGTAGCCGCTACGCCGATTTCCTGAAATCTGATTTCCCCCGCATTCCCTTGCCCGGCTCTGCCGATCTTTTCCGTGATCTGGTCGCCCTTGGCCGCCAGCTCGTTGCCCTACACCTGCTTGATGAAAAACAAGCCTCAAACCTCAACAAACCCGAAACCCGTTTTGTCGGCAGGGGCGAAGCACGGGTTGAGAGAACCTATCCCAAATATGAAAACGGCAAGGTGATGATCAATCCCACTTGCCATTTTGAGGATGTCACACCCGATGTCTGGGACTTTTATATCGGCGGCTATCAGGTCTGTGAAAAATGGCTAAAAGACCGCGCCGGAAAAGGCGGTAAAAACCCGCATCCGGGCCGCGTCCTGTCCGAAGATGACATCCTCCACTACCGCCGCATCACCATCGCCCTGCGCGACACCATTTCCCTGATGAAACAAATCGACGACACAATCAACAAACACGGCGGCTGGCCCAACGCCTTTTCCGCAAATGAGAAAAAGGACTGATCGTTTTCCACAATAAGTTGTGCTGGCATTGACAAATCCAGGCATGTGTACTATATATTCATGTAGTTCCTGCAAAGGAACTGGAAACATGAACCTGGACTGGTTCTGGATTGAAGCGTTGCTGGATAGCGACATTTGTTGAATTTGATTGCTTGCAAAAGCGGCCTTGTCAACGCGCCTTATATGAGCGCTTTCTTTTCAGAAACAGTTCTCCACAAACTTTTAGGAGAACTTAAAATGAACCCCAATACAACAATCGTTAAATTTGCCCATTCCACCGAACAAACGGAGGGAGTGGTTACGCGCATTGTCGGGCTCGTGCAGGCCAAGCATATACTATCCCTGTTTGATGCCGCCGACCTCGATGCAAATCCACGTTCAGCCAAGGCTGGAAGCGTAACCGAAGATATCATAGAAAGCATAAGTCAGTCAGCAGGAATATTTCCCTTTAAAACAAAGGGTATTTTGATTGGCTCTTCATCATACAAGTCTCTGCAACGCAAACGCTACCAGCTTGAATTCAACGACACCAATGTTGAAGGTATCCTAGATGGTGGGCATAACATGCTTGCCATTGGTACTTATATTCTCCAACAGGTTATCGAAGATGAGCGCGAGTTGCGCCGGATTAAAAACTGGCCTGTCCTCAAAGAAGCCTGGCTTTCACACAGGGATGAAATTGATGAGATCAAAGACACTCTAGAATTTCTGATCCCGCTGGAAATACTCGTTCCATCTGATCAGAACGATGAAGCCATTTTAGATGAGTTCAGCTCATCCTTGCTGGATATCTGTGCGGCGAGAAACAACAATGTTCAGCTCACTCTTGAAACCAAGGCCAACAAAAAAGGTTTCTATGATGAAATCAGAAAGGCTCTACCTTCTGAAATTGCCGATGTTGTTGAGTGGAAAACCAATGACGGTGGCCGCATCAAGGTTCGTGATTTGATTGCACTAGCGTGGATTCCGCTTTCAAAAATCGAACTGCCGGTTGACGTACATATTGCGCCGCAGAAAATATACAGCAGCAAAGGTGAGTGTTCCAAGGCCTTCGATACGCTTATGAGTAGTGACGCCGTAACGAGTGCGCACGGAAATTACGAGCACGAGCTTCATAACACCACTGTACATAGTGCGATAAGAATACTTGGGGAAATACCGGGTCTCTATGACAAAATTTATTTGGATTTCCCTGATGCATACAATGCAGCAACTAATGGGCGTTTCGGGCGTAGCAATATCGTGAAAATGTATGATTCCGCAAGAAAGGGGGATAAAAGTGGCAAATATCTTCGCACACAGCCAACGACAAAATTCACACTTAAACCCGTAAGATATCGCTACCCGGATGGTTTCATTATGCCATTGGTTTTCGGTCTGACAGCGCTTCTAGAAGAAAAAGACGGTGAGCTTGTCTGGAAGACAGACCCCGGTGCTTTTCTGGATAGGTCGCTTGAAGATATCGCCAAGTCTTACAAGCTTGTGCTGGATATGTCGAATTTTGATCCTCAAAAAATTGGAAAGAATGAAACATCCTATGAAATTGCTGTGAGTGAGTTTGAAAAAGCTCTTTTGAAACAGCAGGCTGCATCAGTCTAATCATAAAAAAGGGGGAAGGTTTGCGACTTCCCCCTGCACTTGAAAGGACAAATGCAGATGGCAAAAGAAAAACAGCTAGAAGACTGGGAAGTGGCCATTATTCGGGCAATGCTTGCCTCGGGTGCCTACAAAAAACAGGAAATTGTTGCCTATTTTTCCAGACCGGAACGCTCCATCAATCAAGCCCGGGTCAGCGAAATTGAAGGAAACCATGAGCGTTATGATGGGATTGAAAAGGTCTCTGATGAAGCGCTTAAAAAGTTCTTGTCGGACTGGCGGCAAGTACGTTTTCCAACAGCCCCAATTATACCGCAGGGGCCAACGCACCCTGATATAATGGCGCGCAAGTTCCCTATTCGAAAAGGTCTGGCCACGCGATTGCATGTCTCAGAGACCAGCTTTGTAGAAGGCAAGGAAAGCTTTAACTGGGGTTCAAAACACAAGTACTGCAAGACCCTTGCAGGTATGGCTAACAACTCTGGTGGATATTTACTCTTTGGTGTTAAGGATGGTTCGTTTGAAATCCCTGGCATTGAAGAAAATCGAATGGAGCGCTTTGACTTGAAAAAAGCCAATGAATTTATTACCAGAAATTTCAATCAAGCACTTGAGTTAGAGAAAGGGCAATTTGAAGTCAAAGGAAAAACTATTGGCGCTATTTTTGTCCACCCCTCGAAAAGCAAACCAGTAATATGCACAACAGATGGAAACAATTTATTCTCTGGTGATATCTATTACCGTTATCCAGGGGAAACACGTCGGATACAAGCTCCAGAACTAGAACAGCTTCTTAAATCACGCAATTCATCTGCTGATGGTCGAGTTCTTCAGCTTGTCAAAAAACTTGCCAAAACCGGTACACACAACACTGCCATTATTGATCTGGGAACTGGTGAAGTAGAAGGTGAGCGTGGTAAATTTCTCATTGAGGAGGGGTTGCTCGATAAGGTTAAGTTTATTGCTCAGGGTAAGTTTGTTGAAAAAGATGGTGCGCCAGCACTTCGTGTCGTAGGTGATGTGCAGCCTATTACTGCTGGAAAAGTGACTATACAAAAGTCTGTGGTTGGTTCAATCACAGAACGTCACATTCATGAGGCTTTTCTCTATCAGCGCTGTCAATATGAACCAACAGCTTATATACAAGCTCAAACCCATATGCAGCCAGTGTGGCTGCCAATCTTTTATTTTGCCTCCGTTGCAAACCTTGATCTAGATGGTCTTACAGATAGCCTCAATAACTCTGATAGCCAGTATAAAAAACGTATTGCGAAGCAGATAGACCGCGTCAAATCTGGTAAAACGCCAGCAGGTGTACCAGCTAAAACTACTGTGCAATATGAATATGATGCTTTGCTTAGCAATGAACCCATAAAAATTGACGATACAGAAACGGCCAAGAAATATCTCCATGCAATACGAATCCTCACGCCGGATAATGTTGGGTTAGAACGTGTCCTGTCCGTTTTGACAGACTTACGTGCGCGGTTTGGCAATACACAAGCACTTCGAGCAGATTTCCGCTATGCTATAGCAGCTGTTGACGTAAATTGGTTTCGATCAAAGTTAAAGACATGAGCACCACTAAAGTACATATTTAGCGAACTAGGGTCCAGACCCATTAAATGGCTATGCAAATCAGTTGATGCATGATTCAAGCTTCGTGAAGGGAGTTTTTATCATGTCGGATGGTTTGTTTTGGCTCAGTGAAGAGCAGTTTGGTCGGATTGCGCCCTATTTACCCAACGATACCAGAGGTAAGGCCCGCGTGGATGACCACAGGGTCATCTCGGGGATCATTCATGTTATCAAATCGGGGGGATGCTGGGTTGATGCTCCGCCGTGCTATGGCCCAAAGAAAACCCTTTATAACCGGTTCGTTCGCTGGGCTGACAAAGGGGTCTGGAGCAAACTGTTCGAAACCCTTGCCGCCTCTGGTGGTCCTGTTCTTGAAGTCATGATCGACAGTTCTGCGGTTCGTGCACACCGAAGTGCTCAGGGAGGTAAAGGGGGGCTTGCGCCCAGGCGATTGGTCGTTCGCGAGGTGGACCAACGACCAAAATCCATGCCCTGAGTGATCAGGACGGTCGTCCGATTGCCTTTCATCTGACCGGGGGCAATGTCTCTGACTTTACCGGCGCCAGAGTTTTGCTGCCGCTTGTTCCACCTAATGTCATTCTACATGGTGACAAGGGGTATGATTCAAATGCTATCCGGGGTGCCCTTGAGGCTGTTGGAACCTTGCCCAACATTCCACCCAAGAAGAACAGGAGGTGGAAAAACTGTTTCTCACCAATGCTTTACAAAAGAAGGAACGCCATCGAAAGGTTGTTCTGCAGGCTCAAGGACTTCCGGCGCATTGCAACACGATATGATCGACATGCCAAAAACTTCCTCGCTGCGCTATGCCTCGCAGCACTCGTCAGCTACTGGTTATGAGTCTGGACCCTAGGGCTAAAACCCAATCAACCTGTTGATTTTGCGATATGTGTCTGATTCACTGCGGGAAAACGAGCCGGAGGTGGATGATGACGGAAGGGTTTTGGCTCTCGGATCGTAACCGCTGTCCCACCCCCACCTTCCGAAACCTGAGCTGATCTGAGACTCTCGCGAGTGAGGTATTTTTCGGGAGTTTCTCCATGGAGCGCTCAACTGAGTTTCTCAGCTGTCGGGAGATCGTTGTGGCCCCCAAGGGCCGCAGGCGGTGGCCGGATGAGGTGAAGGCCAGGATAGTGGCCGAGACGTTGGCGCCGGGGGCGACGGTGAGCGCGGTCGCACGGCGGCGGTTGGCCCGGGAGGACAAGCTGGTGCTGCCTGCGGTCTTACGAAGGGGCGGACCGGGAGCCAGATTTCGCACCCGTGGTTGTGAGGGATGAGGGGCGGTCAGATCGCGGCCCGGATTGCGCCCCTGTGGAGCTGATTGTCGGGGGCGTCACGGTTCGCTTGCAAGCGTCGGCCTCGCCGTCCCGCATCGCCGCGATCGTCCATGCGCTGAACGGGGCGTCATGATGTTGCCGACAAGTGGAGTTCGGATTCTCGTCGCCACCCGGCCGGTGGACTTCCGCAAGGGGCATGACGGTCTGGCCGTGCTTGTGCAGAACATGCTGCGCGAGAACCCGTTTTCGGGCAGCCGAACAGCCCCGTCATCTGCCTTCGGCCAGGGAAACCGGCCCTTCTCCAGAACCTTGTAATACAGGCAGAACCCCTGACCGTCCCAGTCCAGCAGCTTGATCCTGTCACCGCGCCTGCCACGAAAGGCAAACACCGCACCGCCCGTCGGCCGCTGGCGCAGCACGTCCTGTGCTAGCGCCGACAACCCGTTTATCCCCTTGCGCATGTCCGTCACCCCGCAAGCCAGATAGACCCGCACGCCCGTGCCCGGCCCGATCATGCCGTCTCGACCAGCCGGATCAGTCGGGCAAGATCATCTTCCTGGAGCCCGCCGTTCAGGCGCACCATGCGGCCATTGCCCAGCACAATCTCGATGCTCATCACATGCCCTGCCGACGGGCTGGACCGAAGGGGCTCCGCAGAGGCATCAAGCGCCAGGAAAACCGTGCCGTCCGAGCCCGACCAAAGCCCCTTGCGCCGCAGAGCACGCCTCCACTGATAAATATGCTGGCGCGTCAGATCGTGCCGGCGGGCGATATCACTCACCGTCGCGCCACCAATGCCAACCTCGCGCAAGATCGACAACTTCTCCTCATCCGACCAGTGCCGGCGCCGTTCAACACCGACAATAACCTCATGACGCATATCCCGCTCCTGTCTGATACGACGTCGTTAACGACGTCAATAACGACGCAATATAAGATCTGCTCTCGGTGTCAGGCAGGCGGTAGCAATCGGGTGCTTACCTCGCGTGGCGGCCCCACGACGAAAATCCACGCTTTGACAGATGGTTGCGGGCGCATTGCCGCGTTCCAGCTCACGCCGGGGAACGTTGCCGACATCTCGGCTGCCCCTGCTCTGCTGGCAACCATGCCCGCACCACGCCGCCTGCTCGGCGACCGGGGCTATGATGCAAACAGCCTGCGCGCAGCTCTTGCGCGGGCCGGAACAGAGGCCGTCATTCCCTCGACCCGATCCCGAAAACGACCCATCCCCCATGATGTGCAGGCTTATCGCCCGCGAAATATGATCGAACGCGCCTTCTGCAGCCTCAAGGATTTCCGCCGCATTGCCACCCGCTATGATAAACTGGCTCGAAACTTCCTGTCAGCCGTCGCCATCGCTGCCTTTATCCTGTGGTGGACTTGATTGAGTCTCGACCCTAGTCGGCGGCATGTTACTCAATGGCGTTATCCGTCTCTGCAGGCTTAGTGATCTCAGATTCAGGAAAGAACTCACCAGGTGTACGCATTGCGTTCAAATTCCGCATTTGTGTCAGCCATGATTCCATCACCGGCGTCGGTTTAACCCCAGCCTCTTTGAGCCACTGCGTGTAGCCCCAAATCGCACAGTCACCGATGCCAGGACGATCACCGTGAAAGAATGGGCCTCGGCCCAAGAAGGTTTCGAAACGCTCGCTGTCTAACGCATAGCGGGCACGCAGCCAATCTACTGTTCCACCTGGAAACCCCTGCCCTGACTCGCGACGTTCGAGACGAAGCCATGGCAGGCAAAGTCCCAGACGATTGGCTTCCCAAAGCAGAATTTCGCGCCCCTTTTGCAAGCCGTCCTCGGTCTCGGCGCCTAGGCAATTGAAGCGATCAGCGATTTCAAGGAGTATTGCTCCAGATTGAACAAACGGTTTGTCGTTGATCATCAACAGCGGAACCTCGGCGAACGGGCTATTGCGAAGAAACTCCGCCTGGCGTGTGGAGGGATCGGCCCAGATGTCTACCCAGATTGTGCGAAAACTCTTCCCAGCCAACGCAAGTGCCAGGGCGACCTTACATGCGTGGCCGGAATCTGGGTGTCCGTAGAGTACGAGTTCTGTCATTTGAAAGATCCTTAGCTAAGATGATAATCTACTGGCGTGGTAGGTTCGCCCTTACTTCCGAAGCGACATTTCGAAGACTTGGCATCGTTTATGTGTGTCGCCCTTGAAATCTACCGCTGCCCTGTTCTTAAGTTGATGTTAGGCACCGACGAGACGCGTAAGCCCCTCGACGGAACGTCTATGGGTTTCGATAATTGCTGCATTTCTTGGTTTGTCCGGCGAACATAGTAGCCTCGCAAACCAGAATTCGCCCGAGACCAAGCCAACAGCGAATTAGGAAAGTAGCATCCAAACAGCCACTGCCGCCAGAATTCCACCAAACAACATGTTCAGTTTCTGTGCGCTTTCAGGCGTTCTAAAATATCCGGCAATCTTGTCTCCGATCAGCGTCCAGACTGAAAACGCGACGAAATTGTTGAACGTAAAGATTGTAGTAATAATCACAACGGCAAGCTGTGTCCCAAATTCAAACCGATTGAGAAACTGAGTAAACATCAGAGCGATGATCACATACGCTTTGGGGTTCAGGATTAGAAGAACAACGCCATCTATAAAGGTAGCTGTTTTTGCGGCGCTATCACCTTCCAAAACGCTCGCTCTGAAAAGCTTCCATGCGATCCACAGTACATACAGTGACCCTGCGATTTTCAGCACGAAAATGACATCAGGGAACTTGTCCAGCGCAGCAATAAATCCGAAGCCGATTGCCGCCGTCACAATCCAGGTAGCGATGTGATACCCAATCGTCGCCGGTATGGTCGAACGAAAACCAAAACGTGCTCCATTAGCCGCAAAGAACATGTTGCCAGGCCCGGGGCTATAGGCGAGTGGGAACAAGAAAATGATCAGAGCGATGGTGGATTGAATCATGGTACCGTCCTTTTACAGCTTGATGCTATGTTCACCACACCTCACCCCTGTTCATCGACCCGTTTCTTGCGAAATAATTATTTTTCTACCGCTTCGGATCACCGCGCAAATGCGCCAGGCCTAATCGAACTTAGACTACGTTGCTTTGACCGAACAAATGTCTGAGAGCCTCAATAAGCCTACTCTCAGCTGGGGGAGAGCGACCGAAAAGTCAGATTGATTCTAGCACTTAAGATCGTTTTCGTAGGGGGTATTCTGTGCAACCAGTGTGTTTGTGTTGTTCCCTTCATAACTAACAGGCTTCCATGTTCCAGCGCCTTTGAGACAGTCTCCTTCGAGCGCTTGTGTTTGAGCGCAAATTTGCGTTCGGCCCCAAAACTCAGGGAACCGATCGCGCCGTCTCGCTTAAGGTCTCTTTCTGCGTCGCTGTGCCAGGCCATCCCCTCGCTTCCGTCGTGGTAGAGATTAAGCAAGCACGAATTGTACTCTTCTCCGCTATGCCTCTGAACCAGGCCCCTCAGTTCGAGTAGGGTCTGTGTCCAGAGCTGAGCGGTCTTGGTAATCTTTGAATACGTGTACGACGCTGGCCAGTCCGCGTACCAGGCGACTTTGCGCTTGGTAACAACCAATTTCCCAAACATGATAGCTTGGTCATGCTGCCAGCCAATTTCACTCATTAGTGCATCATAAAATCGATCTGCCTCCCCTCTTGTCATGATGGGGCCGTGGTAATTCACCACCCCATCGCATGGCAGAAGGTTCCTGACTGTGCCTGTTTCGCTTTCAAATAAGTCCAATGTTCCTCCTCATGACGAGCAGTTTCTCGTTCGAATGCCAAATTTTGTCCGTTAGGTCGCATCATGGAAAATCATCCCGAGCGTGTGCCTTGAGCCCTTTTTGATGGTTCCAACGCCATGACGCATCGTTGTCCGCTTCCACCCTTTTGCGCCCCTTGCAGGCCTATCACGCACAGGTATGATGGCAGCTCCACCTTTGCCTACTGTGATGACTGCGGGCCGTGACTGCATACGTGGCCGTTGTTCTACAAGGACAAGCTCACCACCCTCGTAGTCCAAACCGCGCTCACTTAACTGAATGACGATCTGAAATGGGAAGTAAACTTCACCATAGAGATCTTGGTGTAGGCAGTTGTAGTCGCCCTCCCCATATTTCAACAGCAGTGGGGTTGGCCGTTTTTGGTTAGCCGCGTGGCAGGCTTCAAGAAATGTGTCCAAGGATTCTGGCCAGCAATCAGAACTCCCTAAATACTGTGCCCACTGGTTGGCTATTACTGCCAAATGAGGGAACAACGCCTGTCTCAGCTCCCGAACAAGGTCGGGCAACGGATAGTCAAAATACTTATATTCGCCGCTACCAAAGTTGTGTCGCGCCATAACGATCCTTGATCGAAACTTTGCGGCGTTGTCATCATAGAGCCCGACAAGAACATCACATTCTGCCTTACTCAGCAGCTCCGGCACTTCTGCGAAACCATTATCATCCATATCTGACTGGATTTTTGACCAGTCAAGGGAATTTACCTTGGCTAGTACAGTCATTAGGCATTCTTTCTTAAACGTTCAATATCCAACAAGGTTCTCTTTCTTTCCAGCCCCCATCGATATCCGCCCATGCTGCCGTCTCCCCTCAACACTCGATGACACGGGACCAACACCGCGATACGGTTCTTGCTGCAGGCCGAAGCAGCAGCACGAACAGCTCTTGGTTCTTTTATGGCCTTGGCAATCTCACCGTAGCTGACAACGTCGCCTTCAGGAATACGTAGCAAAAACTGCCAGACTTTAATCTGAAAGGCAGTACCACGCAGGTCCAGTGGCAATTCCGGCCGCGGGGCACCCTTGTTGATATGTGCTTCTAAACTGCTCATCCATTCATCTAGCTGTTCACCTCCATTATCAGAAGACTGAACTAGATCCGCATTGGGGAACTCCGATGCTAGCTGGTTGCGCAACTCACTTTCGTTCTCACCAAACATGGCAAAGCAAACACCTTTGGCCGTCGCCGCAAACATCAGTGCGCCCAAGTCAGTCATTCGACAGGCATAATGAATCGTCTCACCTTCCCCTCCACTACGATAAGCCTTCGGTGACATACCTATTTGGCGAGCGGCACGTTCGTAAAACCGGCTTGACGATCCATAACCAGATTCAAAAATCGCTCCCGTCACATCGTCTCTTGACTTCAAAAGAGACTTAAATGTGTTTAACCGCGCAGCGTCTTGAAATGCCTTTGGCGATACCCCAAAGACGGCTTTGAATGTTCTCTGCAGGTAATATGGCGATAAACCCTGTCGCTCCGCCAGATCGCTCAGCAAGAGTTTTTCTTCCGCATGATCAATAATATAGCGAGCCAGTTGGATCAGACGTGTGACATTGTAGTGCGGATCGTCGGGTCTACAACGCTTGCAGGGTCGAAAGCCTGCCTTCGCAGCTTCCGTTGGACCGTCAAAGAAGCGCATGTTCTTTCTCAATGGTGGCCGTGCGCTGCAGCTTGGCCGACAATACACACCAGTCGTAATGACCGCGTAAACAAATCTTTCATCGAATGAGCTGTCTCTTTGTATCGCAGCTGCATACATTTTGTCTTCTTTGAGTGTTTGTTCCTTTTGCATCTCTGGGCTCCTGAAAGTATTGGGGATACAGCCTATTGCTCCGTGGCCCGTATCGTCATGTGCATGATGAAAACTCTATAGCTGCCAATTCAGTCACCGCCACCCGTTTCCTGCGCTTTTATCTCGATTTTCATTTGACGGTTGAAGGACGATGGCAAGCGCAGGAAGGCCGGCATGCCCAGACGCGACCCTGATGCGCTATGTGCACCTATGCAACACGCAGCTTCCTCAATCAGTCCTGAAGGCCAGAACACCCGTGCTGGAAATGAAGGACTGGTACAGTCGAAAGCCAGAATTGTTCAGGAAACAACCATACAACCTGAACCGCCCCGGGTTTACTGGAGAGTAAAACTCTCCAAGGATTGACCCTATGACACAGAGAAAACCTACCCGAGTTACACGGCTGAATTTCGCGAACGCGGCATTCGGCTTTTCAAAGAGAACCGCAGCAATTATTCCAGCAATAACGCTGCTTACACGGCGATTACATCAAAACTAGGTTGCTCTCCGGACAGCCTGCGGGCTTGGTGCCAGCAAGCTGAACGCGATGCTGGATTGCGCAGTGGATTGTCCAGCGATGAGAAAGCGAAGTTCAAAGATTTGGAACGCGAGAACCGTGAGCTGCGCCAAGCCAACGAGATACTGAAGAGGGCATCTGCATATTTTGCGCAGGCGGAGCTCGACCGCCCGTTCCGCAAATGGTGAGTTTTATTGAAGATCATCGCGATGTTTTTGATGTCGGGCCGATCTGCAGGGTTTTGCCGATTGCACCAGCAACGTATTATTCGCGGGCAGCGATATTGCACGATCCTGAATTGGCCTCGGATCGTGCAAAGAGTGATGTGATTGCTTGCGAGGATAGAGATGGTCACGAGAATTCGGACCAGTTGTTAAGGTGGATCGTCTGATGAGAGAGACGTGTATTCTTAACCTTCTTGCCATGCTATTCATGGGAAGGAGGACTGAGGAATGGGACGTACATCGACAGCCAGGAAGAGCCGTCCGCGTAATGCGGCGCCCAAGATTGCGGAGCAGCGCCTGAGCGTGTTTGAGCTGGCGCGGGAGTTGGGGAACGTGGCCGAGGCCTGCCGGCGCCGCGGTATGGACCGGACCAGTTTTTACGAGTGGAAACGGCGGTTTCAGACGCACGGGTTCGAGGGGCTGAAGGACCTGCCGCCGATCCACAAGAGCCACCCGCAGACGACGCCACCGGAGACCGTCGAGAAGATCAAGGCGCTGGCGCTGGAGCACCCGTCCTGGGGCTGCAACCGGCTCGAGGCGCTGCTGCGGCTGGAAGGCATCGGAGCATCCTCGGTGACGATCCAGAAGATCCTGAACGACGCCGGCCTGGGCACCCGTTACGACCGCTGGCTGGCGCTGGAGGAGCAGAATGCCGAAAAGGCAATCGAGCTGACTGCCGAGCAAGCCGCCTTCCTGGAGAAGATGAACCCCTGCTTCCGGGAAAGGCATGTGGAATCAGGCGCTCCGGGCGAGTTGCTCTCGGCCGACACCTTCTTCGTCGGCACGCTCAAGGGCGTGGGCAAGGTCTACCTGCATGCGGTGGCCGACACCTATGGGAGCGAGAGTGTCATGAACTCTGTGTATCTGTCCCGGTCCATGCGGTTTCAGATACTCAAGCGTCGAACCGCTCGCCGAACATTATGGCGAACTGGTTACGGGCTGCAAACCATTCCCTGACATTTCTGCCATCCTTCTCGAATTTGCGAATCGCCAGGTAGATCAGCTTGGTGGCGGCGTCATCGGTGGGGAACGAGCCGCGCGTCTTGATCGTTTTTCGGATCACCCGGTTCAGGCTCTCGATAGCGTTCGTGGTGTATATGATTTTTCGGATCGCGGGATCGAAGGCAAAGAACGGGATCACCTCGGGCCACGCCCGGCGCCAGGCCGAGGCTATGGAGGCATATTTTCCGGCCCATTTCTCCTCAAAGGCATCGAGTTCGGCCTCGGCCGCCTCAGCGGTCGGGGCGCTGTAAATCCGGCGCAAGTCGGCGGCTACGGCCCTGCGGTCCTTCCACGAGCAGAAGTTCAGGGAATGGCGCACAAGATGCACGATGCAGGTTTGAACCATGGCGTCCGGGAAGGCGGCGGTGATGGCCTCGGGAAAGCCCTTCAACCCGTCCACGACGGCGATGAGGATATCCTGTACGCCCCGGTTCTTCAGTTCGTTCATCACCGATAGCCAGAACCTGGCACCTTCGTTTTCAGCGATCCACAGGCCCAGGACCTCACGGCTCCCATCGCGGGTGACGCCCAGGGCGACGTAAACCGCCTTGTTTTTCACTGTTCGGCTGTCGGCGTCGCGGATCTTCACCCGCAGCGCATCGAAGATGACGATGGGATACATCCGCTCCAGCGCCCGGCTCTGCCATTCACGGACCTCATCCAGAACCGCATCGGTGACGCGGCTGATCAGGTCAGGTGAGACCTTCAGGCCATGAGATCGAGCAGGTGGACCTGGATGTCCCGAACCGTCAGACCGGCGGCGTAGAGCCCGATGATCTTGTCGTCCATCCCGTCAATCCGGGTCTGGCCCTTCTTCACCAGCTCGGGTTCGAAGCTGCTGTCACGGTCGCGCGGAACCGCCACCGGCAATGCCCCGTCCCGGCCCTTCAGAACCTTGGTCGAGGTCCCGTTGCGCCGGTTGCTTTGGCCGGGTGGCGCGTCTTTGCCCTCTTCGTAGCCAAGGTGCGCCGTCAACTCGGCGCCCAGCATCCGCTCCATGAGCCTGATCTTCAGCTCTTTCATCAGCCCGGCATCGCCGAGCAGGTCTTCAGGGCGCTCAACGCCCTTCAGAAGTTCGTCCAGAATTTCTTTCGAAATAGTCATTCATGCTTCCTTTCCGTGAAGCATGG
>Ga0256839_1002367_pt1 | contig 21058 bp, 20 predicted proteins | sample 354166metaG_FD_185968 | JGI IMG/M metagenome (GOLD analysis project Ga0256839, IMG submission 185968) | Hydrothermal vent microbial communities from Mid Atlantic Ridge, Atlantic Ocean - 354-166 | ecosystem: Environmental > Aquatic > Marine > Hydrothermal vents | place: Atlantic Ocean: Mid... | reverse complement strand
TTTCAGTCATGTCATTAGTCCTCTTTTAATTTAAAAAATTTTATATAGTCAAGGTTGACTATACCGTATCATTGTTGACTGCCTCATTAAAGGTAGCCTGTTTTTTTAGCAAGCTGCGTCGTATGAGGTTTATCTCTCATACGCTCTGCCTTTACTTTTCTTGACTCAAAGCAGCAGCCAATTTCTTTGCCGGCATATAGCCGGGAAAGACAGTTCCTTGCGGTGTAATCATCATCGGGGTTCCACGTACATCCAACTTTTCCCCTAAGGCCAAATGCTTATCAACCGGGTTATCACACGATTTCATTGGCGGCGGATTATTATTTGATTTAGCGGCAGTTAAAGCCGCATTGCGATCATCGGCACACCAAACAGCAATGGCTTTTTTATAAGAACTTGACCCCTTACCGGCACGCGGAAAAAACAAATACTGTACCGTGATACCCTCGGCTAAATATTGGTCTATCTCTGAATGTAATTTACGACAATAGCCGCAATCTATATCTGTAAAAATATTGATGACATATTTTTGCATGGGTGCCTTAAAAATAATCATCTCTGCCTTAGGTACAGCATTAATTAAAGTTGCGCGCACGCCTCTTAATTTTTCTTCCGTTAAGTCTTTTTTGGCCTCTAAATCAAACATGCGCCCTTGAATAAGATATTTCCCATCTTCCGAGACATAAAATATATTTGTACCCACCATTACTTCGTACAAACCTTTAATCTCTGAAGGCTGAATATTTTCTACGCTTAATGACGGCATTCTTTCTGCCAAAATCTCTTTGAGCTTATTTTTATTTGCCTGTGCAACAGGTGCTAGTAACAGACTCCCCACCAATAAAGCAGATAAACCGCGTTTAATTTTTTTCATAACTATTCCTTTAAGAATCTAACACAAATTTAAAATACGGGGTCAATTAAACGCCTTATCACCCTACTGAAATAACCGTCCTATATCTAAAGTAACGGCTAAAATCATTAATGCTAACAGAGCGGTCATTCCAATCTGCTGAAAGACTATTTGAATATTTTCAGCAACAGGACTGCCCTTTATGGCTTCAATGGCAAACATCAATAAATGGCCGCCATCTAATACAGGAATAGGCAATAAATTTAAAACACCTAAACTCACACTCACAATGGCTAAAAATTTCAAAAATGCAACCAGCCCCATTTCTGCCGACTTGCCTGCATATTGAGCAATGCTAATAGGGCCACTTAAATTATCCACAGAGGCTTTACCAACAAACATATAACCCATCATTTTTAAGGTTGCCAGCGAATAGTACCCCGTTCGCTTTACAGCCGCTACAAAAGCATCGAGTGGATTAAGGGCATATTCAACCATCAATCGCTCACGCAGTCCCTCAGGCACTTGTACACCGACACCAATTTTACCAACAATTTGCTCGTTGCTCACTACACCCTTTGGCGTTAAATCCAGAGACAGCATCACGCCATCGCGCTCGACCTTTACCGACATCGTTTTATCGGCATGTGCCTGCACATATTCAACCCAAGATAGCCAGTCTTTAAAACTTTTCCCATCGGCACTTACAATTAAATCGCCGGTTTGCAAACCGGCTTGTGCGGCCACACTCTCTGCAATAACCTTGCCTACAATGGGAAGAATCGTTGGCTGCCAAGCTCTCAAGCCAAGCTCCTTAATCAGCCGTTCCGGTTCTTGGCTAACCTCTAAAGGAATGACCAAGGTATGCACCGTCATAGCATCATCTGCATTTTTCACTCTAACCGATAAGCCTGCATCAGCATCCATTGCCGCCGCCAATAAGGTTTCCATCGTTTCGCGCCAAGTCCGTGTTTTGATGCCATTTACCGCTACAATTTCTTCACCTTCAACAAAGCCTGCTTGCGCGGCCAAAGTATTGGCGGGCACAACGCCAACAATAGGGCGCATACCGGTTTCGCCCATCATAAACACCAACCAGTATAAAATGACGGCCAACATCAAATTAAAAATAGGACCTGCGGCAACGATAGCAGTCCTTGCCCATAATGGCTGACGATTAAATGCATAAGGCAAATCGGCACTCGCCACCTCTCCTTCACGCTCATCAACCATTTTGACATAACCACCAAGTGGAATAGCAGATAATACGTACTCGGTCGAATCGCTATCTTGCTGAGATTTCCAAATGACCTTACCAAAACCGATTGAAAAGCGCAGGACTTTTACACCGGTTTTTCTGGCAACCCAAAAGTGACCGAACTCATGAATGGCTATCAATAAGCCGATAGCAACGATAAAATAAAATACGGTCTGTAAAATTTCCATTAAACCTCTAATGTTTTAATAATTTGTTCGGCTTGCTCACGTGCCTGCCGGTCAGCCTCAAGAATAAGTGCTAATGTTTTTGCCGGGGTTGCACTAAATTGAGCCATACTCTGCTCAATCACCACAGGAATATCCGTAAATCGTATCTGTTCGTTTAAAAAAGATTCAACGGCAATTTCATTTGCCGCATTTAAGACCGTCGGCATAATACCGCCTGCACTAATGGCTTCCATCGCCAGACGTAGACATGGAAAGCGTTGTAAATCTGCCGGTTCAAAATCCATATGCTGTACACCAAAAATATCTAGTGGTGCTACACCGGAATCAAAACGCTCAGGCCAAGCCATCGCATGAGCAATCGGAATACGCATATCCGGATTTCCCATTTGTGCCAAGACACTGCCATCAATATAATCCACCATCGAGTGAATAATACTTTGCGGATGAATAACCACTTGAATTTGTTCCGGTTGCATATTGAATAACAAACAGGCTTCAATCAGCTCTAAACCTTTATTCATCATCGTGGCCGAATCAACCGATATTTTTCTGCCCATATCCCATTTTGGATGTGCAACAGCTTGGTCGGGTGTCACAGTACTTAGCTCTGCAAGCGGTGTCACCCTAAACGGCCCACCTGAAGCAGTCAATAAAATACGCCTTGCTGTGGGAGCATCATGCCCGGCAGTGTAGTTGGCAGGCATACATTGAAAAATGGCATTATGCTCACTATCAATCGGCAATAACACAGCACCGGAATCTTTTATGGCTTGCATAAAGATATCACCCGACATGACTAATGATTCTTTATTAGCCAATAATACCGTTTTACCCGCTTGTGCCGCCGCCAATGCAGATAATAATCCCGCCGCCCCGACAATGGCCGCCATAACTGAATCCACGCTATCTAGCGTCGCCACTTCTACCAAGGCTTCTGCGCCGATTAAAACCTGCATATCGGCAAGCTCAGTCCCTGCTATTTTAGCCTTAAACTCAGCGCCTTTATCTGCATTCACTACCACCGCATAATGCGGCTTAAACTCAAGACACTGTGCATATAAAGTATCAATATTCGTATTCGCCGTTAAGGCAATCACTTGATATTGATCGGCATGTCGCTTAACGACATCTAAGGTACTAACCCCTATGGAGCCTGTTGCTCCTAATATACAGATACCCTTCATGAGTACATCCACCGTATAAACCAAACACCTGCATAAAATATGGGAATTGCTGCAATCATGCTATCGAGACGATCTAACAAGCCACCATGTCCCGGTAAAATCGTACCGCTATCTTTAACGCCGCGAATGCGCTTAGCCGCGCTAAAAAATAAGTCACCATAAATGGAGACCATTACCGTAATAACCGACAATAAAACAAAGTCAATAATACTTAAAAATGAAAAATTAAAATACAAGGTAAAACACAAACCTATCACAATCGCTGCCGCTACCGCGCCATACATACCTTCCACTGTTTTTCCGGGACTTATTTCAATGGCTAATTTAGTCATGCCAAATTTCTTACCGGCAAAATAAGCACCAATATCTGCCCCCCAAACGAGTAGGAAAAGATATAACGTCATTGCCGGCTCTTCCAAAACAATTAAACGCGATAGAAACAACCAGGCAGAAACTAAAACAAAACCACCCATCAATAGTTTCTTGAATACGCTAAGTTTTATCTCTAATAATTCAGATCCCCCCTTACGAATGCGGAACATCACCCATACCCAAAATAAGACGATAGGAATCATTAGCAACTCAATCAAGCCCGAATAATTTCTAATTTCCGGCCAATTACTCACCTGTGCCAAAGCCTCTAATAATTGCGTCCAAAAATGCAATAACAGCATAGGAACAATCATTGCAAGTAAAAATAATACTTTAACTAATACTGATTTAACATCCGCTAAATTAGCCCACTCCCAAGCTGCCATCAACAAAATAACAGCCCAAAGTAATGAAAAATAAACATGAGGTAATTGAAAAATGGCCAATACCACCAAAGGTGCCAAAATTGAAGCAGTTATAACGCGTTGTAGTAACATATTTTTATTATTAGAAGAGATTATTTAAAAAATAACATGCGCTGCAAACGTCTAATTAACTTGCTGCTCGCATATTTTTAACTTGCTCGCTAGTACGTCCAAAACGACGCTCTCGAGTTAAGAAATCATCAATTGCTTCCTGCATGGTCTGTGCATTAAAATCAGGCCAAAGTTTTTCCGTAAAGTGAAATTCAGCATAAGCGAGTTGCCACAGAAGAAAATTACTAATTCGCTTTTCGCCACCGGTTCTGATAAACAAATCAGGGTCGGGCAGGTCAGGAATAGACAGCGCATTAGCAATCATTGACTCATTAATGTCTTCCGGAGAAAGGTGACCGGCTTTAACTTGTTTAGCAATGGACTGCATAGCTAAGGTCAAATCCCTATGACCACCGTAATTGGCGGCTATGACCAATGTTAGGCCAGTATTATTTTCCGTTTGCCGCTCACTTTCGAGCATTTTTTGTTGTAATTTATCCGAAAACTCACCACGCTCACCAATAAAGCGTAAACGAATATTATTTTTATCCAGGCGATTCACTTCCTTTTGCATAGTCGCCATAAACAGCCCCATGAGCTTAGATACTTCCTCTTTAGGTCGCCGCCAGTTTTCACTGCTAAACGCAAATAAAGTTAATACCTGTATTTTTTGTTCAGCGCAAAACTCAACCACACGTTTTACCGCTTTAACCCCCGCAGGGTGCCCCATCACGCGAGGCAAATGGCGTTGTTGCGCCCAACGGCCATTACCATCCATAATAATGGCGATGTGCTTAGGATAACGCGCCCTATCTATTACTCCTTGTTCAGCTTGCATAGCAATAGCCTATATAGAGAGTAAATCAGCCTCTTTTTCTTCCAAAAGCGTCTCTACCTGTTTGATATATTGATCGGTAATTTTTTGTATCTTTTCTTCACCGGCATGCGCTTCATCTTTAGAAACCATTTTTTCTTTTAAAGCTTCTTTAATTTCTGAATTGGCATCACGACGAATATTACGAATAGAAATACGACCATTTTCAGCTTCTGCTTTAACGATTTTAACCAAATCACGGCGACGTTCTTCTGTCAACATCGGTAAAGGCACGCGAATGACATTACCATTCGTCACAGGGTTTAACCCCAAATCGGAAGACATGATGGCTTTCTCAATGGCTTGCATCATATTCTTTTCCCAAGGTGTTACTGCTAAGGTGCGCGAATCCTCAACCATCACATTAGCAACCTGCGATAAAGGCGTATCAGCACCATAATAAGATACCATCACTTGATCCAGCAAACTAGGGTGGGCACGCCCCGTTCTTATTTTGGTAAAGCTTTTTTTAAGAGCCTCAATACTCTTTGCCATCCTATCGGATGCCTCTTGTTGAATATCATTAATCATTATTATTTTCCTCGCTCTATCAGGGAGCCTATTTCTTCGCCTTGCATTAAACGCATAATGGCCCCCGGCTCAAAAACATTCATTACCCGCATCGGCATATCATTATCACGACACAGTACTAATGCAGTGGTATCCATAACATTCAAGCGTTGATCAAGTGCCTCATCATAAGTTAACTTTGCATAAAAAGTTGCATCTGCAACTTTTTCAGGATCATCTGAATAAACCCCTTTCACCTTAGTTGCCTTAATCATCAATTCCGCATCAATTTCAATGGCACGCAAACTGGCCGCCGAGTCGGTCGTAAAAAAAGGGTTGCCTGTTCCTGCGGCAAAAATAACCACACGCCCTTTATCTAAATGCCGAACCGCACGCCGCCTGATGTAGTCTTCACAAACTTCATTAATTTGCAAAGCACTCATAACCCTAACCGGCTGACCTAAAAACTCCAGTGCATCTTGCATGGCTAAAGCATTAATCACTGTCGCCAGCATGCCCATTTGATCCCCGGTCACTCGGTTTAAACCTTCGGCAGCTTGCTCGGCACCACGTAATATATTGCCGCCACCTATGACTAAACCAACTTGAATGCCTGCATCACATAATTCTTTTATTTCAGTCGCTAAGCGTTTAACGATGTCGGGGTCTATGCTCCCCCCGCTATCACTCATTAGCGCCTCACCACTTAATTTGAGCATAATTCTTTGGCAAATAAGTTTAGTCATAAATACTATCTCTCTAAAGTTAATGATAAAAATGTCACTATATCGACCATGCCAATACCAGCTAATGCAAAGGTATTTAATTGCATCGTTACAGCCACTAAAAAGTCGTGAAAACTATATCTGCATTCACAACACCAACCAGCCAAGAACCTCCTCTACTCAAACGTATATTTCACGCAGTATGAGTGCGTGAAATATACAATTTAGGCAAAACTTTCAGCAATAAAAATTGCTGAAAGTTTTATTCAGACCAGCCTATACAGCGTTAATTTGCGCCATAACTTCTGATGCAAAATCACCTTCATCCTTTTCAATCCCTTCACCCACTTCTAAGCGAATAAAGCGAATGACTTTATTATCTTTCCCTGCGACCAGTTTGCCAACGGTCACTTTATCATCCTTAACAAATGCTTGGCCTTCCAGTGTAATTTCAGCCAAGAATTTTCTGATACGTCCACCAATCATTTTTTCAATAATTTCAGCAGGCTTACCACTTTCTTCAGCTTGAGCAACAAAAATAGCTTTCTCTTTTTCAACCAATGCAGGATCAACATCCGCCTCAGAAACACAAACCGGTTTGCTAGCTGCAATATGCATAGCCACATCTTTAGCCAGTGCATCATCTGCTTTCGCTAAATCAACTAATACACCGATTTTCTCACCGTGCAAGTAAAACCCTGTACCGCCTTCGCTTGCAACCCGTTGAAAACGTCTTAAGCTGATATTTTCACCTAATTTAGCAATCAAACCACGACGTGTTTCATCAATGGTTTTACCATCAGCCAATTTCAACTCATACGCCTCATCAACCGTGCTAACATCTGCTGCCAAAATTGCCTCTGCAGCAGCATTCACAAAGTCTTTAAACGTATCGCCTTTGGCAACAAAATCAGTTTCACAGTTAATATCAATAATCACTGCATTTTTAGTATCTGCACTTTGGGCAACAGCAACACGCCCTTCAGCCGCAATACGCCCTGATTTTTTATCTGCTTTTGCCAAACCTGCTTTACGCATGTTTTCAATTGCCAACTCCATATCACCGTCAGCCGCAGCCAACGCTTTTTTACATTCCATCATGCCTGAACCCGTTCTTCCACGGAGTTCTTTAACCATTGCAGCAGAAATACTCATGCTTTTAATACCTTACTTTTCTTTAATTCTATAAAAACGCCCCCGAATGGAGGCGTCCAAAAACATCCAACTATCAATCTAGTTGTCAATGCCGTTTATGCGTCAAAATTTAAGTAAAAACTTATTCCGCGCTAGGGGCTTCTTCTTCCACAAACTCATCAGATTTTGCAGCCACATCTAAACGCGCAGCTTTTGCTTCTAAGATTGCAGTCGCAGCGGTTTCAGCATATAAAGAAACCGCACGAATTGAATCATCATTCCCCGGAATAACATAATCAACATCTTTAGGAGAGTTGTTTGTATCCACAACCCCAACTACCGGAATACCTAATTTTTGGGCTTCACTCAATGCATTTTTTTCATAACCGACATCCAGCAAAAAAATCGCATCAGGAATACCGCGCATATCTTTAATACCACCCAAGCTACGCTCCAGTTTTTCCATTTCGCGTTCCATGCCCAATGCTTCTTTTTTACTGAATTTTTGCGCAAGCGAACCATCCGCTTTCATCGCTTCTAACTCTTTTAAACGATTAATTGATTTTTTAATCGTTTTAAAGTTAGTCAGCATTCCGCCTAACCAGCGATGATTAACATACGGCATACCGCAACGTGCCGCTTGCTCAGCCACGACTTTACGCGCAGATTTTTTAGTTCCTACAAATAAAATATTACCTTTATTTGCCGTCATTTGTCCGATGTAGTTCATCGCATCATTAAACAATGGTAGTGTTTTTTCCAAGTTAATAATATGAATTTTACTACGTGCACCAAAAATATAAGGTGCCATTTGCGGGTTCCAATAACGAGTTTGATGTCCAAAGTGAACACCGGCTTCCAACATTTGACGCATTGATACTGCGGCCATTCTTTTCTCCAAGATATATAATTTTCGGATTATGCATCCGAAAGGGTTACGCCACCACCTACCCCAATTGGAAACCAATTTAAAAAATCGGCACCCTACCAACTGTGACGATAGATGTGAGTTTTATTAAATGAACTTATCTTTATACCATATTTATATTCCTACAACAATGAAAAGTCTGTTAAAATTTAAATATCAATATGACTACAAACGACCAACTCCGCTATGTCCATCATTATAAAAAGTGCCAACGAAATCGAAAAAATGCGCATTGCAGGCAAGCTTGCCGCAGACGTATTGGAATTTATTGAGCCTTATATCATCCCCGGCATTACCACCAACGAAATCGACAAGCTTTGCCATGATTATATTGTGGATGTACAACACGCCATTCCAGCCCCACTGAACTATCGCGGCTTTCCAAAATCTATTTGCACCTCTATCAACCATACAGTCTGTCATGGCATTCCCAATGACAAAAAATTAAAGAAAGGCGACATCATCAATGTTGATATTACCGTGATAAAAAATGATTACCATGGCGATACCAGCAAAATGTTCTACGTTGGTGAAGTCAGCCCACATGCCAAACGCCTGTGCAGCATTACTCGGGAATGCCTGATGCTGGCCATTGCCGAAGTTAAACCGGGCTGTACTCTAGGTGATATAGGTTATGTCATTCAAAAACATGCAGAATCCAACCGTTACTCCGTTGTGCGCGAATTTTGTGGCCACGGCATTGGCAATAAATTTCACGAAGAACCGCAAGTATTACATTACGGTAAACGCGGCGAAGGCGCGACACTGGAAGCAGGCATGATTTTAACCATTGAACCAATGATTAATATTGGTAAACGTAATATTAAAGTGCTAAAAGATGGCTGGACTGCCGTCACAAAAGACCGCTCACTCTCTGCACAATGGGAACACACTATTTTAGTCACTGGGACCGGTCATGAGGTTCTGACCTTACGCCAAGAAGAACAATGAACACCGCTAACATACTACGCATCAAGCAAGCCATAAAACAGCACAATGACTCTCTAAAAAACAGCTTCTCACCTAACAAACCCATTCAGGATTTTTTGCACGCAAAATCTAATTTTACCGATAAACTACTGTGTATTCTTTGGCAACAATACATTCAACAAGCCAGCGAGCATTTTGCCATAATTGCCGTAGGAGGTTATGGCCGCCAAGAAATGTTCCCATATTCCGATGTCGATATTCTCATACTCTTCGACAACGACACGCGCGATGCCGATAAGCAACAACTTGAGCAATTATGCACAGCACTTTGGGATACCGGTCTAAAACTAGGCTTAAGCGTACGCAGTAGTGCCGAATGTATTCAGGCCGCACGCGATGACCAAACTATTATGACCAATTTACTGGAATCGCGCTTCATTATCGGCAACCCAGCCATCGCAACAGAACTCAATACATTAATTGGAGACCACCAACTGTGGGCATCAGAAGACTTCTATCGCGCCAAACGCGAAGAGCAAAGCCAACGCTACCATAAATTTAACGACACGGCTTATAACCTAGAACCCAATCTAAAAGAAAACCCCGGCGGCCTACGCGATATTCAAGTAATTGGCTGGATATTTAAATATCACTACAACGCCAACACCCTACACGAACTGATTCACTATAAACTCCTACCACAAGCAGAATATGATGAATTATTTGCCGCCCAAGAACTCTTATGGAAAATTCGCTTTGCCCTGCATTTACAAGCTAATCGCTGTGAAGACAGACTACTCTTTGATTATCAGCGCGATTTAGCTGCTTTCTTTGGCTTTACCGAGCATCAAAATAATGCCGATATAGAGCAATTCATGCAACACTACTTCCGCACAGTGATGCAACTCGAAAGGCTTAATGAGACATTATTACAGTCATTTGATGAGCACTGCCTACCTCATGACGAAAAAACCTATAAAATACAAGTTATTAATGACAAGTTCGACAGTATTGCAGGTTATATTGCCGCCAAAAGCGTCAATATCTTCCAAACACACCCGCGTGCTATTTTAGAGCTGTTCTTACTGCTACAAAAAATCCCCAGCCTCAAAGGCGTTAGAGCAACAACCATCCGCCTGATTCGTAGCAATTTACACCACATCAACGCGCAATTTCGCCAAGACCCACTAGCTCGGCAACTCTTTATCGAAATACTGCGCCAACCGCATACCATTAACCGTGTTTTACGCTTAATGAATCGCTACGGGGTATTAGCCGCTTACCTGCCCAGCTTTGCAAATATTGTCGCACGTATGCAATATGATTTATTTCATATTTACACGGTAGATGAACACACTTTATTTGTTATCCGCAATTTACGCCGCTTTGCCTTAGTCAAACATAACAAAGAACTCCCCTTTTGCAATGATATTTTTCTGCTAATCTCCAAACCCTATATCTTATATATTGCCGCCCTATTCCACGATATTGCCAAAGGCAAACCTGGCAGCCATTCAGAACTCGGCGCGGTCATTGTGCAGCAGTTTTGCATTGACCATAAAATATCAGAACACAACACCAAACTGATTACTTGGCTGGTCAAAAATCATTTAATCATGTCTTCAACGGCACAACACAAAGATATTAGCGACCCGGATGTCATTCACGAATTTGCCGCGCAAGTGGGCAATGCAGAATACCTAAATTACCTCTATTTGCTCACTGTTGCCGATATTCGCGCCACCAACCCAAAACTGTGGACATCATGGAAAGATTCTCTGCTAAAAGAACTGTATATTTCAGCACTCAACGCCCTAAGGCGTGGTCTAGAAAACCCAGTCAAGCAACAAGACACCATCAAGCAAACACAAGCAGAAGCACGCCAAGAACTCTTGCAAAAAGGACTCTCTAGCAATAATATCGCAACGGCATGGCAACATATTAGCCCCGATTATTTTTTGCGCTATTACCCTGATGAAATCGTCTGGCATACGCTTGCCATCCATGCCGCAACAGATAAAAGTTTACCGCTGATTTTGTTACGCCCACAAAACCAGCGCGGCAGTGCCGAAATTTTTATCTATGCCCATCATAATCGTGAAGACTTTATCTTTTCCCGCACAACATCGGCACTTGACAACCTAGGACTTACCATCTTAGATGCACGCATTATTACCGCCAAAGACCAATACACACTCAACAGTTTTCAAGTACTAGAACAATCTGGCACACCTATTAGCGACTTAGGTAGAGAAGTGCATATCTGTGCCATTATCAAGCAACACCTTAGTTCCGCACACAAATTGCCGCAAAAAAACCTACACCACCAATCTCGCCAAGCCATCCATTTCCCTATTCGCACCCAAGTCTATTTTCATGACGACCCTCAAGGACGCTACAATATTCTGGAATTAGTCACTACCGACCACCCCGGCCTATTAGCCAAAATCGGTAAAATATTTAGGGAACATCATTTTAATATCGTCAGTGCAAAAATCACAACGATTGGCAGTCGCGCCGAAGATATGTTTTTTCTCACCACGCAGGACAAACAGCTTATCAACACCGAACAGCAACAACATTTTATTGAACAACTGCAACAAACCCTAACAGAAGGGTAAAATAATCTTATGGCCACCAATCAAACCATCCGCTTTCAACTGCACTTGTCAGCTGAGCAATACCTAAAAGTCTATCAAGGACTGGCTAACAATATCATCACCGTAGCGGATGATGGCCGCCGCATTGCCTTCCCTGCGCAAAATATCAAACCATTCCTTACACATGATGGCATAAATGGCTATTTTGAAATGGAATTGACACCTGCAAATAAATTTGTCTCTATTAGAAAAATGGCTTAAAGTGCATCAAATTCAATATTCTGCGCGCCGTTCAATACCATAAAATGCTTACCACGCGACCTGGAAATAAGCGTTACGCCTGAGAGTTGCGCCATTTCCAGCCCCATTTGCGTGGCTCCTGAGCGTGAGAGTAAAATAGGAATACCCATTTGTGAGACTTTGATGACCATTTCCGAGGTTAAGCGTCCTGTGGTATAAAAAATCTTATTGTCGCCAGTAATATCATTGAGCCACATATGTCCCGCAATGGCATCAACCGCATTGTGTCGCCCTACGTCTTCGACAAATAATTCTAGCTGATCGCCTGCATATAAAGCACAACCATGCACTGCGCCTGCCTTTTTATACACTTCATTATGCGCTTTCACTGAGTCCAGCAGTGCATATAAAGTAGATTGACGCACATGATTTTCTGGGACGCGAATTTTTTGCAACTTTTCCATTAAGCGTCCAAATACCGTGCCTTGTCCACAGCCTGTTGTCACGGTTCGGCGTTGCATTTGCTCTGAAAAATCACTGGCTTCTCCAGCGGTGACAACGGCGACCGATTCGGTTTCCCAATCAACTTGCACGACTTTAATTTCCGCAATCTCTTCAAAAAAGCCTTGGTTTTTCAAATAGCCTAAGGTCAATATTTCAGGGTGCGAGCCAATTGTCATTAAGGTGACAATTTCTTGTTTATCCACATAAATGGTCATGGCACGTTCCCCCACTAATTGGATTTCGCGCGCTTGCCCTGTTTCATCTATACCGATGGTGGCTTTAGCGACACTTAACCCTGCATCAGTCATTTCCGGTTGCATCATCACTCCTTATTCGCTAATTCATTTAATTCTGCCAAGGTATTAATATTGGCAAAGTATTCAGGATGGGCACTTAAATCGACTTTCACCCAATAATGCCGGTCAAACCAGCGATCAATTTTACGCTCTCCAGAGGCTAAGTATTGTTGCAGACTGGTTTGCAATGAGGCTTTTAAGACCATAAACACAGGGTGAATACGTTCGCCATCAAAGGCAACGGCAATATCTGCATCCAGTCGCTCGCGCTCAGTTAATAAACGTTGCAAGCCTGCACTCGTCATAAAAGGCGAGTCACAAGGCATTACTAATAGTACCTGATTGCTGCAATGATTTAATGCAGCGGCAACACCTGCTAAAGGCCCGGCAAAATCAGCATTTTCGTCAGTAATAACAGGGTATGAGAAGTGTTGATATTGCTCAATATTACGATTAGCATTAATAAACAATTCCCCAACCACTGGCGCAATCGCTTGTATTGCATAGCTAATCATGGGCTGCTCTTTAAAATTTACCAAGCCTTTATCTTGTTGCTGCATACGACGCGCCAAGCCGCCCGCTAAGATAACGCCACTTACTTTTGTTTGCTTATTCATAAATGCTAAAATATGTCATGAACCAAATTGTCATTCTAAAATACCTTTATCTCATTCTTGTTAGCCTATTATTTGCTGGCTGCACTACAACACCGGCAGGCGAGTATGTACCATTCTATCAGGCTAGTACCGAAAAACCTTATGCAGACGTGCTGGCTGAATTAGAAATTGCCATTTCCGAGCATAATTTTAGAATCACAGGGCATAGCCGAGTGGGTAAAGTGATTCGAGAGCGCGGCACTGTAGATTTTCCCGAGTATGATACCTTACAATTTTGCAATTTAACGCATGCGAAAACCTTATTGCAAATGTCACCACATGCCGTACGCTTTATGCCCTGTAATATAGTCACTTATCAATATCAAGGCAAAACCATTGTACGCACTCATCTGATGCCGACTGATTCAGATAATGCAGAACTCAATGCTTTTGCGACAAAAATGAACCAAAAACTCAAAGACATTGTTGATTTTGCCGTTGAGTAACCTCCCTGCTAAGTACATTTTTCACTATGGACTATTTAATTTGGAATTTTGATCCTGTATTAGCCAGCTTTAGTCATCTGCGCATACACTGGTATGGTGCACTGTTTGCTTTGGCACTGTTAAGCAACTATCTGTTTATGCATTGGGTTTATGCGCGTGAATTTAATGATACCGATGATGTCGATCGCTTGCTATGGTATTGCATGGGCGGCACAGTTATTGGCGCAAGATTGGCACATGTTTTATTTTATAATTTTACTTATTATGCCGCCAATCCCAGTAAAATTATTGCGGTTTGGGAAGGTGGGTTAGCGAGTCATGGCGGTGTGCTAGGCGTGTTAATCGCGCTTTATATTTATCAACGTAAAGCAAGTTTTAATTATTTTTGGATATTAGATAGAGCGGCAATTGCCGCAGCCTTTAGCGGGTGCTTAATTCGTATCGGTAATTTTTTAAATTCAGAAATTGCAGGTACAGTCACCGATGTGCCTTGGGCGGTTATTTTTCAACGTATTGATACGTTGCCACGGCACCCGGTACAGTTATATGAAGCTGCCAGTTACCTCTGCATTTCTGCTTTTTTACTAACCCTTTACATCAAAAGCCCTAGCTTCAACCTTAATGGGCGATTATGTGCATGGTTTTTAATTCTTATTTTTAGCACGCGATTTTTTTTAGAGACCTACAAAGTAAAATTAGTAAGCTATGCACAAGAGCCATTACTCAGCACTGGGCAATGGCTAAGCATTCCTTTTATTCTGGTAGGGCTGGTTATTTTATACCATAACAATACCCGTAATTTATAAGCCCTTACCCCCTTTAGACATCATTGGCACCTGCTCTCTAAAAAGTTCGCTTATCTGTCCTATACTTAAAAGCAATTGCTTAGCGAATAAGCACAACAAGACAAAGCCCTGCCCCCTCAAAATGAGCTTAGCTTAGCTTTTCATGACTCAAAAACACCAGCGCAGAATACAGATATGGCCTTTCTTAACCAAACCGACAAATACCTACTCAGCTTCCTCTTATTTTTAATGCTTCCCATGACCGGTGATGCCGCACAAACCCACTATAACGATACCGAGTGGTCAACAGCCAATCAACAAACACTCACCTCACCTAGTAGCACGCCCTTGGCATCCGACACGCAACAAGCCCAAAAACAAATCGCCGCTTCCCCCATTGCGCCACAAGGCTTCAGCGAATTGCCTTACGATATTGTGATTTGGGATACGGATTCAAAAACAAATGATGATATATGGAAATCCGTCGCTAGTAGTGATGAACAGCCCTTACTACATTTTTTCCAAGAGCTTTCCATTACCAGGATCGTCAACCCTTTCAGTACGAACGAGAAAGACCAGCTTAATGACTATACAGAGCTTTGGAATCCAAATGTTGAGCCTTACGAAGCACCTTTAGCTTTGCAAATTGAAAACACCAGTGAGTACCTTTCTTTGATGCAGTTTTGGGACGAATATGGAAAAACGGCTCTTACTACTTTATTAGTTTTAACCTTGCTACGCCTGCTTATTGGCCCTATTTATGAAGCGTACAAAGATAAAAAACAACAAAAACTCAAACGCACACTGAAAAAATCTGCGCATCAGCACATACCGGCAAACAACCATACCACAGAATTTAAACCGCTAAATGAGGCTCAAGTACTCTCTAAACAAGGTGACTTAAGCAAAGCAAGCTCTCCTCATAAACACTCATCCGCTACTGCCACCTACTCCAAGAATATTCTGAAACGCCTCCGCAATAAACACCGCAGGAGAACACGTACAACTTCTACGCAACCATTATCACCTCATGGTAGAGCCATTGCTGCAAAACCAAAATCTAAAATGCAACCGCAACAACATAAAAAACATCACACTCGGCGTAGATATAGAAAAAAAACCTCGATATTAAAACAAATGCTTGCCCTTTTCTCTGGCAAACATGAAACCTAAGCACATCTATTACCAGCACTTTTACAAAAAAAAGGCCGCTAACCAGCGACCTTTTTAGGTAAAGCAAAACGAAGGACTGAAAATTTTATAAAACCCGCAACTGACGGTTTCTGTTATGCTCAGCCCTAAGAACTTATTTCAATAAGCCTTGCAACAAGCCATTCAAATTATGTACAAATTCCGCAGGATCATCTAACTGTCCGCCTTCACTCAAAATAGCTTGATCAAATAGAATACGGGTTAAATCAGCAAAACGATCATCATCTTGCTCTTCTTTAAGACGTGTCACCAAAGCATGTTCAGGATTGATTTCAAACACAGGCTTACTACCGCCCATGCCCATCATGCTCATATCTTGACCCGCTTCTTTCATGATGCGTTCCATATTTAAACTCATCGCATCTTGCTCAGTTACCAAACAAGCAGGTGATGTGGTCAAACGATGACTTAACCGCACTTCACTGACTTTATCTTTTAATACGTCTTTAATTTGAGTAATAACCGACTCAAAATCTTTTTCTGCCTCTTCCAGCTCTTTTTTATCTTCTTCAGTATCAAATTTATCTAAATCTAACTGACCTTTAGCAACTGATTGTAGCACTTTACCATCAAAATCGTTTAGGTTAGAGATTAACCACTCATCAACACGGTCAGATAACAAGAGCACTTCAATGCCTTTTTTACGGAAAATTTCTAAATGTGGGCTGTTTTTAGCGGCCGTAAAACTATCGGCCGTTACATAATAGATTTTATCCTGGTCTTCTTTCATACGACTGATGTAGTCTTCCAGCGAGACATCTTGAGTCGCCGTATCGGTATGAGTTGAGGCAAAACGTAACAATTTAGCGACACGCTCTTTGTTTTTAAAATCCTCAATCGGCCCTTCTTTCATGACATTACCAAACTCAGACCAGAAACTTGCATATTTTTCCGGGGCATTTTTAGCCATGCCTTCTAACAAGCCCAGTACTTTCTTAACTGCACCGGCTTTAATAATATTGATTTTTTTGCTTTGCTGTAACAATTCACGCGATACATTTAATGGCAAGGAATCCGTATCAATGACCCCGCGTACAAAACGTAAATAACGTGGCATGAGCTGTTCAGCATCATCCATAATAAACACTTTACGTACATACAATTTTACGCCATGTTTCGCATCTCTATCCCATAAATCAAAAGGCGCGCGTGCAGGCACATAGAGCAGCATAGTATATTCGTTCGTCCCTTCAACCTTACTATGTACATGAGCTAAAGGATCTTGGAAGTCATGACCGACATGCTTATAAAATTCATTATAATCTTCGTCCGTCAAATCTTCTTTTGATTTCGTCCACATAGCGGACGCACTATTGACCACTTCATCTTCTACTTTAGCCGCTTCGGTTTCATTACCATCCTCATCCGTCACCGCGGGTATTTCTTTTTCCATAATGATTGGTAAAGAAATATGATCAGAGAATTTTTTAATGATACTGCGTAGACGATAACCATCTAAAAATTCAGTTTCTTCCTCTTTTAGATGTAAAACAATATCCGTACCACGGCTTGCTTTTTCAACCGTTTCAATAGTGTATTCACCTTCGCCGGCTGACTCCCATGTCACCGCTTCAGTACTACCCGCTTTACGTGTTGTTAAGGTGACTTTATCGGCAACAATAAAAGCAGAATAAAACCCAACACCAAATTGGCCAATTAATTCGCTATCTTTGGCTTGATCTCCTGTTAGCGAATCAAAAAATTGCTTAGTACCTGACTTGGCAATCGTGCCGATATGCTCTTGCACTTCTTCGCGCGTCATACCGATGCCGTTATCACTAACCGTAATTGTTTTAGCCTCTTTATCAAATGTGACTTTGATTTTTAGCTCACTATCTCCCTCGTAAAGGCCGTCATTTGATAAGGCTTCAAAGCGCAATTTATCCGCAGCATCTGAGGCATTTGAAATTAATTCACGCAAAAATATTTCTTTGTTACTGTACAAAGAGTGAATCATTAAGTTCAATAAGTGCTTAACTTCTGTCTGAAATCCAAGCGTTTCTTTTTTAGCTTCAACGGTCATTTATAAATCCCCTTAAAATAAAATTAATTATGCAAGCGATATTGGGACTTAAGACTACCTTTTCAAGGAAAAAAATAGTATACAATTAATAAAAGCCAAAGAAACTAGCCAAATCTACCCCTTACCCACACCAATATCATGCTAGATTTAAAATCAAAGAATATTTTACTGGTTGAAGACTACCCTGCCATGCGCAAAGCTATCAGGGATACACTTTATTCACTAGAGGTGGAATCACTCGTTGAAGCAGAAAATGGATTCAAAGCCATTGCCGCCATGCAAACCCATAAGTTTGATATCGTCTTATGTGATTATAATTTAGGTGCCGGAAAAAATGGCTTACAAGTGTTAGAAGAATCCCGCTTACGCAAGCTACTTCCTAGTGATGCAGCTTTTATTATGGTAACCGGTGAGCAAGTACAAAGTATGGTATTAAGTGCCATGGATAATAAACCTGATGAATATTTAACCAAACCCTTTACCGCTCAGCTGTTACTTACTCGCTTAGAGCGCACGTTTAAACGCAAATCTTTTTTTAAACAGGTCGATGCCGCAATCAATGACGAAAATTACGCACTGGCCATCAAATACTGTGATAAATTGCTGGCGGATAATCCGGGAAAGTTGCGTACTGCCGCCTTAAAAAAACGCGCGGAACTGGCCATTTATGTACAGGACTACTCAACGGCGCAGCAAATTTACCAAGATATTTTAAACCAAAGAGAATTGAATTGGGCCATGCTAGGACTAGCACAAATTCAATGCCTACAGGGACATAGCGAAGATGCCATTCGTATTTTTCTGGAGATTATTGACAAATACCCCATGACCCTCGAAGCTTATGATTTACTGGCACAGTCCTATGAATTAACCGACCAACACACGGAAGCACAAGCAACACTGCATAAAGCCATCACCCTTGCACCCCAAACCATTTTAAGACAGCGGAAATTAGCTACCATTGCCAATAAAACCGGTGATTTGGAAATAGCTGAGTCTGCTTGTAAGTCTGTTGTTGAGCTAGGAAAATATTCCATACATAAACACGCTAGTGACTTTTCTAATTTAGCGCAAGTATTAAACCAATCAGAAAAAACAGACGACGCCTTGGCAATATTACAAAGCATGCGCACTGAATTCCCTAATGATCCCAGCACAGCATTACGTGCCGCCATTTATGAAGCCGACATTTTTAAAAGTAGAGGCGATACTGAAAAAGCGGAAGCGGCCTTTACAGAAGCATTGGAATTAACGCAACAACACCGGCAAGATTTAGATAAAGAAATTTTATTAGAGATGAGTAAAGCATGCTACCTTAATAAACAAGAGTCTATTGCAGACAAACTATTAGAGCAATTAATAAAAAATCATATCGATGATGATGAATTTATCAATAACATCAATGCAATGCAATGCACTATCGGCTATGAAAACCATGCCGAAGAACTCATTCATACAACTAAAAAACAACTGATTCACATCAATAATGAAGGTGTTAAACTCTATCAACAAGGCCATTTTACCGCCGCAGTGGAATTATTTGCGACAGCTTTTAAATCGATGCCTAATAATAAAACCATAATTTTGAATATGACTAAAATTATGCTGCATGCCATACAAGATGTAGGTTGCACTGAAAAGAATATGACAGAAGCAAAATATTATATTAATAAAGCACAAAAACTAGGCGTTGCCCCATACAAACTTAATGCAATCCAAATGGAATATGCCAAATTGGCACTTAGCTTTAAAAACAGTTTAAAAAAAGATTAATCATTATGCCTAATACCACAATCGCAGCCACTGATTTTGCATCAATACTCGCCGCCTCTGTCCATGATATGAAAAATTCATTATGCACAATACGTGACCTGATTCAGCAACTCAAACAAAGCAATACGACAGATAACCAGCTTATGCAACTCGAATTTGAAGCCAGTCGTATGAATAATAGCCTAATGCACCTGCTTGCGCTTTATAAAATTGAACTGGAAAAATTCAGCTTACAGATTGATGAATACAGTTTAAATGAGGTATTAAATGATATTCAAGCACAACAATCAGCACTATTAGAATTAAGCCAGATTAGCTTAGAAGTTGAATATGATTCTCAGGAGCAACTTTGTTATTGTGACTTTGATTTAATCAGCAATGCCATCGGATCAATACTGAATAATGCACAGCGTTATAGTGAAAAACACGTTATTCTCTCAGCCGGCAATCAGAACGGATATAGCTATTTTTGTATTGAAGACGATGGTGCCGGCTTTCCTGAAAAATTAATGGCCAGCAAAGAAATTGATTTTCATGGTGGTAATACAGGGCTCGGCTTATATTTTGTTTCAATTATTGCCAAATTGCACAGCAATGCAAATAAACAAGGCTATATAGAAACATCCAATACCAGCCGTTTAGGGGGGGCTAAATTTACGTTATTCCTGCCATAATAAAAAGCCCCCCGCTCTACAGTCATCACACTTTTACTTTCTTAAATTAAAGTGCGATGCACTAAATCAAGCCAAATCAAGCCGTTTGTTTACGCCATAAAGTTGCACAAAAACCAAACAACCCAAATCCTAATAAAGCCATTATATTTGGTTCAGGAACAATCGTTTTAGACTTAAACTGACCATTGCCACCTTGTGAATATAAAGGAGATGTGGTGGTAAAAAACGCACTACTAGAGTATTGCGCATCAAACCCCAAAGGTTGCGTTCCTCCCTGGAAATATGATGCCGCTAAACCACCCGTTACATTTTGCAAAGACTGCACAAAACCACTTTCCACAACACCCGTAAAATCTAATGTCCCCATTGTTAGCGAAAGCCATAAGTCACCATCAACAGCCGCATTAACATCTGCTT
>Ga0256839_1002366_pt1 | contig 21068 bp, 27 predicted proteins | sample 354166metaG_FD_185968 | JGI IMG/M metagenome (GOLD analysis project Ga0256839, IMG submission 185968) | Hydrothermal vent microbial communities from Mid Atlantic Ridge, Atlantic Ocean - 354-166 | ecosystem: Environmental > Aquatic > Marine > Hydrothermal vents | place: Atlantic Ocean: Mid... | reverse complement strand
ACCGGCGTGCCGGCGCGCACCGCCCAGTCCTTGGCTTTTTCCGAGGCGGCCGAGAGCGCCGGCACGCCGGTGGCCGAAGGCAGGGCGCTCGCCAGGTTGATGAGGACGTTCTCGAGTCTCGCCGTGGTCGGCATGGAGGCGATTTTCTCTCTCAGGCCGATCACCGGATCGCTCCACCACTGCTCGCAGGTCGGCTGGCCCCAGGTGTGGATGCCGGCGGGGTCGTAGTCCACGTCGCGGGCCGGGTCGTAGAGCCACCCCGTCACGGGCCGGCGCGCCCGCATGTCGGAATAGTAGAGGGTGCGCAAGACGTGCGAGCCCATCCATTCCGTGTCGTCGTTGCCGTAGGTGGAGAGCAGGGCCGTGACGGTGGGCGTGTCCGGCTTCTCGCGCAGGTATCGCGACCGCGCCGCGAGGAAGCAGTCGTTCCAGAACTGGGTGGCTTCCTCGCGCACCCTCGGGTCGGAGATGGTTGCGAACTGCGCCTGCTGCTCGATCATGCGCAGCCCGCGCTCCGTCGGGAATCCGGTCAGGATCGCGTGGTTGATGCCCTTGGAGAGGACCAACACGGCGTACCACCAGACGGGCACCTGCACGCCGCCGGGCGTCGGCGCGGCCGCGCTGTTGAAGGCGCCGGGGCCGCCGTAGGACGACTGGGGGCTGGCGACGGTCGCCGTGGCGGGCGCAGGCGCGGCCAGCGTGGGGCTGGGCGTGAACGACAGGTCGGACGCCGAGAGGGTGAGGGTCGGAGGTCCGGAGAGGATCGCCACGAAGAGCGCCAGGTAGAAGTCGATCTCCGTGTTCCGCAGCGCGATGCTCCAGGCGCTGCGGTAGTCGCTGGTGGCGGCCGCGCTTTTCCAGTGGGAGACGAGGATGACGATGAACGGCACGAAGACAATGCCGGTCGTCGCGAGGACGTCCCATATGATGCCGTAGAACTGCCATCCGAACAGGGTCGTGAAGAGTTCAAGGTAGGAATCGACGGCCATGATTTCCTCCTATCCGGCGAGGATTCTGCCGATCAGGTTTTGGGCGAGGACGAGTTCGAGTGCCGCGAAGGCGCCCGCCAGGCGCCAGCGCATGCTCCGGAGATATCGTCGGTCTTCCCTCGGGAGCCCGAACCGGTCTCCCGCCCACTCGACGATGGCGTGCCATTGCCAGACGATCAGGATCATGATGATGATCTTGCCGGCCATGACGGCCGGCCGGACCGTCTGCCAGGCGGCGACGGTGGCATCCCATCCGGACGCATGGATGGACATCAGCAGGATGCCCGCGAGGAGGAGCACGGCGCTGCCCAGGAAGGTCGCGGTGACCAGATACAGGCGTTTCCTGGGGCTCATTGGAATCGCCCGCCTTCGCGAAGCTGGATGAGGTCTTCCCGTTCCGCAGGGAAGACCGCGAGGCCTTTGGAGCGCTGGTCGGTCTCGAGGTCGAGGATCGTGCCGGCCGCCGCCGTCGAGATTTCCCGCCTGATGCGTGTCTCGTAGAGCACGTTGTCGACCTCCCGCTCGAGTTCCGCGACGGCCTTGTCGATGCGTTCCAGCGCTTCCTTGTTACCCTGGATGTTGGGTTCGCGCCTGGCCGTGAGCAGCAGTCGCCGGACGGCGAGGGCCTTCTCCACGGCGCGGGATGTGGCGATCTCCGTCGCCAGGCGACCGGCGAGGATGGCGCGTTGCTCATCGGGGAGGCCGCGCAGGCCTTCGATCACGCGGGCGGAGATGGCGACGCCAGGTGCCGCGACGGTCTGGAGATCCGCGTAGGTGGGTGTGGAAGTGCCCGAGAGCAGGGTGGCGAGATCCGTGGCGACCGCGGTGCGTTCGGTCTCCAGCTCGACGGCGAGTCCGTGACCGCTGGTCGCCTCGCGTGTGCATCCGTCGCAGGTGCGTATGACCTCGTCTCCGAGCACCCGCACCGAGAATTCCTCCGCGGCCGCCGGAGTGGGGAAGAGTTCCACCAGGCGCGGCGCGGCACCTGGCGTGACGGGCGGCGGCGTGGTGTCGGTCGGCAGCCGGTTGAGCGCCAGGTTGTACCCTGCGCGGGTCGCCCCCCGGATCACCTGGACCGGCGGCTGGCCGGCGCCCGCGGCGTTGGTGCCGCCGATCCAGGGCAGGCCCAGGTCGCCTCCGGCAGTTTCGACGTTCGTCTTGGCGTTGATGGCGTCGTTGCCGGCCGCCTGCTCCTGTCTCCAGCGGTTTGCCTTCGCGTAGGCCAGCCAGCCGGCGTAGGGGTCCTTGCCGGCGAGGATCTGGCGCTCGAAGTCCTCGCAGCTTTTCAGCGCGAGGTTGAACTTCCGGGTGAAGTCGGCGATGTAGGTCTGGAACAGCTCGTAGAGTCCGGGACGGGCGCGCTGGAGGATGTAGAGGGGCAGCGCGGCGATCGCGCCCGTGACGGTGGCCTGCAGGACGTTCTGGAGGCTGGAGGCGACGTTGGTGAAGAGGTTGCTCACCGTGGCGGTGATGTCGAACCGCCCGCAGCTATAGCTCAGGTTGAGGGAGCCCGCGGCGCCGAGCGTGATGCTGGTGGCCATCGGATTGACGGGCTTGGAGATGGGGGAGGCCCCGCCGATCTCGTAGTACCACCGTTGCGTCGCGGTCGGTGGCGCGGAGGCCGCGGATGCGGGCAGGGAGAGGGCGGCGAGCAGGGCGCCGATGATGGTGATCGTTCCCTTGGTCATGTGGCTGCTCCTCATGGTGCTTCTCATGGCACGGACCCGATATAGGCCCCACGGCGGCGGCAGCACTCGTAGTACCGCCAGAGATTGAAGACGTAATCGCCGGCTTCGTCACGGCGTCCCGTGGGGAAGCCATCGGACCAGCCGGTGATGGCGAGGCTGTCGTTTCCGCCGAAGACGTAGCAGGTGTTGTCCGTCTTCGGTTCCAGCATCTGCCAGACGCCTGTGTCGGCATCCCCCTCTCTCAGCGGTGGCGGACCGGACACGCGGAATGCCGGATCCAGGACGAACGCATAGGCTGAGAAGGGGGTGTAGATGTGGGGTTGCCCGGTCCGGGTGACGATGTCGCCGGCGCGCTGGGCGATGACGGCGGCGGCCTTGGGTTCGTCCTGCTGGGTCACGCGCCCGGTGCGGGGATGGACGTTGCCCCAGGTGTTCAGGGGGAAGGTGCCGATATCCCGCAGGCCCGGGATCCAGGAGGCCGGATACAGGAGTTCGGCCGGGACTTGCGCGCGCCAGACCGCGGCGTCGAGTTCCGAGATGAAGTAGGGATACAGCGGCCACGTCATGGGAGGGCACAAGATGCCGGATACCCAGGTCACGGCGGTCAAGAAGCCCGCCGCGCCGAGGGGATGGCCGATGACGTCGGCCTCCCGGTAGATCTGGTGTCGCCGCTTGTCGCGGCCGCTCTCGCCCATGTAGCCGCCGCCGTCGAGGGTGCCGAGGAGGGCGGAGGCCGCGGTGTACGAAGCCGCCAGGATCGGCGTGGCCTCGGTCCAGGGGTGCGTCGCGATGTCGTTTCTGACGGTCACGACCGCGTCGGGCGCATAGTGGCTCACCTTCAGGCTGGTCTTGACGCTGCAGCCGGTCAGGTCGCAGTCCAGCCAGAGGCACATGCCCTCGATGCGCCAGCTCAGGCACTGTGGGAGCGCGGCCAGGGTGTCGGAGAGGATCCGGGCGGTGTTTGTCGAGGCCGTGTGCCCGAGCAGCGGCAGGAGGGCGAGTAACGCGAGCGCGATGGGTCTCAGTTGGATCATCTCATTCCCCCATGGCGTTTTCGTGGATGGCGACGGCGGCCGAGACGTCCCGCATGCCGTAGATCACCGAAGTCTTCTGCCCGGGCACGTGGAACACGATGGCGGGGTATCGGTCGATGCCGTCGTCCAGGAGGGCGTGGGCGAGGCCTCGGGCGGCTTCCATCATCCGGGGTGCCAGGTGGTCGCGGCGTCGCTGGAGGCGTTCTCCGGCGATCCGGGCGGCCCGGCGGGCGTCGGCGGGGAGTCCCCTGGACAGGACGGCCTGCGCCTGTACGATGCCGTCGAGCCGCCAGACGGCGATCTCGACGCCCTCGATGGATGGGATGTGCCGGACAGGCAGGTCGGAGGTGGTGAAGACCTCCACCCGCGTGCCGGGTGGCAAGGCGTGAGCCTGCGTGGGCACGGCCGAGGCGAGCAGCATCAGTGCCGCGGTGGCCAGGTGACGGGTCATCACGCGCGCCTCCGGCGTCTGAACCAGCCGCGGCGGCCGCGTTCTTCCCGCAGCCAGCCGATGGTGCGCCGCGCCCCGTCGGCGTCCAGAAGGGCGTTGATATCCTCGGCCGGGTCGACGAAGCGGATGCGGGGCTCGAAGTGGTCGAGTTTCCATCCGGGCGTGTCGTCGCGGCCCACGGCATGGTTGACGGAACTCACGCGTATGCCGGGGTCGGCCATGAAGGCGAGTTCCCTCAGCCGGTGGTAGAGCCTGTGCAGTTCGTGGTCGAACCGGTAGTCGGTCAGGTGCACGCCGTGGAGCATGGTGCGTCCGGTCTCGGCGAACAGAAACCGGGCGATGCAGGTACGGTGGTTGCCGTCGGCGCCCACGTACCAGTCGGTGCCGTCCATGGAGACGTAGTACATCGAGGGCCGCTTGGGCTCCGTGTTCGCGTAGTAGCCGGGATTGCGCTCCAGCAGCGCCAGGTTGTGCTCCATGCGCTTGCCGCCCTCGAGGAACCACGACCAGGAGCGTCCGGCGTAGTCGGGATGCTGCGTGCCCACGACCCGGTAGACGTTGATCGATCCCTGGTCGGTCCAGTAGGCCCGGGTCTTGAAGGGTTCGAGGCTGGAGAACAGGGCCTCGTCCCAGGGGCGGATGGTTTCCCCGGCCCAGTGGGGCGGGTTTTCCCGGGCCTGTATGCGTAGCGGATGGTCTTTCTTCATGTCTCCCTCCGTTTCCGTTCGATCTCCTCCGCGATCATGAGCGCGGCCTCCACTTCGGTGCATCCGTGCTCGCGCATGAGTGCCGCCCGCGTGGCCTTCTCGTGTTGTTCCGTCTGGGCGAGGGCGAGCGCGATGGCGGGTGGGACGTTGCGGAACAGCGCCGCCATGGAATCGGTGAGCACCACGCCCTCGGTGTATTTGCCGGACTCCTTGCGGGCCGAGAGAAGGAGCTGCCGCTGTTCGTCGCTGAGTTGACGGAAGCGGGCGATCTGTTCGACTTCTTCCGAAGGCATGACGAGGCACAGCCACCATTCGAGCATGTTGAGCATGCGACGGCTGGCGTCCGGGAAGTCCTCGAGGTTCTGGGTGGCGATCCAATACCAGGCGCCGTACTTGCGCCACATCTTGGTGATCTTGACCACGTAGGGCGCGAGCAGCGGGTTGGTGGTGATGATGTGGCCCTCGTCGGTGATCACGACGGTGGGTCGGCTTTCGTGCTGCCTGGCCTCCACGACGCTGTTGATGTGGTTCATGAGTGCGGTGTAGGCGACGGTGAGCTGATCCTCGTAGCCCTCGCGCTGGAGGATGCCCATCTCCAGGTGGGTGACGTCCGCTTCCGGCCAGCGGACGCCCGGCCGGTTGAAGAACCTGCCTGCCAGCCCCGAGCAGAAGAGAGACATGGAGTCGGCCATGTCGACGGCGCGCTCGCGGCGGCGTTCGTCGAGATCCGGGTCATGGCCGAGGGCGCGCAGGGCCTCGGCGACGTCCTCCGTGAGGACCTGGTCGCGGTCCTCGTCGCGGGCCCTGCGGGCGGCGTCCAGGATGGCGCGGCGGATGACCATGCGGTCGGCGCGCGTCATGCGCGCGTCCTCCCGTTCGTCGCCGCCGGTGATCATGATGCGCGCGGAGAGTTCCATCTCGCCGAGCAGGTCCCGGGTTTCGTCGTCGTCTTCCTCGTCCTCGATGTCCTCGGTGATCTCGTGCCTGACCAGGCTCAGGGCGCCGGCGAATGGAGGCAGGCTGACGTCGGACGACGGTGTCATGGCCACCTGGTGGACGGAGAGTCCGAGGGAGGCGAGGTAGTCGCACAGCAGGCCGAAGGAGTTGCCGGCCTCGATGATGAAGATCCTGGGGCGCCACATGGCGAGCGCCTGGAGGATCAGGTAGACGAGGGTGGCGGACTTGCCGGCGCCGGTGGGGCCGAGGATCAGCATGTGGCCGTTCTTCGCGCGGTCGGCCTTGTTGAGGGGGTCGAACGTCAGCGGTTCGCCGCCGCGGTTCCAGAAGACGAAGCCGGGATGCCCGGTGCCGCGGCTCCGTCCGTAGAGGGGCAGCATGGCTGCCGCGTGGCTGGCGAACACCAGTCTCGATCGTCGGTTTGCGCGGTCGAGGGCGGGGTCGTGGTTCATGGGGAGGTTGCGGATCCAGGCGTCTACCGGCAGCAGGTCGGATTCGCGATCAACGGTCTGGATGCCGGCGTGCAGGACCAGGCTGGAGAGCGTGTTTCGTTGCCGCCGCAGGTCCTGGTCATCGTTGCCGCGGATGTAGAAGGCGAGCACCGACGGGATCAGGCGGTCGCCCTGGGCCATGGCGATTTCCACGGCCTCGGCGTTTTCACGCGCCAGGACGGATTCGGCGGCGTCGCCGATGGAGGCGCGCCTGATGGCCGCGACGTGCTGCCGGAGGATGTCCTGGGGTTTGAACACCAGGGTGAGCGTCAGCACGGTGCCGGGCGGGAGGCGATCGAAGAGGGAGTAGATCTGTTCCCCGGAGCGTCGCTCGGCGGTGAACAGGCCGATCTCCGGCGCGCGGCGGAGCGCCTGCATGGGCACGATGGTGTGCGGCAGGCCGTCCAACCGCCAGGCGCCCGTCTTCGTGTCCGATTCCGGCATGGCCAGCGTGAGCATCTCGGCGAAGTCCCTGCCGAACGGCAGTTTGTCGTCGCCGGGGTAGGGCGGGAGGTGGGCGGGGTCGCCGCCGCAGGATGCCGGCGCCGGGTTGAACCAGCGGATCAGCCAGTCGTGCACGTGGCGCCCGTCGGCGATCTCCGCGCGCACCCCGATCGACTCGAGCGCGGCCTGGAGGCGTGCCGCCTGGTCGAGCAGTTGCTCGATGGTGGTCTCCAGGTCCTGGACTTCCTTCCTGAGCCGCCGGTAGAGCACCATGCGGATGCGTCGCAGGCGGCCGCCCCAGCGGGTGCCCAGGACGACCCGGTCGTCGAAGATGCCGTCCGGAGTTGCCACGTGGCGGACGTGGTCCTCCATGATGCGCAGCCAGTTCTCCGTGAGTGCCGTGCCGGCCGCGCCCGTGGCGGGGTAGGCACGGAGGGATTCGATGAAGTTGCCGAGCGCGGTCTCGTCCTGGACGTAGAACTGGAGTATCCACGGATCGGGGTCGAGTTCCGCGACCGATCCGAGCGCGCCGAGGAGGCCTTCATGCAGGGTGGCGAGGTAGGCGGCGGGCCGGCCCTCGCAGCCGAGGGGATGGAGTTCCATGACCAGCCCCGCGGACCGTCCGTCCTCGAGGAGAAAGACCTTCTCTTCGGGGAGATATTCCATCCACGGCAGCAGGTCGGTGAAAGACGGGGGCCGCTTGTAGAGCGCGGCCGTCTCCTGTTTCGTCACCCGTCGTTTCATGGGGCCGCGATCTCCCCGGGCAGTGCGAATTCGTCACGTGCGTACATCCGGAAGGCGGTGGTGTAGCCCGGCACGGGCGCGCCGTCCTCCGCAAGATGCGGATAGATGTAGAGCACGAGCCAGGGGTTCGGCAGGAGCGGGAACCGGTTGTCGATTTCCGTCACTGCGTCGCGGCTCCAGCGCGTGTCCGGTGCCGTTTCCCCGCTGGCGCCCGGTTGCCGGCGGATGCCGGCTTCCGCCGGGGCGGGCTGCGCTGTCTGTGACATGTGTGACCGATAGATGTCCAGCATGTCCGGTCCGTCCTGCGGAATGAGGTCTTCCTGGGTGGTGGCGCACCCGGCCAGCACCGAGATGGACACGGCGGCGACCACGGGGCGCAGGATGTCAGTCCAGATAGTCATGTGTTGCTCCTTTCTTTCCGGCGGCGAGGCGGTGGTCGATCATGCGTCCGTCCGGATCGCGGTCGATGGGGAGGTTCACGTCGATGTGGACGGCGATCGGGGCGCCTGGCTGGACGTAGATCGCGTCCCACGATTGCGCCATGCGCTCGGTGAGCCACTGGCTGATCTCGTTCACGCCCTTGGTGGCGGCCTGGCCCAGAATGTATTTGGTTTGATCGCCCGTGACCGCGGTCGAAGAGACGCCGCCCGTGGGTGAGAAGACGGTGGTGGTTTGCGAAGCCGCCGCGGCGGCCGCGGCGGCCTCCAGTGTCGCCAGTCCGACCCGCTGGGTGAGGTACTGGGGCGCGTTCGTCACGCGCTTGCCGACGACGCACTGGGTGCCGAACCGGTCTGAGATCCAGCCGAGCTCCGCCTGGTTTTTCCGGTTCTGGTTTCCCTGGCCGACAGTGTTGGGTTCCACGGTGCGGGCCCCGAAGGTCACGATCCTGCCGTCCTCGAAGATGAAGGTCGCGGACGTGATCCGGCCGGAGACGCACGAGAGCGTCCAGTCGCCGACGGCGTACCCCGACATGACCATGCCGAGGAGGCCGGGTATTTCGTGGCCGTTGGCGGCGAGGTTGTCCGAGCCGATGAGGGCCTTGAAGGGAACGGGGTCCTGCACCTGACCGCCGACCGGGATCCGGCCGATGAGTGCCGTCCAGGCGGTCGCGCCGACCAGGGTGGAGTTGGCGGGGATGGTGTAGACCGGTTCGGGTTGGGGTGGTTCGGGCCGCGTGAGGATCGCGCCGGCGCCGGTGGCGTCTTCCATGGCGTGTTCCGCGAGGCGGCTGCCGTCCAGGGTGGCGGGCATCAGACCGCCGAGGCTGCCGAGGCGGTCCCGTGCATCGTTCGATGTCGTGCCGGCGTCCCCGTCCAGGGGTTCCACCCAGTGGATGGCTGTCGCATCCGCGTCGGTGCCGAAGCCCACGGGCAGTTGTGTTCCGCCGTCCCAGGCAGTGCTGTCGGTCGTGCTGTCGCCGTCCTGGCGATGCGTCTGCAGCCGGGCCGCCAGCCGGTCGACCTTTTCGGTGAGGGCGGAGACGAGCTGGCCGGCTTGTTGCTGGTTTGCCGCGAGCGCCTCGTTCACCTGTGAGCGGATGCGTTCGTCGATGCGCTGCTGCCGGTCGAGGAGGGCCGTGGCCTGCTCGCGCAGGCGGCGGTTTTCCTCAGTGAGCTTCTCCGTCGAGTCGAGCAGATCGGCGACCTGGGCCGACAGGGTCCGGACCGTGTCGGCGGGTGTGTCCACGTCCGGCGCCGGCGCTTGCGGCAGTTGGGTCATTTGTGCCGGAGGTGGTGGCGCGTCGTCCTGCTTGCAGGCGCGCAGTCCCACGACGCCGGCGACGAGGAGCATCACCCCGCCGATGATGGGGATGAGGCGGTTCATCCTGGCATTCATGGTGCTGCCGCTCCCTCGGATGCGACGTCCGGTGATGCGGGAGATGCCGTGACGATGGTGCCGGCCGCCTGCCGCCAGGGTCTGTCGGAGATGAGATAGAGGGTGGTGGACGCGGTGTCAGTGTCGGCGGGGCCCATGCGCCAGAACTGCGCGGAGACCGCGAGCCATCGGCCGCGGATGCTGATGCGGGGATCGATTTCGACCGGACGCGGCAATCCGTTGCGGACGGTGACGGCGGTGAGCCACAGGGGGCCGTGTCGTCCCTGGGCGCGCCAGGCGGCCACCGGGCGCGCCGTGCAGCAGCCGCCGCGGATCAGGGCCTCGGTCGGCACGGCGCCGCGCAGGGGGATGCGGACGATGGCCGGGTCCGAGGGCGCCAGCCGCCGGGGAGCGTAGAGGCTGCGCGCGGCGTGACGGACGAGCCGTTGATAACCCACGGGTGGTTCTTCGTCCGCGTCGGGGGGTGACGAGGCCTGCGGTGCGGTGACGGCCACCGGCCGGTCGCCAGCTCTGCCTTCCTTTCGCCCGGGTTGCGTGATCTCCATGGGCGGGGGGGGCGAGGCCTCGGCGTCCAGGCGCAGGTCGAGCATGAGCGTGTCACCGAGGTCCGTGCGCAGCAGCATGCGCGTGGAGCGGAAGGATTCCGAGGCGGTCACGAATACCCGGTCCCCGAGCGGCTGGACGCGCAGGCCGGGCACAGGTCCGCCGATGAGCCCGGCCCGGAGGGTGCGGGCGCCCTTCACGCGGATGGACCGCTCCTCCCCTGGCGAGAGGACGACCTCGATGGGCATGCCGCGCCAGGTGACGCGCTCGGGCGTCCCGTGCACGGCGCGCCCGGTGGCCGCGTGGATCTGGGTGGCGATCAGGACGAGGAGGGCGCCCGTGACCAGCGCGAGCGTGGTGGACTGGAAACGTGTCTCGCGGATCATTTCTGTTCCTCCTGTGGCAGTTCGGAATCGGGGATCCGGACGGGGTCCTGCGCGAAGCCGTCGAGCGCGAGTCCCCAGGGATTCGCTTCCGGGTCCACTTCGTACCGGATCACCCGGAGGGGGTAGCGGATGGGCGTGCTTTTGACCTCGAGTCCGGCGACGGTCTCCTCGATGATGGTGTCTATCCAGACGACCCAGACGCCGTCGGCGGTGATGTCGACGCGGCTGTCCTCATAGGCCACGCCGGGCACCGCGTGCAGCGCGCGCGCCCGTCCGACGAGTTCTCCTCGTTTGCCGCGTTGCTCGAGCTGTCTGAGCAGCTCGGACCGGAACCGCGGCGTGAGGTATGCCTGGAAGTAATAGAGGTTGTTGGGATAATCCTTCTCGCCGTTTTCGGGCCAGCGGTTGATCTGCTGCCACATGTAGAAGGCGAAGGTATAGACGTTGGGCTTTGGGATCTCACCCACGCGCAGGGTGGTGCCCTGCGTGAGGTCCGGTGGCACGTGGACGGTGATGTCGCTGGGGGCCTGGCTCCAGCCGTGCAGGGCCCACGCCAGGGCCGCGGCCAGCAGGGCGATCACGCCCCACAGGCTCGTCACGTGGGCGCGGGCGTTGTCGATTTCGTGCCGGTAGCGCGAAATCATTTACTTCTTCCTTCTGATGGGGGCGGGTGCCGTCCGGCCGATGTCCCAGGGTCCGTCCCGCAGGATGAACCAGTGGCCGCCGAACAGTCGTTGCCACAGGATGGCGAGGCGCACCTGATAGTACCCAAGCGGGCGGCCGCGCTTGAGCCGGCGGAAGATGACGGACCCGCCATAGACGCCGGTCAGGAACGCGAATCCGGTCAGGCCGAGGGCGATGTCGAGCGCTCCGAACATCGCGCCGAGGAGCAGGATGGCCGGCAGGCAGACGAGGCCCACCCCCCCGGAGACGATGAGGAGTTCCGTGGTGGAGAGTCCGAGAACGGCGGGGGGCTCGCCGTCCACGCGGTCGGCGAGCACCCCCTGGACCCTGGGTCTACTGTCTTCCATCAGATGATGCCGGAGGCCTGTGTCAGGGCGTAGGTGCCGAAGGCGATTCCGCCGGCGCTTGCGACCCCGATCTTGGCCACCCCGGCAATGCTCTCCTTCCCGGTCATGATCTGGCTGATGGCCCAGATCATGCCGGCGGCGCCCAGGACGAACAGGATGACGCCGATGGCGAGGATCCCGACCTCTGATGCGTCCTCGAAGACGCCTTCGACCCAGGAGATGGCATCGTTTGTGGCGGGCGCGGTGGATGGCGCGGGGGGGGTCGGGACAACGGCTGCTGCGGAGCCGCTCGCCACGAGCGCTGCCACGGCGCCCGCGGTGGTCCATGCGGACCTGATTCTGGCTTTGATGTGTTTCCTTTCCATCATTACATTCCTCCGTCTTTTGGTTACATGGATACCGCGGATTGCCGGCCGCGGTGGCCGGTTCTCACTGCACGATGTACAGGGCGATCCAGATGAGCGCCGAGGCGCGCAACGCGACGGACAGCAGGTCGATGTCGCGCGCCCTGCCTTGCAGTCGAGATCCCATGACCTGGGCGACGAGCCAGGCCGCCCAGATGAACAGCAGTACCACGAGGATCGACGAGACGATGTTGCCGAACCCCGCGGGCGGGTGACCCGTGGCCCCCAGGAAGGCGGCTTCCTGGGCCGCCGTCACCGCCGGTAGTCCCCCCTGAGCGGCGCGACGCGCCTCGGCTCGGGGCGTGGCGCCTCCACGTGGTCCAGGATGCCGCGGCGCACGCGGTCGAGGTCCTGTCGCAGCCAGTCGTAGCGGAACTTGATCCGCGCGCCGGGGTCGGCGCGCATCTCGGCCTCCGCGATGAGGGGCTCGAGCAGTTCGATTTCGTGGGCGATTCGCGCCAACACATCGTGTTCACTTTCGCTGGCGTGTCCGGTGCCGGCGGACATCAGGAGCAGGGTCACGAGGCCGAGCATCATTCGCGAGGGTTTGGGGATCATGGTGTCCTCCTCACAGGTATTTCTTGAAGGTGGCCACCGTGACGGCGATCATCATGCCGGTTGCCGCGGCGAACGGGATGACGATCAGCGTCGGGTGGACGCTCACCGGCAACGACAGGTAGATCACCCAGGTGGCGATGAAGGCCGGCCAGATGAGCCGGCGTGCGTGGTGATAGATGAAGCTGGATTCCCGGCCGCCGCCCCATCGTCTCAGGTCGCGCTGCACTGCGCCGTCGAGCAGGCCCATGAGCGCCGCCAGCAGGAAGGCGGGCATGGACAGCGACAGCACTGCCAGCCGCACGAAGAAGAGCTGTGTGATGAAGATGGCTGCCTCCGCGTATTCGCGGATGGCCTGCCAGGCGGCGTGCATCCAGTGCCGCAGCGATCCTGCATCGGATCCGGGTGGCCGGCTGGCGGCGAGCAGTGCCCATTCCAGTCCCGTGCGCCGCCACACCCAGTCGTGGCCGGTCTCGGCGGCCTGCCGCGCGTATGCCTCGGTGTCGTCGACCAGGAGGCTCTCGCGCGCCGTTGAGGCGAGGAATCCGATTTCGGTCTCGAGCATGAGGCGGGCACGATCGGCGCCCTGCTCGGGCCACCACCAGGTCATGCCGACCCACTCGATCAGGATGGAGATGAGCAGGGAGGCCGCGATCCACAGGATGAGTTTGAGCGTGCGGTGGAAAAATCCACGTGATTCCTGCGCGGTGTTTGCCGCGGGTGTCCGGGCCGCGGTCTGCCCGACGCTCATCGCGCGCCTCCGCCGACGGCGGCGACCAGGGCGTCGCCCTCCGGATCCTGGTACCAGTCCTCGCCGGTGCGGTAGGACCGACGCATTGACGCCGCGACCTCGGCAACGCTGTCCGGCATGTGCGGATCGCCGGAGGCGTCCGGGAGCGGCATGCGGAGTTTCCAGAGTCGTCCGCCTTCGACCATTGCAAACGCCTGGCCCTTCGGCAGGGACATGATCTCGTTTGGCGTCAGGAGGGGCGCCTTGGTGACGGAGAGGCGGTCTTCGTTGCGTGAGGTGAAGTCCACGCCCGACCCGGGATTGGAGGAGTCGATGACGCCGGAGACCCCCGGCATGAGAGTCTGGATCTCCACCTCGGGGAGCTGCTCGGTGAGCATCTGTGCGGTGGCGAGTTCCTTCACGCGCAGCATGATCAGCGTGTTGAAGTTGCCGGCGATCTGGCCGGCCTTTGCGCGCGAGCCGACGCGCGCCTCGACGTCGGACCAGGTCTGGGTGTAGGCGGTGACCTGGAACCCGGCGCCGCCTGCCTTGTTGACCAGCGGGATGAACTCGTCGCCGATCAGCTCGTTGAACTCGTCGGCATGCAGGCAGACCCGGAAGGGGCCGTCGTCATCGCCCACGTCGGGCAGGCCGGAGGTCACGCCGTGCTTGTAGATGTGGCCGGCGACGGACACGAGGTCCGCGAACATGGAGTTGCCGACCGCGGCGGCGACGGTGGCGTCGGTGAGTGCGTCCAGGCCGACGTACACCACGGCGCGCATGCGGATGATGGAGCGCCAGTCGATGATGGGGCGGGGATCGGAGGCGTCCAGGTAGTCCGGAGAGATCAATTCGGCGATCTTCCCGGTGGTGAGTTTTTCCATGAGCGGACCAACCGAGCTCACGATCTTGTCGTAGTAGGTTCTGTCGTACTTGAAGGCGCCCGTCAGGCCCTCGAGCACGGGGTCGTACACACTCGTCTCCTGGAGGAAGTTGAACAGGGCGATCGCTTCCCGGCCGCGTCCCTTGAAGGCGTGGGGGAGGCTGCGGTCGTTGATGGCGTCCTGGATGGCGGCGACGCGGGCGGCCCAGTCGCCGCCGATCTCGCCGGCCTCCGAGAGACGCGCGAGCGCGTGCCGGGCGTATTCGACGAACAGAGGCTCGATGTCGTTGATGTGGCGCCGGATCTGGTGGTAGTCCGGGCGGCGGCCGAGGTCGACCAGGGCGCGGGCGATGATGTTGACGAAACGCCACGCGAACTCCTTGAAGGCGGCGGAATTGCCTTCGCTGGGGAGCTGGTTGGCGATGCGGGTGGCCACCTCGGTGACGCGCTCGAAGTTGCCGATGGCGTTGTAGCGTGCGGAGATCTCGGGGTAGCCGAGATGGAAGAGGTAGCAGGGACGGTCTGCCCGCCTTGCCTCGGCGTAGACGCGCAGCATGAGATCGGCGTCCCCTTTCGGATCGAACACGATGACCACGTCTCCACGCCGGATGTCCTGTGTGATGAGGACCTCGGCCAGGCGGGTCTTGCCGACCCGGGTGGTGCCGAGGACGAGAGTGTGGCCGTTGCGTTCCTCGAGGGGGATCCAGACGTCCTGTTCGTCGATTTCCACGCCATGGAGCTGGGACAGTCCGCCCACGGATGGCGGCGGGCGGAGGGGGTTCCACCAGGTGTCCGCCGCGGTGAGACGTGCGATCCAGCGCGTGGCGCGATGCCGCTCCCAGGCGGGTTCGTGCCTGCGGACCCAGGTTTCGAGCGCGGCAGGCGCCAGGTACTTGCGGGCCGTCGGCCGCAGGGTGTCGCGCAGGCGCTGGGTGTGGAGCTGGGTCCAGCGGAATCCGCGTCCGATGAAGAGCCGCCTGTCGTTCCAGGGGATCCTGTCCGCGGAGAGCCGGTAGCGGGGCAGCACGCGCAGGCGCCGCTGGTAGCGCAGCACGTGGAAGCCCTGACGGGCGCGGACGCCGGCCAGAACGGCGAAGAAGGCGGCCGATGTCCAGGCAACGCCGGGTGTCATGAACAAGGCCCAGGGTGCCACCACACAGACGGTCGCGCAGGCCGCGGCCGCGGCCGCCGACCACAGCTCGGCGGGCGGCCGGAGCAGGGCCTCGACGGGGTGCGCGCTCACGGCCCGATCCCTCGCGGTCCGACCAGCACGGGGTAATGCCGCAGGCCGAGCGTCTGCGCGATGTCGTCGCCCGGGGCCGGCGTGACGGGCACGGGCCCGGCCGCGGCGCGGATTTTATGCCAGGCCCGTGCGTCGGCCACGGAGACTGCCAGGCAGCTTGCGCCGAGGCGGACCAGGCGCTCGCGGCGTGATGCCAGCCAGGCGAGTGATTGTGCGTCGTCGCCCACCAGGCAGAGGGGTGGCATGGGTCTGTCGAGGGCCCGCGCGGGTTCGGTACCGGGCGTGAGCAACGCGCTTTTCACCGGGAAGATGGCCAATGTGGGAGGTGGTGCCTGGTTTGCCCGCGCGGCGACGGTCCCTGGATCCGGTCCCAGCCCCGAGGCTGTCGCGAGCGGCGCGAGGGGGCGGGTGTCGCCCGCGTCGTATATGACGACGGGCGGTGCCGGCGGAGCCCACTGGCCGGCGGCCGCGGCCTGGGCGATCAAGATGGCGCCGACGAACACCACGCGCTTCACTGATCGATCCTCCCGAACCACTTGGTCACCCGCCCGCGATATCGCGCCGCGCGTTCCGGGTCTCGGGAGTGGTAGCGTTCGACCGCGCGCCACCAGTCTCCGGTCGCCTCGTATTCTCTGGCGAGCACGGCGGCGCCGGCGCGGAGGTTGTACCAGGGATCCAGCGCGAGCGACGGGTCGCGGAGCAGCCGCGCGTGCCAGCGCCAGTTGACCTGCATGAGTCCGACGTCGGGGTGCTCGCCTGCGGCCAGGTGTCGTCTGAGCGCGGCCTCTGCGGCCTCGCGTGTCTCGAAGCGAATGCCTTTCCCGCCGACGTTGAGCGTCCAGGGCCAGGGCAAGGGCCTGCCGTCGACGATGCGGGCGGATTCGGTCAGGGCGACCGCGTAGAGGAGCGATGGAGGGATGCCGTACTCCGCCGCCACGGTGCGGAAGGCCGGGGGCGGGGTGGAGAGGATCGAGGCCTGTGCCGTGGGCGCGCTCGCGGCCAAGGCCAGGAAGATTGCCGCTTTTGTACTTGCGCTCATGGACGGCCCCCCCCTGTCGAGGCGGAGAGCGTGGGCACGGGCGTGAAGGTGTCGCCCTCGCGGACGAACACGGCCGGGACGGTGGTGCCGCCCAGCCTGGCGAACAGTGACCGGCCGTGATTCAGGGTGATCCTCCGTGTTTTTACGGTTTCCACGGGGATGCGATGACGCCGCGCCCAGGCCCGGATGGCTGCGTCGCTGGCGGTGTCGATGACGTAGAAATCGACACCCGCGGTCTCGCCGTCGGCGAGCGCGAGCAGGCGCGGCATGGCCTGATCGCAGGCGAAACAGGTGGTGGCGACGAACGCCGCGAGGCGCTTGCCCCTCACCGATTCCGACGAGAACGGGCGCTTGTCGGGGGGGAGTTTGTCCGTCTCGATGATGGGCACGTCGCCGTAGAGTCGTTCCCAGGCGGCCTGCACCTCGCGCTGGAAGGCGAGCACGCGCTCGGTATCCTCGTACAGCAGGCGCACGAGGCGCTCGGCATAGCGGCGGCGCTCGTCCGGCGTGCGCGCGTGGATGCCGAGCACCTCGAGTGGAGATATGGTCGGGTGGGAGAACGATCCCCTGATGCCGCTCATGAGCGTGCGGTAGCGCTCGGTCTCCTCCTGGCTGAGGTCCCAGGCCTGGGGGTCTATCCCATCGAAAAAGATCGCGGACCGGCGGGTGTCGGCTGGCGAGGAGGAGGTGACCTCTGAGGCCGACGCCGGTCCGCAAAGGGGGGCCAGCAGGAGGATCAGAAGGATTGCGCGGTTGCTCATGGTGTGCAGCTCGTGCCGTCCGGCAGGAGGTAGCGCCGGTCCGTCCAGTCGCGGGTGAGATCGCGGATCCAGGGACCGTCGCCGGGCGGGCATGATGCGTCCGGGCGTGCGGACGGCGTGGATTTCGGTGCTTCCGAATCCGGCTCGATGCCGGTTGGAGGTCCTTCCAGGATCTTGCCAGTCGTGGCGCAACCGGCCAGTGCTGCCAGAAGGAGGCAGGAGATTGCGAGTCGATGCATCATCCCGACACCTCCCTGAAGGCGTCGAGTTCCCTGCGCAGATCGCAGGACACCAGCCGATGCACGGGGTCGGTCACCAGGGTGAAGGCGTGGCCGCACAGCACGGCCAGGGCCTGGTCGGTGCGTATGGGGCCCATGGCCCGATGCACGTCGGGCAGGGGGAGATGGAACAGCGCGCGCGCGGCCGGATCGGTCGCCCCGCTGCCTGCCCGTCGCCATCCGGTGCCGCGCAGCACGGCGTCCATGGCGTCGCCGACCGTCATTAGCGCTTCCAGATCGAAATGTCGGACAGAGGCCAGGGGATTCATTTGTACCCGGGTGGGTCCGGGCACCACCACGGAGTAGCGGCCGATGCGTGTGCCGGTTGTGCCGGTATCGAACGCGAGACGGACTTCCGCGCGCCTGTTCAAGGCGCGGCCTTCGGGCGTTTCGTTGGAGGCGACATAGTCGGTCTTGCCGCGTCCTTCCACGAGCACGGAGGACAGGCCGGCATCCGAGAGCACGGTCCGCACCGACCTGGCCCGTCGGAGGGCGAGGTCATCGTTGTACTGCTGGGGGCCGATATCGTCGGTGTAGCCGGTGACGACCAGGGGCGTGTCGGCCCCGGTCTGGCCGGCGACGCGGGTGGCGAGTGCCGCCAGGCCCTGCTTGTCCTCGGGGCCTACCGCGTCATCCGCGAATCCGAAGTGCACGGTATACAGGGGATCCATTTCCGCCGTTGTTGTGGGTGGCTTGAGGTCCGCGTCCGCCGCCACTGCCGCGGCTGGCATCAGGGCCGACAACCACCAGGTCATTACGGCGATCAATACGGTGGTGATGCGCATGCCCTTTTCTCACATATCCGTTGCGAAACGTTTCAAACAGCGCGGGAAAGTGTGGCGGGTGGATTGGTGCGCGTAAACAGAAAATCCCGCCCAGTTGTGGGCGGGATTTTCCATTGACAAAGTGGAGCGGCCGCGTTCCCGCGGCCGCGAAGGGCGTGGAGGCGTGGCGGCGCGGCGGGTCGTGAAAACGCGCGCCGCCTTGTGTGAATGGAAGCCCCCTGGAAGTCCTTCAGGTCCTCCCGTGCGACCTTTGACGTTCCCAACCCGATCAGGGGCGCGGGTTGCCATGCGTTTGGGCGCGGTCATCCGCACAAAGGGGCACCGCCTATTTGTCCGGCGGCGGGCGGCCGGTGGCGTACAAACGAAGGCCCGAGGCCTTCCCGCCGAGGCCATGGATTGTCGGGGTGGTCTCGGTGGGAAAGTCCCGGAGAAGGCGTTTTGAAAATAAAAAAGCGCCGGTTACCGGCCGGCGCGGTGTAGAACGGCTCCCCCGGTTGGGTAGTGCTGACTTTTGGTGGGGTGGGGTCGCCGCAGGTCCCCGGCCCGAAGGCCCGCCCTCGTCACAGAGGACCCGAGGACTTGCCGCGGTACCGCCGCGGCACGGGGTAGTTGGTCTCACTCTAGCCGATATTCAGAGATACTTGAAGCCTTTTCACGGCATTCCCGGGAGAATACCCTGAAAAGGCCCCGCGCAAGCGGGGCAGGGTTCAGGGGCGGTCGGCCTTCTCGACGGCCTTGAGGGCTTCTTCGTAGGCACGGTCGACGTCCTCCCAGTCGACGTAGCCGCCACGTTCCTCGCCGCGGCGGTAGGCCGCGACGAGGAGACGGGCGGCGCTCATGGCGTCGGACTCGCCGCTTTTGTCGAGCTGCGCGAGACGACGGGCCAGGATCGGCCGAAGCGCGGCTTCGAGTGCCATCCTCAGTTCCTCGTCCAGCGGGAGTCTGCCGTAGTCTGACAGGATCGACCGCGCCGTCGGGAGCTGTTTCGAGAGGACGTAGGCGATCTTCCATTTCTCGTCCATCGCTCAATCCTCCTGGCAGAGCCGGGCGAGGGCCTCGCAGGCCTCGGCGATCGCCTCCCTGGCCAGCTCGAGCGCCGTTTCCGTGAAGTAGTCCTCGTCCGAATCCGACTCGATGCCGAAGAGCGAGGCCTCGCCGAGCAGGATGCCCGCGCGCCAAGCCTGGACCTGGATGGTTTCGTACCACCAGGTGCGCCCGTAGGTCCGGGCCCGTTCGTAGAGGGCGTGCCGGTTCGCCGGATCGGCGGGGATGAACCAGGGGTACTCTCCACGCTCGCCACGGTGGCGGACAGCGCCAGGCGCCCATTGACTGGTGAACGTCCCAATGCAATCGCCGTGGATCCACCAGCCGTCTTCGTCGGCCAGGCGGCGGGCGACGAGATCGAAGCTGTCCTGGCGCCACCGGGCGACGGGACGGTAGTTTTCGTCGTTCCACTCGATGCCGAGTTCGGCGATCCGGGCGCGAAGGCGGGCCTGGTTTCGAGCGATGCGAAGGGCGAGGGCTGCGGGATAGCCCTGAGTACGAAGTTGGCGATACTCGACTTGAACGATAGGCATGGTTACCTCCTTGGTCAATATGCCGGGGGGCCCATGCCCCCTGCCGGGGGACGGGCCCCCGGCGGGGTTGAAAACCTGACCTGCGTCAGGCATGGTGAATCGGAGAGATCTGGGGGTTCCTGATGCTCATCGATCCACAGACCGGTCTTGTACGGCTCACGCGCGATGAGTTCGACGCTTATCGTCGCGCGGCCGCGCGCAATGGTCATGCGGTGAACAGGATCGGGAACGCCCGTGAACTGATGCGGGCCGCCATTGAAGGACTGCCCGACACCCTGCTCGAGGATCTGCTGGAATTTGCCGAGACGGGCAGCTCTCGGTTCACCCGCCTTCCTTCGCCCGAAGCGCTGCGAGCGCAGCTTTCCGGAGACGAATGAGGACGAGGACCTGCTCGTCGTCCAGCGTTTCCCATCCCTCCGGCAAGGCCTCGATGTAGGCCAGCACCAGCTCGGGGTTCTCTTCCGCTTTCTCGAACAGCCTTCTTGCCGCCTCGCGCTGATGCTTGAGATCCGTCAGGAAGGCATGAACGCGATCGTCTCTTGGGGTCATGGTCTTCTCCTTGCCTTGGTTGAAAGAAGGCCGGGGAGAGACCGCCCCTTGCCGGGGAGGGTGCTCCCCGGCGGGGTGGAAGCCGTCTCTGGCGTTATCCGGAGACAGACTTGAGTTTGCAGACGTGGCCGACGACGAACCCGAGGCCAAGCGGGACTGAACGGTGCGGAGGGAACACGATGCCGGCATCAATCAGGGCATCGAGCATCCCCGAGTTCTCCGACCAGTCCTTGACGATGACTTCGTCGGGGTCGAGCGCTGCCTCGGGCACATTGACGGTTGCACAGGCGACCGGTTCACCCTTGCCTGTTATCAGGGTGATGGCCGACCGGCCGTTTTTATAGCGCTCGAGTAGCGCGATGCACTGCCAGTGTCTGAACATGACGTTGCCGATCTTCATGGCCGCCTCCTAAATCATGCCCAGGACCAGCAGCCACGAGGGGTGTCCATGGGGACAGACCCCGTCGGGCTCGACCTCGCAGCCGTCGGTCGCCTGGGCAATGCCGTTGAAGTTCATCAGTTCCAGTTCCTCGGGGCCGGGTTCCGGGATCTCCGGTTCCGGCCATTGGGTCGGTTGGATGTGCATGGTAAGTCTCCTCTTGGTTGGTTGAAGGAAAGCCGGGGAGACGCCATGCCCCTGCCGGGGCGGTCTCCCCGGCGGGGTTGAGTGATGAACCGGAAGCCCGGTTGGGCTCGTCCCTGTCTCGCCGGTTCCAGGAACGTTTGCCGCGATGCCCACGCGGCGGGGGAAGAAAGACGTATGTGAGACGCTTTCCGCAGCCCGCCCAGAGCGGTTGTGGAAAACCGGTCCACATGCGTGAACGAAGAGAGAAGGATGCCGGGGCGGATGCCCCGGCGGGGTGGATCAGTCGACGAGTTTGAGCAGGGCGAACATGATGCCGGCGACCGCGAAGGTCTGCATCAGCAGCGCCCGGTACAGCTCGCCGCGGAGACCGGCGATCT
>Ga0256839_1002365_pt1 | contig 21070 bp, 22 predicted proteins | sample 354166metaG_FD_185968 | JGI IMG/M metagenome (GOLD analysis project Ga0256839, IMG submission 185968) | Hydrothermal vent microbial communities from Mid Atlantic Ridge, Atlantic Ocean - 354-166 | ecosystem: Environmental > Aquatic > Marine > Hydrothermal vents | place: Atlantic Ocean: Mid... | reverse complement strand
CCCCTGAGGCGGGATGGTGCGCAAAAAGGCTGGAGCCCCGGGACATGGTGCCGGTGCTGCTGAGCATGCTGGTGGCGGCGTTCTCGCTGCTACTGCTCACTACTTGACCCACACCCTCCTGCCCTCAACCATGTAAACCACCCTTGCACCCGTCTTTGCGGCGATGTCGCCTATCCTCTCCAGGTAGCGTGCCACGAAGAGCAGGTCTGTGGCGTCGTCAATGGTGCGGGGGTCGCGGAGCATGAAAGATATGAGCTCGTTGTAAATCTGAGCATAGAGCTCGTCAAGCAGGTCGTCCTTCTCCACCAGCTTTTCCGTGTCCGGGGACACGTGCCTTTCTATAGCCTCCAGGTCAAGCTCAATCATCTCCGCTATCGTGGATGCCATCCTGGGTATGTCAATCAGCGGCTTGAGCAGCTCTCTCTCTTCGTACTTCTTTGCAATCTCAGCAATCTTCTGCGCGAGATCTGCGATGCGCTCAAAGTTGTCACTTATCTTTATCATGGCATTCACAAAGCGCAGGTCTCTTGCAACAGGCTGCTGGAGTGCCATGAGCTTCAGCGAGTTCTCATCTATGTGGAGGTTCAGGATGTCGCTCTCCTCCTCAAGCTCGTCCACCCTTGCCGCCTTCTGCATGTCCCTCTCCTTAAGCGCCTCAACGCTCATCAGCACAGCCTGCTTGGCTATGCCCCCGAGCCTTATAACCTCGCTGCGGATTTCCTCCATACCTCTTTCAAGGGGTGTTCTCGGCATATTTCAGCCCTCCATCTCTCTAACAAGCTTCTTCACCCTCCTCTCAATCTCGTCTCTAACCCTGCGGTAATCCTCTATGGTGCCGCCCTTCGGGTCTGGCAGTGCCCAGTCCACCAGCTTTTTTCCGCAGCCCTTCAGGAACACCGGGCATGAGTTGCGGGAGAGGCACCCCATGGTTACCACCATCCCGGCCCTGGCAGCCATCTCCTCTGTCAGAAGCCTCGGCTTCTCCATGCTTATGTCTATGCCCCTCTCTGCCATAACCTGCACCGCCTTTCTGCTCACCCGCTCCGCCGGCTCTGTGCCGGCACTCTCGGCTCTCGTGCGCCTCGCGAGGGCGTTGTAAAACCCTTTCGCCATCTGCGACCTTGCTGCATTGCCAACGCACACGAACAGCACGTCCATCTCACCACACCTCCAGAGGGACTGCAGTGAAACCTCCGGTTTCTCCCTCGTCATCCTCGCAGAGGGCTCGGATGACGCAGGTGGTTTTTCTGGTTGCAGGAGGGTATGGGAACCCTCGGTTGAAACCTCCGGTTTCTCCCTCGTCATCCTCGCAGAGGGCTCGGATGACGCTGGTGGTTCCCATTTTTATCCGAACCTCCCTGTTATGTAGTCTTCGGTTCTTTTATCCCTGGGGTTCTCAAATATCTCGGCAGTCTCTCCGAACTCCACCAGCTCGCCCATCAGGAAAAAGGCGGTGTAGTCGGCGATGCGTGCAGCCTGCTGCATGTTGTGGGTGACTATGACTATGGTGTAGTTCTCCTTGAGCTCAAGCACGAGCTCCTCAATCTTAGCCGTAGCCACGGGGTCTAAAGCGGAGCAGGGCTCGTCAAACAGTATAACCTCCGGCTTCACTGCGAGAGCCCTGGCTATGCACAGCCGCTGCTGCTGTCCGCCGGAGAGCGACACCGGGCTGTGGGACAGCCTGTGCTTCACCTCCTCCCAGAGCGCCGCCTTCTTCAGGCTCTCCTCCACCACCCTGTGCACGTCCTTCACGCCGTGGATTCTCGGTCCGTAGGCGACGTTGTCAAAGATGCTCATCGCCGGGAAGGGGTTGGGCTTCTGGAAGACCATGCCCACACGCCTGCGCACCTCCACGGGGTCAGCATCGCTGTCGTAGATGTTCTTCCCGTCCAGCAGCACCTTCCCTCTGACCCAGGCGCCCGGCACAAGCTCGTGGATTCTGTTGAGGCAGCGCACAAAGGTGCTCTTGCCGCAGCCGCTCGGACCTATGATTGCGGTGACCCTGTTCCTGGGTATGCTCAGGCTGATGTTCTTCAGCACATGCGTGCTTCCAAAGCCTGCATTCAGCCCCACTACCTCAATCTTGCTCTCCATCACCATCTCCTTCCTGCAGCGACTCTTACCAGGATGTTCAGTGTCAGTATCATGCCCACCAGCACCAGTGCACCGCCCCACGCCTGCGCATGCCACTCATCAAAGGGCGAGATGGCGTAGGTGTATATCATCACGGGCAGCGTCGCAACCGGCTGCATCACGCCCTCAAACCAGAAGCGGTTGCTGAAGGCTGTGAAGAGCAGCGGTGCTGTCTCGCCTGCTATGCGTGCCACCGTCAGAAGCGTGCCCGTTATTATTCCGAACCTTGCCGTTGACAGCACCACCTGGAGGGTTGTCCGCCATCTCGGTGCACCCAGCGCCAGGGAGGCTTCCCTCAGCTCCCAGGGCACCAGCTTCATCGCCTCCTCGGTTGTGCGCACTATAAAGGGTATCATCATCGTGGCAAGGGCTACACCGCCTGCCAGGGCTGAGAAGCCGCCGAAGTTCACCACTATTATGGCGTAGGCGAAGATGCCTGTGATTATTGAGGGCACGCCGGTGAGCACGTCTGCGGTGAAGCTCACCGCTCTGCTGAGCTTGGTGTTGGGGAACTCTGCCAGGTACATCCCAGCCGCCACCCCCAAGGGTATGCCTATTGCCGAGGCTATGCCCACGACGATGAAGCTGCCCTGAATGGCATTCCCGAAGCCTCCGCCCTCTCCGGGAGGTGCGGGAAGCTGTGTGAGGAACTGCAGGCTTATCACACTCAGCCCCTTGCTGACTATGGTGTAGAGCATGCTGAGCAGGGGGATGAGGGCGAGCGCCGCGCTTGCTATGCAGAAGAAGGTGAACAGCCTGTCCGCAAGCTTCCTCCGCAGCACCTCACACACCCCCCGCCACTCTGCGATACCTCCTGGTTATCAGCCTGGCGAGCACGTTCACCAGCATGGATATCAGGAAAAGTATCAGCCCTATCTCTATGAGCGCCGCCAGGTACAGGTCCTCTGTAGCCTCGGTGAACTCGTTGGCAATCACCGCAGCCATGGTGTAGCCAGGGTGCAGCAGCGAGGTGAACAGCTTGGGGCTGTTGCCTATAACCATTGTCACAGCCATGGTCTCTCCTATGGCTCTGCCCAGCCCCAGCATCACCGCACCGAAGATTGCGCCTCTGGCATAGGGCAGAACCACGCTCATGAGCATCTCAAACCTGGTGGCGCCGAGGGCAAGGGCTCCTTCCTTCTGCAGCCTGGGCACTGCAAGAATAGCCTCCCGGGATATGGAGGAGATTATGGGGATTATCATTATGGCAAGCACCAGACTGGCGGTCAGCACCGAGTAGCCGTAGGCGGGTCCGCTGAAAATCGGCAGGAAGCCCGCATGCTCCATGAGCGGCTCTGCCAAGTGCTCCCTGACGAAAGGCGCGAGAACGAATATTCCCCAGAGACCTATTATCACGCTGGGTATGGCTGCAAGCAGCTCAATCACTGGCGTGAGGACAGCCCTAACCTTGGCGGGGGCAATCTCCGCCAAGTAAACCGCTATACCCAGGCTCAGGGGCACACCTATAACCAGGGCGAGAAGCGAGGATACAATTGTGCCGTAGATGAAGGGGAGTGCCCCGAACTCTCCAGCCACCGGATTCCATTCGGTGCTGAGCAGAAAATCAAAGCCAAAGGCTGTTATGGCTGGCAGGGAGTCCCTGAGAAGCACGAGCAGCAGCAGGGCTGCAAGGGCAAGCACGCTCAGCGCCGCCAGCACAGCAAGCGCTGCCTGAAATAAAATATCGGGGGAGGCAGGCTCCCCTCTGAGCCGCTTCCCGGAAGGCAGACTCTGCCTCATTCAGGCACCTGAAGCAGGGGTTTGCCTCCGTAGGTTATTAATCTTATGGTCTCCTCGTTGAGCTTCACCACCTGCTCGGGAAGCGGAGCGTAGTGCAGCTCGGGCGCATACTTCTGCCCGTCATGCACAGCCCACCACAGGAACTCCACCAGCGCCCTGGCTTTCGCCTCTGTCATCCCGGGTATCACCGAGAGGTCCCTGTAAACCAGCAGATAGGTGAAGCTTGAAATCGGGTAGGCGTCCTCGCCGGGAGCGTTCACTATGCTCACTTGCGCCCAGGACTCGTAGCCCTTCGGCAGCTCCGGAGCGGCGCCTGCGGCAGCAGCCGAGGTGCCGGCGATGCTGGGCTTCACGAACCTGCCAGCTCTGTTCTTCAGGCTTGCATAGCTCATGCCATTCTCAATCGCATAGGCAAGCTCCACGTAGCCTATGGAGTAGGGGTTCTGCTTCACCAGCCCTGCCACGCCCTCGTTGCCCTTGCCGCCCAGACCAACAGGCCAGCTCAGAGACTTGCCCTTGCCCACCTTCTGGCTCCACTCCTGACTCACGCTTGACAGGTAGTCAGAGAACACGAAGGTGGTGCCGCTCCCGTCGCTGCGTCGCACCACCACTATCTGCTCATCCGGCAGCTCTGCTTCGGGGTTGAGCTCCGCTATTCTGGGGTCATTCCAGCGGGTTATCTTCCCTAAGTATATGTCTGCCAGCACCTCGCCTGTGAGCCTGAGCTCCTCCACGCCGGGGAGGTTGTAAACCACAGCCACCGAGCCCAGCGTCTCCGGTATGTGCAGTATCCCCTGCATCCTGCTGAACTCCTCCTCGCTCAGCGGTGCATCGCTGGCGCCGAAGTCAACTGTCTTGGCGAGGGTCTGACGTATTCCACCACCGCTGCCGATGCTCTGGTAGTTTATCTTCACACCCTTCAGCCTGTAGTACTCCTGGCTCCACTTCATTATCAGCGGATACGGAAAGCTTGCTCCGGCACCGTTGATGGTTATCTCCCTCTTTTCCTCGCCTCCTCCTGTGTCCTTGCCGCCGCTGGAGGTGCACGCAGCGGCAAGCGCAACCAGCAGCACAGCCAGCACGTACGCCTTCTTCATCCCATCATCCTCCTGAAGTACATACTCTCCGCTGAATATCCAACCTATATCAACCTATCCGGGGTAGAGTACATACTTGCCTAAATCTATATAGGCATTATAACCCGCTACACCTCAAGGTCCAGGGTGCACTCGGCGATGTCTGCGGAGTAGGCGTAGACCCTCTGCAGGCTGTCCAAGAGGATGTATATTCCCGGCGCACCCTGTCCGACCTCTCCGAGCACCTTGGAGTGCATCTCCTCCACCCTCTCCCTCTCGTCCAGCACTCTGTCTGCAAGCTCCGCATCACCCGAAAAGAAGGACTTAACTGCAAGCTCAAAGCACTTCAGCACCAGCGAGTACAGCTCTCTCAGTCTGCCCTCCAGCTCCCCGGGGTGGTTTCCCAGCCCTGAGAGCAGCACCTTCGCTATCTTCACGCTGTGGTCTGCGATGCGCTCAAGGCTTCTCGCCACACTCAGGTGGTGGATGGCTTTTTCTGGCGACATCTCAAGCCTCAGGCTGCTCTTCCCCTTCACCCCCTCCATTATCTCCTTAGTGGCGAGCAGATAGAACTTGTCCACCTCTTCGTCTCTCGCCGCAACATCCCTTGCAAGCTCGGTGTCTGAGGTGAAAAAAGCCTCTACTGCATTCTTCAGCATGAACTCTGTTATTACATGCATGCGTCGCAGTATGCTCCTTGGATATATGTCCTTAAAGTCAAGCAGGTCGTTTATAACTATTTCATGCGAGCTTTCAGCCAGAATTTCTGTGCCCAGAATTCTGCGCAGTATTCTTGTGACAGCCTCCCGCTGCTCCGGCAGGATTCTGTGCCTGCAGACTATTCTGAGCTCGTCAAATCCCGACAGGTAGGCTGAGATTATCCGCCTCTCAATCTGCTTTGGCGAAGCGCCTGTAATGTCCAGCTTCCTGACCACCGGCGCAGTTACCACTGAGGCGTCCGGGCGGAGGATAAGCTCCCCGCTCTCACCCTGCTCTATCAGCACCCTGTCCCCTGCTTTTAGACCCCTCTCCCTGACCCAGCGCTTGGGCAGCGAGACCACGTAGGTTGACCTGCCGGTGAACTGAAGCTTGCGGCTCTCCATACCTCTACATACTTTATGGGGGTATATAACCTTTTCACCATTATCTATATAGAAAATGTATGCAAAGGTTAAGCTTCCCGGGCGTGAGGAGGCATGCATGCTCAGGAGGAAGGTGTACACCGGCGGAAGCTCGCCCATGCTCTCCCTGCCAAAGGGCTGGGTTGAGGCGAACGGGCTTGGCGGCGGAGGCTATGTGATGCTTGATGTTCAGGAAGACTGCATAGTGATTGAGCCGTGGAACACAGCCGGAGGTAGCGGGGAGTTCGTTATTGAGAGCGGCGGAATGAACGAGGGCGAGCTCCACAGACGTGTTATTGCAGCTTACTTAGCCGGTTACAGCAGGATAAGCATAAGGTTTGACAGGAACAGCATAAAGCTCAAGGACAGCGCGAGGGAGCTTCTGAACTTCTTAGTGGCTGTGGAGATAGTCAAAGACCTGGGCTATGAGGTCACCGCTCAGGTGCTGCTGAGCCACTCCAAGCTGCCTGTTATGAAGACCATTGAGAGGGTCTCGGTGCTTGTGGGCGGAATGCTGGGGGATCTGCTGAAGGGCATGAAGGAGCGTGATTCCGAGCTTATAAGGCATGTGGCTGAGCGTGAGCAGGAGGTTGACAGGCTGTACTTTCTGGCGGTCAGGCAGCTCAAGAGCGCTGCGGCAAGCGCTGCCGAGGCAAAGCAGATGGGGATACAGCACCGCAGGGATGTGCTGGGCATGCGTCTGATAGTCAAGAGCCTGGAGCGCATCGCTGACCACGCCGAGGCGATCTCAAGGAAGGTGGCAGAGCTGCCTGAAGGCTGCGAGCTCCTGCTGGATGCTGCTGAGCGTGCGGTTGAGATGTACGGGATTGCCCGTGATGCCTGCCTGAGGTTTGATGTGGAGCAGGCGGAGAGGGTGTTCAGGAAGCTGCCGGAGGTTGAGAGGGCAGTCAGCGAGGGGAGCAGGGGGCTGATAGACAGCAGCAACTGCACTGAAGATATAATCACCCTGCGTCTTTCTCTGGAGAGCTGCTACAGAATTGCACGCTACTGCTGCGACATGGCAGAGATAGTCATAAACATGCATGCAGAGGTGCCCGAGAGGGGGCAGGATGTGCGCTGATGCATCATGGGGTGTGTGCGCACCTCTTCATCCTGCCGCCCCTGAGAAACTCAATGTCTGAGGGGAGTTCGCCTGCCTCTCCCCTCTTCACCTCCAGCACCAGGTTATCTGCCCTGAGGTGCCTGCGCATCTTCCTGTAGTCTATCACCCCTGAGAAAAGCGGCAGGTGCTCGTCCCAGGGCATGAGCGCTGTGCCGTGGTTGTTGTGCAGGTGCATGTGGGCAATCCAGCCCTTCAGCACCTCAAAGTAGCTCTCCACCCTGCACCCGTGCAGCATGGAGGAGATGTATGCATGCCCCACGTCCAAGTTCACGCTCACGCAGTCCGCGCCTGCAAGCTCGCAGAGGTGGAGCAGCTCATGCGGGAGCTCGCCCACCCTGCGGGTGCCTTTCTCGTCGGTGAACACGTTCTCCACCGCCACGTACATTCCGTAGGCGTCTGCCACCCTGCCTATTCTGCGCAGGTTTCTGGCAGCATTGTCCAGCGCATGTCTGCAAAGCGCATCCCCTGCATGCACCACCACACCCTCAGCCTCAATCTTCCAGGCAAGCTCCAGCGCTCTCTCCACCACCTCCAGCCTCCCCGTCCCCCCGGCAAGGTTGACCCTGAAGGCGCTGAAGGGCGAGTTCTGGTAGGGTGCGTGCACCGTGTACCTCACGCCCGCATCCTCCCTGACTATTCCGCACAGCTCTGTGATGTCTCTCTCAAGCTCAACGAAGTTCACGTCTGCGAAGGACAGCTCAACCAGCTCAACCTCGCCTGCGCTGACGCTTCCGCAGGGGTTGAATTCTCTCACGTTCGTCCAGCTCACCCCAACACGTCCCCTCATGAGTAGTGCTGAGCTCACTCAGCTCCAATATAGGTTTCCGATTTAGACTACTTAGAGCTATATACCCTTCAGCTTCTGCTCTGCCCAGCGCACCGCCTCCTGCAGGCTGCGGCAGCTCTCGGGGTAGTGAACAGCAGGGCGCTGCACCACCACCGCCCTTATCCCCAGCTCCTCGCAGGCTCTGAGCTTGGTCTCTGCGCCGCCTGCAGCGCCGCTGTCCTTCATAACCAGCACCTCGGCACTGCAGTGCCTGAGCAGTGCCTTCTCAAGCTCGGGGCTTAAGGGCGGATGCAGGCACAGAAGCATGCGCTCGTCCACCCCCAGCTCAAGCGCCTTGGCGGCTGAGGATGGCAGCACCCTGACCACCACCTCCGAGCTGCAGTGCCTCAGGAACTCCCCCAGGTTTTTTATCCCCGCGGTGTACATCACCCTTCTGCCGAGCCTGCTGGCAACTCTGCCTGCTTCTGCAAAGCTTCTCACCTGCACCTGCACCGGCGAGCTTCTAAGCGGTGCCCTCTCAAGCCTGAGGTAGGGGGTTCCCTCAGCCCTGCAGGCGGCGATGGCGTTCAAGCTCGCCTGTGCTGCGAAGGGATGGGTGCAGTCTATCACCGCCCTGACGCCCATCCCCGAGAGCAGCTCCCTCATCTCCTCTGCTCTGAGCGCCGCCGCAATCACGTGGGTGGCGCCTGAGGCTCTGGCAAGCTCCGCGCCCCTGCTGCTGGTGCAGGTTGCCACCACCTCATACCCTCGCTCCGCCAGCATGGCTATTAGCTTCCTGCCCTCCCAGGTGCCGGCGAGCACCCATATCATCCGTCTCCCTCCATGGAGTACTTGCTGCTGTAGCCGCGGGGAGTTATCATCCACCTGCGGTAGGTGAAGGTGCGGGAGTTCCCAACAATCACCGTGGTGAGCATGTCTGCCAGCGCTTCAAGCTCTCCGAGGGTGGTGAGCACGACGCTCTCGTCTTCTCTTGAGGCGTTCCTGACCACTCCCACCGGCGTTGCAGGGCTCCTGTACCTCAGCATAACCTCCTTCGCCCTGCCGAGCTGCCAGCTTCTGCGCCTGCTTCCTGGGTTGTAGAGCACTACCACGAAGTCTGCAGCGACGGCATGCTCCAGCCTCCGCTCAATCTCCTCCCACGGCACCAGCAGGTCGCTCAGGCTGATGACCGCGAAGTCGTTGCCTAAGGGGGAGCCCAGCAGCGCTGCGCATGCAAGGGCAGAGGTTATTCCAGGAACCACCTCCACTTCCACCGTAAGTTTTTTGCGGGCGATGTATTCAAGCACGGCACTCGCCATTCCGTAAACCCCCGCATCACCGCTGCTCACAACCGCAACTCTCTGCCCCGTGAGGGCATGCCTCACGGCATCGGAGGCTCTTCTGAGCTCCTCGCCCATGCCAGCCTCAACCACCCGCTTGCCCCCTAAGAGCTCCCGTATCTGCCTGAGATAGGGGCGGTAGCCTATCACCACCTCGCTGCTGCTTATCGCCTCCACCGCTCTGGGCGTCAGGTGCTCCCTGCTTCCAGGGCCTATGCCCACTATGTATATTCTGGCACGCATGAGAATATTGGAAGTCACTTGGCTAATTAAGCTTGGGGGACGCCATAGAAAGCAGTAGTGCCGGGGGCGGGCTTCGAACCCGCGGCTTCCACGTATCCCAGGAGCGCTCGCATGAGGCACAAGCCTCTCCCTATGAGCGTGGCACTCTCACCAGGCTGAGTTACCCCGGCGGAATAATTTGTTCTGAAGTAACCATGTAAACCATTACTCACACCCTCCCGTAGGTTGCCACAGCCTCTCCGTAAGCTATCACATGCCCCTTCATGGCTCTCTCAAGCTCCGCTCTTGTGGCTCCTGCCTCAAGCTCAAGCGGTGCATCAAGCGCGTACACCCTGAAGAAGTACCTGTGAGGCTTACCTGGTGGCGGGCATGGCCCGGCATACCCCACCCTGCCAAAGTCGTTCACACCCTGCACCGCCCTCACAGGAGACTTCACAGTGCCCACCTTAGGCAGACTCTCCGGTATGCTGGCGGGCGGCAGGTTCCAGGCAATCCAGTGGGTGAAGGTTCCCCCAGGAGCATCTGGGTCATCCACTATTATTGCGAGTGCCTCTGCATTCTCTGCCCCTGTCACCCCAACCTCCGGGGATACGTCAGCACCGTCGCAGGTGTACTTCTGTGGGAACTCCTCAAAGCCGAGCTCAACCTTCAGCTCTTCTGCAGGCATGCCGGTGCACCCCGCCACTCCCAGAATTACCGCCATAGCAAACACCTCAGCCCTCATTGGCTCAGCCCCCTTATCAATCTGACTCAAACCTTCCTGCAAAACTTTACACATCATCAACAATAAAACTTTCCTGTACCCGCCCGTAAACATGAGTATGCGCTGGCTTGCTGCTGTGGTGGCACTGGTGTTTCTTGCACTGCTCATCCTGGAGCTGGACAGGAGCTCTGAGGAGAACGGAGGCGGGTGGATATTGAATGACCTCCCTGCAGCTATGACAGTGGCAGAAGAGCAGAAGAAGCCAGTTCTCATAAACTTCTGGACACCCTCCTGCTACTGGTGTGTGAAGATGGACCGTGAGGTCATGCAGGACCCTGCGGTAAAAGAAGCCATGAGCAGGTACGTGCTACTGCGCGTGGACACCAGCCGCAGAGGCTCGGAAGAGCTTGTCAGGAGATATGGTATATACGGCACCCCCGGCTTTGTGGTGCTCTCTCCAGAAGGCGAGGTGCTCGCGGTATCGGTGGGCTACATGCCAAAGGAAAAGTTCCTCACCTTCCTGCGCGGGTCATTACCATAATATTTTCACAGGTTATGCAGGTACTGGATAACTGAAATTTTCACGGAGGTGATTCGTAGGCAGGTCTGGGTATGGCGGCCACAGCGGAGGGGCCACACCCGTTCCCATCCGAACACGGAAGTAAAGTCCTCCAGCGATCCCGGTGGTACTGGGGTGCGAGAGCCCCCGGGAAGCCGGGGACGCTGCCAGCCCATCCTGCTAACCTTTTTATTGAAGGAGCGGAAGAGTGTATGAGATGCCCTGGTGGTGTAGCCCGGCCTATCATACAGGACTGTCACTCCTGTGACTCGGGTTCAAATCCCGGCCAGGGCGTCCCCCCACAACCAAAGAGGTAAGCTCGCATGAAGGCGGTCAAGCATGCTGAGGTGTGTTTTCTGCAGGCAACTTCGCGCCACGGGCCCGTAGCTCAGTCTGGCGAGAGCACCGGCCTTTTAAGCCGAGGGTCGCGGGTTCAAATCCCGTCGGGCCCGCTATGTGTAAAGGGGTGGTGGACGTGAGAAGGGTGGTTGACATCTCCAAGCACGAGCTGGTACCCAAGCATGAGGTCATGAGTGAGGAGGAGGCGAAAGAGCTTCTTGAGAGGCTCAACATAACCAAAGGGCAGCTTCCGAAGATACTGAAGAGTGATCCGATGGTTCAGAAGATAAAGGCGAAGCCCGGGGACATAATAAAGATAACCCGCAAGAGTCCCACAGCGGGCACCACCATATACTACCGTGTTGTGGTGAACGAGTGAGGAGGTGAGGAGTTTTGAACATGAAGCCCATTCTGCAGTCCTTTCTCAGGAAACGTGAGCTTGTCAGGCAGCACATAGACTCCTTCAACGACTTCATAGAGAACCGCCTTCAGGCAATAGTTGACGAGACTGGCATAATTGAGACGGACGTTGGTGTGGAGGTTGAGTTTGGCAGGATACGTGTGAATCAGGCGGAGGCGCTTGAGGCAGACGGCTCCTGGCATCCGATAGCCCCCATGGAAGCGAGGCTCAGGAACCTGAGCTACCTCTCCAGGGTTTTTCTGGAGATGCGTCTGCGCTGGAACGAGCGTGAGACCGACTTTGAGTCCATAAAGATAGGGCAGATTCCCACCATGATAAAGTCAAAGATATGCAACCTGCACGGCAAGAGCGACGAGGAGCTCGTGGAGCTCGGCGAGGACCCTCTTGACCCCGGGGGATACTTCATAATAAACGGCTCCGAGAGGGTGCTGGTAACCATAGAGGACCTCGCCCCCAACAAGATAATCCTTGAGAAGGGTGAGGAGTACTCCAAGATAACCGAAGTTGCCAAGGTGTTCTCCAAGCGCGGCGGTTTCAGAGCGCTGACAACGGTTGAGAGGGACAGGGAGGGTCTGCTGTGGGTGAACTTCCCCTCTGTGCCTGGAAGCATCCCCTTGGTGGTCATGCTCCGCGCCCTTGGCATTGAAACAGACAGAGAGATTATGGAGGTCATTTCCGAGAAGCCAGCCTACATGCACGATATTCTGCTTAACCTTGAGGAGTCTGCCAGCGTGAAGGACACAGCCATGGCGATGGAGGTCATAGGCAGGAAGGTGGCTGCGGGACAGGCTAAGGAGTACCGTCTGAAGCGTGCGGAGCAGGTGATAGACCGCTACCTGCTGCCCCACATAGGCGTTGAGCCTAAGGACAGGCTGAGGAAAGCCTACTATCTGGGCAGGATGGCTCTGCGTGTGCTTGAGCTTGCCAGGGGTCTCAGGGACCCGGACGACAAGGACCACTATGCCAACAAGCGCCTGCGTCTTGCCGGCGACCTCATGGAGGACCTCTTCCGCGTTGCCTTCTACAACCTCACCCGGGACATAAAGTACCAGCTTGAGCGCTCGGTTGTGAGGGGAAAGGAGCCCAGCGTTTACACCGCCGTCAGACCAGACGTGCTGACCGAGCGCATAAGGCATGCCCTCGCCACCGGCAACTGGGTGGGCGGCAGAGCTGGTGTGAGCCAGCTTCTTGACAGGACCAACTACCTGAGCGTTGTCTCGCACCTTCGCAGGGTTGTTTCCCCGCTCTCAAGAAGCCAGCCCCACTTTGAGGCACGTGACCTCCATCCGACCCAGTTTGGCAGAATCTGCCCCAGCGAAACCCCCGAAGGTCCCAACTGCGGTCTGGTGAAGAACCTCGCCTTAGCCTGCGAGTTCTCCACGGGCGTGCCGGGGGAGGAGCTCGTGCCCGTGCTTTACGAGATGGGTGTTAAGCCAATAAAGCGGGGTGTGTGAGATGGAGGCGAACGTTTACGTTAACGGAAACCTGATAGGCACCCATGAGGACCCCCTCTCCCTCGTGGAGGAGATACGGCGTGCCAGGCGTGAGGGCAGGATTTCAAAGCAAACCAACGTTGCCTACTATGCTGAGACCGAGGAGGTTTACATAAACACCGACGAGGGCAGGGCGAGGCGCCCGCTGATAGTGGTTGAGGACGGCAAGCCCTTGGTCACCGAGGAGGACATAAAGGCGGTGGAGAGGGGCGAGCTCACCTTTGACGACCTGGTGGAGCAGGGGAAGATAGAGTATCTGGACTCCGAGGAGGAGGAGAACGCCTACATAGCCATGACCCCCGAGGAGCTCACACCGGAGCACACCCACTTGGAGATAGACCCCCTGCTGATGCTCGGGGTTTGCACTTCCGTGCTGCCCTTCCCGGAGTACAACTCCTCACCCAGGAACACCATGGGTGCTGGCATGAGCAAGCAGGCTCTGGGGTTCTATGCCAGCAACTTCCGGTCAAGAACCGATACCCGCGGGCACCTCCTCCACTATCCCCAGGTGCCGCTGGTGAAGACAGACATCCTGGATGCGGTTGGCTACGATATAAGAGCCTCCGGGCAGAACTTCGTGGTGGCGGTGCTATCGTATGCGGGCTACAACATGGAGGATGCGCTGATAATGAACAAAGCCTCCATTGACAGGGGGCTGGCGAGGAGCACCTTCTTCAGAAGCTACGAGGCGGAGGAGCGCCGCTATCCAGGTGGGCAGTACGACAAGTTTGAGATACCGGCTCCTGAAATCAGGGGCTACCGGGAGGAGTCAGCCTACGCCTACTTAGGTGAGGATGGCTTAATTGAGCCCGAGAGCGAGGTGCGCTCGGGGCACGTGCTCATAGGCAAGACCTCACCCCCGCGCTTCTTAGAGGAGGTGAGCGAGTACGGGCTGCTCAGGGAGAAGCGCAGGGAGACCTCCATAACCGTGCGCCACGGCGAGGAGGGCATAGTTGACATGGTCATGCTCACCGAGAACCACAACGGCAACCGGCTGGTGAAGATAAGGGTGAGGGACCAGCGCATACCCGAGCTTGGAGACAAGTTTGCCTCAAGGCACGGTCAGAAGGGGGTGATGGGGCTCATACTGCCGCAGGAGGACATGCCCTTCACCGAGCAGGGGATAATACCTGATTTGATAATCAACCCCCACGCCATACCCTCCAGAATGACGGTGGGTCAGGTGCTGGAGATGCTGGGCGGAAAGGTGGCATGCCTGGAGGGACGCCGCGTTGACGGCACCGCCTTCTCGGGAGAGCGCGAGGAGGACCTGCGGGAGGCGCTGAAGCGTGCAGGCTTCAAGAGCACCGGCAGGGAGGTAATGTACAACGGAATGACAGGTGAGATGTTTGAGGCAGAGATATTCGTGGGTGTGGTTTACTACCAGAAGCTGCACCACATGGTGGCTGGGAAGATACACGCCCGCTCCCGCGGACCCGTGCAGGTCTTAACAAGGCAGCCAACAGAGGGCAGGGCGAGAGAGGGCGGGCTGCGTTTCGGTGAGATGGAGCGAGACTGTCTTATAGGCTACGGTGCAGCTCTGCTGCTGAAGGAGCGCCTGCTGGATGAGAGCGACAGGCATACAATGCTGGTGTGCGAGAAGTGCGGCAGCATAGCGGTGCACGACAAGACCAGGGATACAATATACTGCACGATATGCGGGAGAGAGAGCGAGGCGGCTGAGGTTGAGGTGAGCTACGCCTTCAAGCTGCTGCTGGACGAGCTTCGCAGCCTTGGAATAAACCCCAGGCTTGAGCTCGGCGATAAAGCCTGAGGAGCAGGTGAGGAGCATGAGGATAATACCAAAGAAGGTTGAGAGGATAAAGTTCGGGCTGCTCTCGCCGGAGATGATACGCAAGCTGGCGGAGGTCAAGATAGTAACCGCCGACACCTATGACGAGGACGGCTACCCCATAGAGGGCGGGCTAATGGACCCCCGCCTGGGTGTGGTGGACCCCGGCTTGCGCTGCAAGACCTGCGGCTCCCGGGTGGGCGACTGCCCGGGGCACTTCGGAAGGATTGAGCTGGCACGTCCTGTAATACACGTGGGCTACGCCAAGCTGATAAACAAGATTCTCAGGAGCACCTGCAGGGAGTGCGGCAGGGTGCTGCTGCCCGAGGAGAAGATTGAGGAGTTCCGGGAGGAGCTCAAGCGAGCCAGGAGAATCGGCAAGAGCGACGAACCCATAGTTGAGGAGCTCTTCAAGCAGGCGAGAGCCTCAAAGAGCTGCCCGCACTGCGGTGCCGAGCAGAAGGAGATAAAGTTTGAGAAGCCCACCACCTTCATTGAGGTGGTTGAGGGCAGGCAGCACAGGCTCTCACCCATAGAGGTGAGGGAGCGCTTGGAGAGAATCACCGACGAGGATGCCGAGGTCATGGGGTTTGATGTGAGCGTTGCCAGACCCGAGTGGATGGTGCTCACCGTGCTCTTGGTGCCGCCCGTCACTGTGCGCCCCTCCATCACCTTAGAGTCAGGCGAGCGCAGTGAGGACGACCTGACCCACAAGCTGGTGGACATAATAAGGATAAACCAGCGCCTGGAGGAGAACATGGAGGCTGGAGCGCCTCAGCTCATAATAGAGGACCTCTGGGAGCTGCTACAGTACCACGTCACCACCTACTTCAACAACGAGGTTGCGGGGGTGCCGCCCGCGAGGCACCGCTCGGGAAGACCCCTGAAGACCCTCGCCCAGCGCCTGAAGGGGAAGGAGGGCAGGTTCAGGAGCAACCTCTCGGGCAAGCGCGTCAACTACTCCGCCAGAACCGTAATCTCGCCAGACCCCAACCTGAGCATCAATGAGGTGGGCGTGCCCGAGATAATAGCCAGGGAGCTCACCATACCCGAGATAGTCACGCCCATGAACATTGAGCGCCTGAAGAAGCTGGTGCGCAACGGTCCGGCGAAGTATCCCGGAGCCAACTACGTGGAGCGCCCCGACGGAGCCAGGCTGAGCCTGGCGAGGGTCAGGGACATAGACGAGCTGCTGGAGAAGATTGAGCCGGGATGGAAGGTGCACCGGCACCTCATAGACGGCGACATCGTGCTCTTCAACCGCCAGCCCTCGCTGCACCGCATGAGCATAATGGCGCACGAGGTGAAGGTGCTGCCCTACAAGACCTTCCGCCTCAACCTGTGCGTCTGCCCGCCCTACAATGCCGACTTTGACGGAGATGAGATGAACCTGCACGCCATCCAGAGCCAGGAGGCAAGGGCAGAGGCGAGGGTGCTGATGCGGGTGCAGGAGCAGATTCTTTCGCCGCGCTTCGGCGGGCCAATAATAGGCGGAATCCACGACCACATCTCAGGTGCCTACCTGCTCACGCTGCCGGGGGTGCGCTTCACAAAGGAAGATGCCTTCCACCTGCTTTACGCCAGCGGGATAAAGAAGCCTCTGCCGGAGCCTGAAATCGTGGAGAATGGGAAGGAGTACTACACCGGCAAGCAGATATTCAGCCTGCTTCTGCCGGAGGACCTGAGCCTGAGGTATAAGGCAAAGGTGTGCAGGAAGTGCGAGGTCTGCAGGGAGGAGGAGTGTGAGTACGATGCGTACGTGGTAATTGAGAATGGAAGGCTCAAGTGCGGCATAATGGACGAGAAGAGCTTCGGCGCCTTCGCAGGGGTGCTGCTGGACAGGATAGTCAAGGATTACGGCACGGATGCAGCGAGGGAGTTCCTGGACAGGGTGACCAAGCTGGTTATAAACTTCATAACCTGGCGTGGCTTTTCCACGGGCATAGACGACGAGGACCTGCCGGAGGAGGCAAAGGAGAGGATTGCAGAGATTCTGGATGATGCAGAGAGAAACGTTTTTGAGCTTATAAGAGCCTACAACGACAAGATTCTTGAGCAGCTTCCGGGCAGGACCCTGGAGGAGACCCTGGAGATGCGCATAATGGAGGTGCTTAGCGAGGCGAGGGACAAAACGGGTGCAATCGCCAACGAGTACCTGGAGAGGGAGGAGAGGCGCAGGAGGCACGAGAACAGCGCCCGCATCATGGCGGTTTCGGGGGCAAGGGGCAGCCTGCTCAACCTGACCCAGATGGCAGCCTGCGTGGGGCAGCAGTCTGTGAGAGGTGAGAGAATCAAGAGGGGCTACAGCGGCAGAACACTGCCCCACTTCAAGGTGGGCGACATCTCCGCCAGAGCCAAGGGATTCGTGAGAAGCAGCTACAAGCAGGGGCTCTCACCGCTGGAGTTCTTCTTCCACAACATGGGCGGCAGGGAGGGTCTGGTTGACACGGCAGTGAGAACCTCGCAGAGTGGCTACATGCAGAGGAGGCTGATAAACGCGCTGCAGGACCTCAAGGTGGAGTACGACCACACCGTCAGAGATACCAGGGGTGTGATAGTGGAGTTCCAGCACGGCGAGGACGGAAGCGACCCCAGCAGGACTGACTGGGGGAAGATGGTGAACGTCAAGAACATAGTGGAGAAGTACGCCAGAACGGAGGCTGAGTGAGATGCTCACCAAGGAGGAGATTGATGCCAGGCTGGAGGAGCTGAAGGACAGGCTGCCTGAGAGCATACTGAAGGAGCTCAGAGAAGAGCTGCATAAGGTGAAGCTCACTGAGGAGGCGCTGGAGAGCATAATAGATGAGGTGCTGAAGCGCTACGAGTATGCGAAGGTTGAGCCTGGCGAAGCCGTGGGCGTGGTGGCGGCGCAGAGCATGGGCGAGCCCAGCACGCAGATGACCATGAGAACCTTCCACTACGCGGGCGTTGCCGAGCTCAACGTCACCCTGGGTCTGCCCAGAATTATTGAGATAGTGGATGCCCGCAAGAAACCCTCAACGCCCATGATGACCATCTACTTGGAGGAGGAGTACGCCAGGGACAGGGAGAAGGCGGAGCAGGTTGCCAGGGAGATTGAAACCCTCTACCTGGAGGACCTGCTGGAGAAGAGCGAGATTGATATAGTGCACCAGCGGGTGAACCTGTATCTGGATGAGTACGAGATGAGGCGCAGGAAGGTGGAGATGGAGGAGGTGCTGAAGAAGCTGGGCTCGGTGAAGGGTGTGAGCGTTGAGGCAGAGGATAACGTGGTGTCGGTGGTGCCGGAGAAGACTGCCACGATAAAGGAGCTCAGAAAGCTTGAGAACCGCCTCAAGGGCATACACCTCAGGGGAATCAAGGACATACGCAGGGTGGTGCTGCGAAGGGAGGGCGATGAGTACGTTATATACACCGAAGGCTCAAACCTGAAGGATGTGCTCAGGATTGAGGGTGTGGACATTACAAGAACCAAGACAAATGATATTACAGAGATTCAGCGTGTGCTCGGCATAGAGGCTGGGAGGAATGCCATAATAAATGAAATCCTGGATACCCTGAATGAGCAGGGGCTGCAGGTGGATGTGAGGCACCTGATGCTGGTGGCTGATATGATGGCGGTGGATGGCACCATAAAGGCTATAGGCAGGCACGGCGTGAGCGGTGAGAAGGCGAGCGTGCTTGCCAGAGCAGCTTTTGAAATCACCGTTGACCACCTGCTGCATGCAGCGGTTGCGGGGGAGTACGAGGAGCTTGAGGGTATAGTTGAGAACGTTATCGTGGGGAGACCCGTGAAGCTGGGCACGGGAATGGTGGAGCTTGTGATGCGCAGGGAGCTTGAGGAGGCTAAGGAAGCCAGGGAGGCTGAGTAGATGGAGCTGGAAAGGGCTATCAGGCAGGCGGTTGACACAGGAAAGGTGCTGCTGGGCACGAAACAGAGCCTGCAGGCGGTGAGGAACGGCGAAGCTAAGCTGGTGGTGGTGGCAGCAAACTGCCCGCCGGATGCTAAGGATGACCTGATGCGCTACGCAGGGCTTGCAGGGGTGCCGGTTTACGAGTACGGAGGCTCGGGAATTGAGCTGGGTGCGGTGTGCGGCAAACCCTATGTGGTGAGCATGCTGGCGGTGATTGAGGCGGGGGATTCTGATATTCTTGAACTCGGTAGGGGGAGAAAATAATGGAGCTGAAGCTCTCCGCCAGGGAGATAAGCTACATCGCCCTTTTTGAGAGCATGACTGGTGCGGTTGTAAAGGACTGTGTGGTTGATGAGAACGACAGCAGGGTGACCTTCATAGTGAGGAAGGGTGATATGGGAATGGCGATAGGCAGAAGAGGTGTGAACGTGCAGAGGGTGGCGAAAGCCATAGGCAAGAGGGTTGAGGTGGTGGAGCACAGCTCAGACCCGGCCGAGTTCGTCGCCAATGTGCTGCGTCCCCTCAGGGTGGAGAGCGTTGAGGTTGACCGGGAGATGAAGCAGATAAGGGTCAGGCTGAACATGGATGAGAGGGAGAGGCTGAAGAGAAGGATGCTGGAGAGGGTGAGGGAGATTGTGAGAAGGCACCACAATATGGATGTTGTGTTAGTGTGAGGTGATGCAGGTGGCGAAGAAGCCCACAGGCGAGTTCACTGCAAGGAAACTGAGGCTCCGCAGGAAGGAGTTTCGCTGGAGTGATCCGAAGTACAAGCGCAGGGTGCTCAGGCTCAAGGAGAAGTCCAACCCCCTCGGTGCAGCGCCCATGGCGAGGGGTATAGTCATAGAGAAGGTGGGCGTTGAGGCAAAGCAGCCCAACTCAGCCATCAGAAAGTGTGTTAAGGTGCAGCTCATAAAGAGCGGACGCCAGGTTACCGCCTTCGCTCCCGGCAACGGTGCGATAAACTTCATTGACGAGCACGATGAGGTGCTGATAGAGGGCATAGGCGGCAGGCAGGGCGGAAGCATGGGAGACATACCGGGGGTTCGCTTCAAGGTTATAGCGGTAAACGGCGTCCCCCTGAGGGAGCTGGTGCGCGGACGCAGGGAGAAGCCTGTAAGGTGATGAGGAGATGTTCAAGGTGTTCGGCATCTGGGATACTTCAGAGGTGGAGGTGCGGGACCCCAGCCTGAGGGCATACATAAACCTGCGCCCCGTGCTGGTGCCCCACACCATGGGCAGGCACTTCCGGCAGTTCGGCAAGGCAGAGGTGCCGATAGTTGAGAGGCTGATTAACAAGATGATGGTCACAGGGCATGAGGGCAAGAAGCACAAGCGCACCTCCGGCAGGAACACCAGCAAGAAGATACTCGCCTCCGACATCGTTAAGGAGGCGCTGATGCTCGTGGAGAAGCGCACCAAGAAAAACCCCATCCAGGTGCTGGTGGATGCACTTATAAACGCGGGACCCAGGGAGGAGACCACCAGGCTTAAGTACGGCGGGATAGCCTACCACCAGAGCGTTGACGTCGCCCCGCAGCGCAGACTTGACCTGGCTCTCAGGTTCATAGCCATAGGTGCTGCAAGGCAGGCTTTCAAGTCCAAGAAGAGCATAGCCCAGGCTCTGGCGGATGAGATAATAGCGGCTGCGAATTATGACATGAAGTGCTACTCCATCTCCAAGAAGGAGGAGATTGAGCGCATAGCGAAGGCGGCGAGGTAGGGATATGGCGAAGAGGGACGAGCTTGTACGGCAGATTCAGGAGCTCATGCGCAAGCCCGAGCAGATACGCAACATGGGGATAGTGGCGCACATAGACCACGGCAAGACCACGCTGAGCGATAACCTGCTTGCAGGTGCGGGTATGATGAGCTACGAGCTTGCTGGCAAGCAGCTGGTGCTGGACAGCGATGAGCTTGAGCAGCAGCGCGGCATCACCATAGACGCTGCAAACGTGAGCATGGTGCACAGCTACCGGGGAGAGCGCTACCTGATAAACATGATTGACACACCAGGACATGTGGACTTCGGAGGCAATGTCACAAGAGCCATGCGCGCCGTGGATGGCGTGATAGTGGTGGTTTGCGCGGTGGAGGGGATAATGCCCCAGACAGAGACGGTGCTGCGGCAGGCGCTGAAGGAGCGCGTGAAGCCCGTGCTCTTCATAAACAAGGTGGACAGGCTGATAAATGAGCTCAGGCTGAGTCCAGATGAGATGCAGCGCAGGTTCATGGAGATTATCACGGAGTTCAACAAGATTGTCAGGGGGATGGCGCCTGAAGAGTTCAGAAGCGCCTGGCAGGTGAATGTGGAGAAGGGCAGCGTTGCCT
>Ga0256839_1002363_pt1 | contig 21080 bp, 17 predicted proteins | sample 354166metaG_FD_185968 | JGI IMG/M metagenome (GOLD analysis project Ga0256839, IMG submission 185968) | Hydrothermal vent microbial communities from Mid Atlantic Ridge, Atlantic Ocean - 354-166 | ecosystem: Environmental > Aquatic > Marine > Hydrothermal vents | place: Atlantic Ocean: Mid... | reverse complement strand
GAGCCTGGGGGCTTCGTGTACTCGAGCCAATACACGGGTAAAGACGCTGGGGCCCATGCGTTTGATGATGTCGCCGAAGAGCGGATCTTGGATTTGATGGTCCAGGTTTGCCGGATTGGCGTTCATTATAACGCGAGCGAGCGGGCCGACTTCGGCTGCGTGCCCCATGTAGCGGGGTGCTTTGGCCCAGCTGTACTTGGATTTGAAGTCGCTGTGTTCGAGATTGGTGGAATTGGTAGAAGGAGTGGGGATGGGCTGATCGAAGGGATGCAGGCCATCTTCCTGGTTTTCATACCAAGCGTGTTTGACGTGCTCAGAGATGTTGCTCTGATCCATGGGGTGGTAGTTCTGTCCATCGAAGAAGCCACCCGGGGAGATGACGGCTTTTTGACGTCCTTCAATAGTGGGGTGGTTATAGAGGTCTTTGTGCAGATAAGTGCCATAGGCCAGGAATTTGCCCACGCCCTGTCCGAACTTGTCCAGGCCGAACTCCAGCCCGGCGCGGATGAAGAGGCCCAAATCGCTGTTGCGTTGAGATTCGTTTTCTTCTACCCAGGCCATCAGGTCGTCCCAGGTTTTGATTTGCATGTAGCGTTCGATGGAGCAGCCAAGCCAGACAGGCTCAAGCCAGTCGTTGCGGAATTGGTTCATGATGGCATGTGCTCGCGTGATGTCTTTCAAGGTGGGAGCACACATTACACCACCGGGCACCATGTAGCTGGAGTGAGGCCATTGCCCTCCGAAGAGCGCGTACACTTCTACGGGGCGTCCGCTGGCGACTACACCGGTCTGGAAAGAGGTGCCGACGTAGGCGGCGAAGCGCTTGACCACCTCTTGATAGAGCGGTTTGTTGGCAAATTTTTTGTTTGCCATGTCGGTGGCGAAAATGGCGTAAAACCAGCGCGGAATACTTTGGATGGTTTCCGTGGCTTGCCCCAGGGCCCTGAGCAATAGAGCATTGGGCGGCAAGGTAGTCTTCCAGGCTGTATCCAGAGCCGAAGAAGCACAATAGAGGTGAGAGCCTCCGCAGATGCCGCAAGCGCGGGGTGTTACGATGAGGCCGGATTGCGGGTCTTTGCCCTGCATGATTTGTTCAAATCCACGGAACATGGCCGCTTGCGTGTGTGCACGCGTAACGACACCGTTCTCCATATATACCTTCACATCGAGATCCCCTTCTACGCGGCCGACGGGAGAGATGTTGAGTTCTTTAGAAGTTGCCATAATAATGGGTGTTTAAAAATAAAGGGTTAAAAACGTGAGCGTGTTGCAAAATTACTTGGACTTGCCGTAGCTCTTGGCAGAGTGAGGCGAGCCCATGATTTTGCCCATACCGGCTTTGATGTAGTAGGCCAGTTTGGATTCGCCCGGAGGTGTTTCCTTGGGGAAGACACCCAGGTATTTCATCGTCTTTAGTACGCTGCCTTTTTTCAGGTCGTGATGGGGGAATTCAGGCTCCGTGCATCCCAGGCAAGGGTGGTTGGCCCGGGTCTTACTCGACTGGCGGTTCCACAAAATGCGGTTGCAGCTGGAACGCGTCATGGGTCCGCGGCAACCCACTTCATAGAAAAGGCAGCCACCGCGCTTGCCGAAATGCCCGTCTATTTTTTCAAAGAAAGCCGGAGCATTGGTGCAGCCCGTTTGCGTAAAGTCCGTAAAGAAAGTCTTGGGGCGATGGTACTCATCTACCAAAACGTCTCCTATGCGGCCTGTGGAGATGGCGACCAAAATCTGGGTTACCCAGTCAGGATGTGCAGGGCAACCGGGAATGTTGATGACCGGAAGACCACCCTTGGAGATGAAATCCGGCCCCAAAAAGCCGCCTTTTTTCTTTTTGTGGAACTGCATGCCGGTAGATTCGCTGGGGTTGGGCGGCACGGCAGGAATACCACCCCAGGTGGCGCAGTCACCTATAGCTACTACGTACTGGGCAGCATGGGCCAATTCTTTGACCCAGTCTTTCATGGGGCGGTCGGCAAAATAATTCATCTTGCCCGTCCCATTGGGCCCCTGCACCACAGTCCCTTCAAAGACGAAAATGTCGAGTTGAGTTTTTCCCGATACACAATCAGATAAGAGATTTGATACCTGATGGCCGATTTCCAGGCCAACCGTGGGATGCCATAAAATGTTGATTCCGTAATCTACGACCAGCTCAATGACGTTGGGTTCTTCGGCATTGAGAAAAGACATGGTGTTGCCACTACATGCCCCTCCTTGAAGCCATAACAGGTTTGCCATGGTCTTGAATTTTTGTTGAGTGAATGAGGATATCGCCTTTGCCAGGCAAGTACGGGGGCAAAAATAGAAACTTTTTTCTAAATTAGAAAAAAAATTCTAATTTTTTTTGCCGAAAGGCGGAAAAGGGGGGAAAGCCCTTATCCGTATCAGTTGATGGAAAGCCCTGTGATGGGGTAGATGAGGGCTTGGTATTGGTTGCGTCCTTGCTTGGTAAGAAAAGGCAGGAGCAAAGCCCAGATGTTTCGCTTGAACTCCAGCAGCGTAGCTTCTTTTTCTTGCAGCAGTATTTTTTGAGTGGGAAAGAAGGCTATTTGCATCCAGATGATACGGGCCAACTGTTCGTAAAACCCTTTGAAAGGCTCTGCCAACAACAAACCGTTACGCATGTCAAAAAGCAGGCGACTGTGGATTTGCAGCAGAATTTTTTCTATACACTGCATGTCGCAGGGGCTGAGCTGGGGATAGTTGCGCCGGATGTCGAATAAATCGATGAAGAAAAAGGGATGATTTTGGTTGAACCGATAAAATTCATCCAACTGCATGTCGAAATCCAACAAATCCGGTGTCTTTCTGAATTGGGCCAGGATACTCTTAAGCTCTTCGGTCAGTCTTTCAAAAGTAGCTCTGATGATGGCCTCTTTGTTCTTGAAATGATAAGCCAGGTTGCCTATGCTGATGCCTACTCGATCGGCAATCATCTGTAACCGGACGTGAGCCCCCCCCTGTTGATTGAACAGCTCTATGGCTGCTTGTATGATGTTTTCTTTGGTCTTACTCATGGGTGGCATGGATTAAAAAAGCGGGTTTGTTCAGTTGGGATGCCAGCTGTAGTCTTTGGGGTTCATTTTTAGCGTTCCTCTGGGGTCTTTTGCTGCCAGGCGACGCATGTATGCCGCGTGCACAAAGGCCTTTTGACGAGCAAAACAAACGGAAATGGCTCGGCGAATCAGCAATAAGGGATTTTTGTAGTGAGAGAAGACCAGGTAAATGTGCCATAAGCCTTTGTTGTTGATTACGTTCTCGGTAACGGCAGTATCTCCCATCCAGCTGTCGTCTATCAGAAAATTCATGTCTTCTTCTTTGCCTGCTCGTTCCTTTTTGTACTGCTCCTCCAGCAGCAGCAAAATTTCACCGTATAGCTTTTTATCTATCGTATAGGACATGAGACTTGTCTTTTAGATTCTTGGGTTTAGTTTACAGCGCTCCGGCGTGTTGTTGCTCTTGTTGGAGATACTCTTCATGCCCCATAGGGGTAAAGCAGGGCATCAACAAGGCCCACAAATCGCTTTTGAAAGCTTGGCAACTGAGGTCTTCTTCTCCCCGCAGATGCCGGCTGTAAAGCCACAGGTCGCATTCCTGCCAAAACCGGCGGGCCAGCTGTTTGTAATCTCTTCCCTGCACGAAAGCTCCACGGGCTGCATTAAAAAGAAACATGCCTTCAAACTGCAGAATTTGAAAGCGTATTTGTTCCTGGCTATAAGCTCTGGTCTTGGGGAAAACTCGAAAAAGCTCCAGGCTGTCCAAATAAAAGAAACTGAAAGTCTTTTGAAGTCGGAATTTGTTCTCCAGGATGTAATCCAAATGCTCAAAAAGAGGCGCCGCTCTATAGTTGGCCAACAAGATCTTTTGCTCTTCCCAGATTTTCTTTACCAAACTCAAGACAAGGGCTTCTTTGCTGTAAAAGTGGTAAGCCAGGTTGCCGACACTGATGCCGCAGGCATCGGCAATGTGCTGAAGCCGTACGTTGACAACTCCTTTTTCGTTGAATAGTTCCAAGGCTGTGGCTTCTATCTTTTCTGCCGTTTTTTTTGCCATGTCTTTGCAGCTTAAAGCCTTTCCGGAAAGCGGAGCTGTTTCCGGTGGTTTGGCCAAAGATAGCATTTTTTTAGGGATATATTCTGTGGATAAATTGTTTTTCGATGGCTATGGCTGTTTTTGCAGCTGTAGTGCATCGATCTGCTTTGATTGGGATGCACAAGTGTTTGTGGGATGGGGCGCAGATCAATGCAGCTACATGGGGCATGGAGGCAGTCAATCCGAGCCTTAGAATTTGGGGCACAAAATCAGATCGTTTTGATAATTGCCCAAGTAGGCTACCGAAATTTCAAAGGCATTGCGACGGGCAAAAGAGGCCGGGCTTTTGAAGTCGCCAATGTTGAGGTCATAGCTAAAACCAAAGAGCACCTGGCTGTATTCTATGCCAAAGAATCCGATAAGCCCGTCCAGCAAAACCAGGTTTTTGTGGTCGCGTACGGCCCGTGCACTGGCTCCCAGGTGAAGGGCTGTGCCCGAAGTATTAGACAGCAAAAAGCGGAAACTGCCTCCTGCATCGGCCTGAAAGTGGGGGTCTTGCAGACTAGCCATGGCACGAGGCTGAAAGGCTATGTGGGAGCTGAGTGGTAATCTGAAATTGATGTGCGCCACATAGCGCAGAGGCAAACGGCTGATGGTGTTGTTGGTTTCTACGGGATCTGTGGAGAAAAAATTGATCTGGGGCTGGGTGAAGTGTTGCATAGCAAAACCCAGAAAAGAAGCAAAACCCCTGTTGCTCTGGGAGCTGTAGTTGACACCCCAGCTGAAATCGGGAAAGGCGATGTTATTCGGGGGAAGATTTTCTGCAGACAAGTCGGTATAGCCGTTGATGCCATTGAACTGATCGGTGAAGAAAAGATCTTGGTAGTTGATGCTGCGTTGGATGATGCCAAATTGAAAGCCCAGCGTCAAAAAACGATGGTGGCGAAAGCTGAGCGCTTTGTGGTAGGCCGCCGAGAGGTTGATCTGGGTGGAGGTGTAATCCACTGCACTCATGCGGTCGGTCAGAAAGAGCAAGCCCAAGGAAAAGGCGTCTTTGGTGAGTTTTCCTCTGATGCGTACCGGCATGCGCAGATCCAAACCGGTGGAAAAAGTGGTAATGGGCTTTTCCAGAGCAGAGCGCCATTGATCCCGATAAATGCTGCTGGCCCGAAAACGGCCGTCAAAGGTACCGGTTAGCGCAGGATTTAGCGAAAGCGGAGACGCAAAGTACTGGGAAAAAGAGGGATCTTGGGCTTGGCTTCGAAAGCCGAAGAAGAGGAAAATGCCGACGAACAAGAAGATAGCGCGCTTGAGTCTGAACATGGGCCGAAGCTTGTTGAGTAAGTGTATCGGTTCGGATATATAAACAGGGGCAAAGTTAGTTTTATTTTGGAATTGGCTTTGCTAACAGTCCGGTTTTGGTAGTGGCCTTTCGGCAAATGTCGTGATGGGCCAATCACATATTTACTGCAAAGTGGTTTGGGTTTATCTGGCAAGTAGTTTGGGAGGAGTCAGCCTACCAAGTGCTCTATTTTTCGCTCGTTTGCGAGTCGTAAACATCCCACACCATTTCGATTTGGGTATAAAAGAGCCGGACACCGAATGGGTTCGATGTCCGGCTTGGGAAGTGGGAAGTGGGGTTAGCTTGAGTTTTTACTCTCGCCCCATGGGCGTACCGCCTTCACCGCCCTTGTCGTGACCGATGGAGTGCATGAACTCTACGGCCAGGGCGTAATCATCTCCGATAACCTTGCCCTTGTACTTTTTGCCTACGGCAATGAGTGGAATGCCGTGTTCATTGACTGCGGCATGGCAGGTGTGGCACTTGAGAGGGCCGTGGCTGCCGTCGGGATTCAGCGCTGCCGCCTGGTCGTAAGTGGTCTTATCCACCGGTGTGGTGGGGTATAGGCCGTGGATAGATTGGTGGCAAGCCTGGCAAGCGAGACCTGAGTGGCCTTTGGAGTAGCGCATCAGCGAATACTTACCCGGCTGGTTGATGGGGAAGGCTACACCTCCCTGAGATTCGACAAAGGGCGCTCTGTGGCAATCTGCACAGTGCGGCTCTCCCGGTGAAAGCCAATAATCGCGACCTTGGGTAGCTGCTTCGTATGGAGCTGCTACACCGTGTTGTTCGGCAAAGCGGTCGGCCACATTGGGGTTGGCTGACAGGATTTGCACGTTGAGGTCGCCATCGGCATCTTTCGAGATGACCGGGCCTTTGCCGTCTGTGGCAATCACGGCGATGGCAGCCGTTGAGCGCTGGCCTGCCGGCAACCAGGGATTCAGCGTAGCACCCGTATCATGGCCGTTCTCATCCAGTTGCACCTTGGGGTCGAGATTGGCGATGAGTTCTTCCATCGTCCAGCCTATGGCCTCGGCGATTTCTTCCAGCGTGTTGTCGCGCAAGGTCGTAGCCGGATCCGGGTCAAAAGCCGTTTTGGGCGTGAGGGCATCGTGCTTGTACAACTCGCGGCTGAGCTGGTTGTGGCAGTTGGTGCACCACAAGCCTTTGGCGTCCTTGCCGTCGCCATAGACGTTGTCTTTGAGCCATTGCCCGATGGCATTGAGGCTGCTGGGCGTTTCACAACCGTCTTCATCCTTGTTGGGGTTGGAGTGGACGTCGCGGCCTACGTAACAACCTCCGGCAGCATCGCGGTTGTCTGCCTCGGCATAGGTGTTTTTCCCGTCAGCCGTAATGGGATAGTCATTCATGCTGCGGTCAAAGCGGTGGGCCGGGTGACATCCCTGACAAGCCCCTGAGCGCCCTTCGGAATCCGGCAGAGGCCGTATCTTTTGATGGGCGTAGTGGATGGCTTCGGTCAGAGGTGGAATGATGGTACCGTCTTCCGGAGTGTTGGGGTTGTTGGGGTCCAGCATATCTACCGGGGTGCCGTCGGGCAGCCCCAAGTCAATGCGACTGGCGTCATGGACTTCGACCTTGCCGTTTTTGTGAACTACCTTGGCACTGCCGAGAACGCCAATGACGTTGTCTGCATGGCATTTTTGACAAAGCACAGAGCTGCGCCCCAGGCGGTTGGAAGTCGCTTCTGCATTGTAATTGGCCGTAAAGGTCGTTCCGTGCTTCTTGTCGTGGATGGCCAAAATGCTGATGGCCGTACCTTTTAGGTCGGCATACCAGTCGGAAGATCCTATGGACTTCCAGTACTTCTTTTCCGTTTGCACCATTTCCCAAACATCCGGATAGGCCTTGTTGGCGTTTTCCGTTCCGTGGCAGTTGTTGCAGTTGGGAACGTCAATGGGCTCTGTGCCGATGAAAGAAGCCGGCTTGCCGGTGGAGGCATTGATGACAGGCTCGTCTGTTTCGGCATCAACCAAGGTGACTCGGGCCACTTGAAAAGGCTGAATGTTTTGTTCGGTAACCACCTTGAGGTCTTTGCCACCCATTTCGGAATCGTAAAAAGGCGTCAAGGGCAAACCCAAAGCTTCCCAGATGCCGGGATTGGTCAGTACAATGGGTACATTGTCTAAGACGGGAGATTTGGTGAAAACCACAGTGCCCTTTTCGGTGGCATTGCGCAGATAACCCGACATGCCCTGGCCGGAAGGGCCGGCATCTTGGGGAATTTGCAATTTCGGTCCACCAACAAAGAGTTTTTTTGCGTCTTCGGAAGTCTTGCCCGGGTTGCTGCCCTCCAGATCTTTGTAGATGTAGAGATGATTCCAATAGGCGTTGGCAACGCTTTCTCCCCCTTCGCTGGTGTTGCCGTTGCGATTGATGTCATAGGGAGCATTCCAATAAACCATCTTACTTCCCTCAGAGAAAGAATTGTCGTCAAATTCGTATTTGAGTCTGTAACGCTTACCCGTTTCTTTGTCAATGAGAATAGTGGGATCTTCGGGGTCATAGGCGTCCATCAATTGGGGCTTTTCTTTGCCTTTGCCTCGCTTGATGACCTGAGCCTGAATGCTGTTGTAGGGCGGTAGCACGCAGCAATACTCAAAATCAAAGCCCGTGCAGTGCATCCCCAGTTCGTAATTGATGGTGATGATGAAATCGTCGCCTTTTGCTTCCTGCTCTCCCTGACAGGAAGAAAAGGCCAACAAACTCACCATCGCCAAGGTGATGAAAATAAATAAACTTCTCATACGTCCTTGAGTTTGGTTAAAAGTGTGGTTATCGTTATTTCATGCCTCCCGAGACCAACTGCGGGACGGCAAAAACTTCATGGGATTTCTTAGTGGTTAAGAGGACAAATGCAATTCTCCGTTCAAGCTAAACTTTAATAGTTGTGTGGTGTGAGTCCCAAAATCGAAGCAAATATAATGAATTCCAAAGGATTGTCAAGTTTCTGGTCGTTTTTTGCGCTTTTTTGCGCTTTTTTGCGCTTTTTTTGTATAGGTTGCTTCTTGTTTTAATTTAGACTGAATATAAATTTTTCTTTTTGAGGCTTTGTTTTTGGATAGTTATAACAAATGTTGGAAATTTACCCCAGATATCCAATGAATACATCTCATTTCTGTGTTGGCTTTTTGCATTAAAGGAAAAGCAGAAAGCGGGCTTCGGAGAAGAAGTGGTTTCGCTTAGGGGTAGATTTGCCTTTTGTGTGAGGACGGGAAGAATTCGCGATTTCCATTTGCATTAGTAAGGATAGAGCTTGGCTTCGCTGCTGATTTTGGCCTTTACCCATTCGGAGGAGAGAGGGTAAAGCCGTAGTTTGTTGTAATAAAAACAGGACGTTATGGCTAAGCTTGACCAACGAGAAACTTATTTTGATGCCATTGCCAAAATGGGCTATACCCGAAGGGACTTCATGAAGTTTGCCACTTTTATGGCGGCTTACATGGGCTTGAAAACCTCTGCGATAGCCCAAATTGCGGATGCTCTGGAGAGCAAACCACGGGTGCCGGTTATTTGGGAGCACTACCAGGAATGTACTTGTTGCAGTGAGTCGTTTATTCGTTCGGATCATCCGATTGTAGCGGATATTATCTTGGACAAAATTTCATTGGATTATACCGAGACGCTAATGGCAGCAGCCGGGGAGCAGGCCGAAGCGGCCAAGCATGAGACTATGGAAAAATACCATGGAGAATACATTCTTTGCGTGGAGGGTTCTGTGCCTTTAAAAAACGATGGGCAATACTGCTGTATAGCCGGTAAAACGGCTTTGGAGCAGTTGAGGGAAGCAGCGGCAGGAGCTAAAGCCATCATTGCCTGGGGTAGCTGTGCTTCGAACGGCTGTGTTCAGGCTGCTTACCCCAACCCTACGGGGGCTACCCCCATTCACAAAATCATCAAAGACAAGCCGATCATCAAAGTGCCGGGCTGCCCCCCCATTGGTGAGGTTATGGCCGGTGTGATTGTTCACCTGGTTACTTTTGGCACTTTGCCGGAACTGGACCGCATAGGGCGACCCAAGGCCTTTTACGCGAAGCGCGTACACGACAGCTGCTATCGCCGCCCCTATTACGACGCCGGCCTATTCGCCGAGCGCTTTGATGACGAAAACGCCAAAAAAGGGTATTGCCTTTACAAGGTGGGTTGCAAAGGCCCCATGACCTACAACTCCTGCGGCACCATCCGCTGGAACAACGGTGTGAGCTACCCCATTCAGTCGGGACATGGGTGCATCGGCTGCAGCGAAGAAAACTTCTGGGATAATGGCCCGCTTTACGAGCGGCTTACAGGTTTGAAAGGTTTTGGCATAGAGTCCACGGCAGACCGCATAGGCGTGGGCATCACCACCGGATTGGCTGCCGGTATTGGCGTACATGCCGTAGCTTCAGCTATTGCCAAGCGCAGGGAAAAGCGCGAACGTTTGGCGAAAGCCAAGGCCAACGAAGAAAACCTGGAGGCTTAAGTCCTGATTTTCTTCTTCGATACTTCTGTTCAAATCCAACTTTTAACACCTAAAAGAAAAGACAAGTAAAATGGCTGAAAGAATAGTTGTTGATCCCATTACGCGGATTGAAGGACACCTGAGAATAGAAGCTGAAGTCAAAGACGGAAAAATCGTAGATGCCTGGAGTTCCTCAACCATGGTGCGAGGTATTGAAAATATCGTCAAAGGAAGAGACCCACGTGATGTGTGGGCCTTCGTACAAAGAACTTGTGGTGTTTGCACTACTGTACATGCCCTGACGTCCGTACGTGCCGTGGAAGATGCCTTGGGTATTGTCATCCCGCCCAATGCCGAGTTGGTGCGCAACATGATGGTTTCGGCTTTATATCAGCACGACCACGTTGTCCATTTTTACCACTTGCATGCTTTGGACTGGGTGGATGTGGTCAGTGCATTGAAAGCAGACCCTGCCGAGACCTCCCGCATAGCTCAAAGTATTTCGAGTTGGCCCAAAAGCTCCACGGGCTATTTTTCGGATTTACAAAAGCGCCTGACTAAATTCGTAGAGAGTGGTCAGCTGGGCATTTTTGCCAACGGTTATTGGGGGCATCCCGCCATGAAGTTGCCTCCGGAAGTTAACTTGTTGGCCGCAGCCCATTATCTGGAAGCCCTGGAGTGGCAAAAGGAAATCGTGAAAGTGCACACCATTTTTGGTGGGAAAAACCCGCACCCCAACTATTTGGTCGGAGGCATGGCCTGTGCCATCAACATCAACGATCCGGGAGGGCTGAATGCAGAGCGTCTGGCTTATGTGCGTCGGCTACTGGAACACGGACAGCGATTTATTGAGCAGGTTTACATTCCGGATCTGTTGGCTATAGCATCCTTCTACAAAGACTGGGGTGCTATCGGAAGGGGCTTTGGAAATTACATGAGCTATGGGGAATATCCGACCAACGGCTTTGCCGACATCGACAACTTTAAATTTAAACAGGGCGTTATCCTGAATCGAGATCTTTCCAAGGTTTACGATGTCAATCATCGCAATGAAGACATTCAGGAGTTTGTCAACAACTCCTGGTACGATTACAGCGGAGACCCGAATACCGGCAAGCATCCGTGGGAAGGCGAAACCAACATCAACTACACCGGCCCCAAGCCCCCTTACAAGCACTTGGATGTTTCTCAGAAGTACAGCTTTATCAAGACGCCGCGCTGGAAAGAGCACCCCATGGAGGTCGGTCCTCTGGCTCGGGTTCTGGTCAATTATGCGCGGGGAGACAAAGAAACTATGGCAGAGGTCGATGCTGTGCTGAAGCATTTGGATGTGCCGGTAGATGCCCTTTTCTCTACCTTGGGGCGCACCGCCGCGCGAGCTATCTGTGCCAAACTTTCTGCCCGCTGGGGCTTGGAGTTCTACGATCAATTGATTGAGAACATCAAAAACGGAGATACCCGTATGGCCAATACGGAAAAGTGGGAGCCCGAAACTTGGCCCAAAGAAGCCAAGGGCGTGGGTTATACCGAAGCTCCTCGGGGCGCCTTGGCTCATTGGATCAAAATCAAGGACGGAAAAACGGAAAACTATCAACAGGTGGTTCCCTCTACCTGGAATGCCTCGCCTCGCGACCCCAAAGGGCAGCGCTCGGCTTATGAATCCACCTTGCTGGGGACTCCGGTAGCAGATGAAAAATTGCCGTTGGAGATCCTGCGGACTATCCACTCCTTTGATCCTTGCATCGCCTGCTCGGTTCACCTGTACGATGAGCATGGCAGGCACATCTCCAAAGTGGATGACATCTCCGTTTGTTCCGTTTAAATGCTTTCGATTATGAAGACGCAAGATTTCAAAAGGCTTTACGTCTGGGAAGGGCCGGTTCGATGGTTCCATTGGCTGAATGCTTTGAGCATCTTGGTTTTGACCATTACCGGCTTTATGATTGCCGACCCGCCTGCCATCATGTCGGGGCAGGAAGCTTCGGCGCGCTATTTCTTTGGTACGGTTCGCTTTATTCATTTTGCTGCGGCTTATGTTTTCGTCGGCGTTATGATTTTGCGCATCTACTGGGCTTTTGCAGGGAACAGCTATGCCCACTGGAAGGCTTTTCTGCCTTTTTCCAAGGAGGCTCGCAAAAACATCTGGCATGTGTTGAAGCACGACATCCTGCTTTTGCCGGAAAAGAAAGGCGAAGACTCGCCGATTAACGTAGGGCACAACGCTCTGGCTGCTTCGGCTTATGTCCTCATGTTCTTGTTGGCCCTGGTGATGGTTTTTACGGGTTTTGGTTTGTTTTCCGACAATGCCGGCTGGTGGTTGCCCAAGCTATTTGCCTGGGTACCGGCTTTCTTGGGCGGTGATTTTATGACGAGGACCCTGCACCACATCAGCATGTGGTTAACCTGGTTCATCGTCTTCATTCACGTCTATTTGGTGATATTCCACGATTGGAGTGAAGGCAGAGGAGAGGTTTCTGCCATGGTGAGTGGCTTTAAATTTCTCGAAAAAGACGGCTTTAAAGAAGAAGCCTGACTTGTTCCCTGAAAAAATGGAGGCTCTGCTCTTTTTGGGCAGGGCTTTTTTGTTTGTTATATTTGCCCTGCGGCTGTTTCCATTTGGCAAAAGCAGAAAGAATGTATTCATGAAAAACAAAACACTTCAAGAGCAGCAAAAAACCGATGCCTTGATTTTTGGCGAAGATAAATCGGGCAAAATCTTGGTGTTGGGCATCGGCAATTACCTCATGGGGGACGAAGGCGTGGGCGTCCATTTGGTGCATCGCATGGAAAAGATGGAACTTCCTCCTTATGTAGATGTGTTGGATGGTGGTACGGCCGGCTTTTTTCTGATGCATGTTTTTGACAGCTACGGCAGCGTCATTTTTGTGGATGCCACTATGGATGGTCAGGCAGCGGGTAGCATTAAACTGTTGCGGCCTCGCTTCGCTTCGGATTTTCCGAAAACGCTTAGCGTTCATGATGTAGGCTTGAAAGACATGGTAGAAGCCCTTTATTTGATCAAAGAAGAGAGACCGGATCTACACCTTCTTACCATTTCTGTGGAGCGCATTCAGCCCATGAGCATGCAGATGAGCCCGGCTGTATCAAACAGTATAGAGCCTGCTATTCAAAAAATTCTGGATTTGGCAAAGAGACTCTATCCGGCCCAAACCAAGACGGCTTGAAAACTTTTCATGTGCATATCAAAGGTGTTGTCCAGGGGGTGGGTTTTCGCCCTTTGGTTTATCGCTTGGCTAAAGCGCAAGACATCAAGGGCTGGGTGAACAATGCTTCCGATGGAGTGCATGTTCGCTTTCATGCTATGAACAGAGAAGAGGCTGATAATTTTGTAAAACACTTGCTTGAAAATGCTCCGATTCGGGCTGTGATTTCCCATTATAGCTTGGAAGAAAAAAAAGATGTAGAGGAGCGCTTTGAGGATTTTAAGATCATCCATAGTGAGAGCAAGACTTCGGCTACTCTAATGATCACGCCTGATTTTGCCACTTGCCCCGCTTGCCTGGCAGAGTTCTACGACAAGTCCAATCGTCGTTTTTTGTATCCCTTTATCACTTGCACCGATTGCGGGCCTCGCTATTCCATCATAGAGTCTTTGCCCTATGATAGGGAACGAACAAGCATGAAGGTGTTTGCCATGTGCCCGGCTTGTCAAAAGGAGTATGAAGACGCGCTCGACAGGCGCTATCATTCGCAGACAAACTCCTGCAAGGATTGTGCTATAGAGATGTTTTTGTGGACAAAAGAGCAGGGTGCCCGTCCCTTGTCATCCATAACAGATGTCGTGGAAAGGTGGAAGGCTGGGCAAATTGTCGCTATAAAAGGTGTTGGAGGTTATTTGTTGACTTGTGATGCGGCTAATGCCCGAGCTGTCGCCCTATTGCGGCGAAGGAAAAATCGACCAAGCAAACCCCTGGCTTTGATGTATCCCTCCTGGGAGTTGGCAGCTGAGGATGTAGAGATGGAAGTGGGGGAGAAGCTGGAGTTGGAATCGACAGAGGCGCCAATAGTCATCATGACGAAACAGCAAAACCCCATGCACGAGCTGGCTTTTGATGAAATTGCTCCCGGCCTTGCTCAATTGGGAATTATGTTGCCTTACACTCCGCTCTTCCATCAATTGTTAAAAAGCTTTGGGAAACCCGTTGTAGCTACCAGTGGAAACCTCAGTGGAGCAGCTATCGTCTATGAGGACGAAAAGGCCATTAAAAGTCTTTCATCTATAGCCGATGCCATCTTGCTGAACAACCGAGAAATTGTAGTGCCTCAAGACGATTCAGTTTTGCGCTTTAGCGTTGTTAAGCGCCGTAGGATTCTCTTGCGTAGGTCCAGAGGCATGGCACCCTCTTACATCGATCCCGAGCTGCAGCTACCCCGTCGGGATATTTTGGCGATGGGAGCTATGAAAAAGAGCACTTTCTCGCTTTTGCACGAGGGAAACCTCTTTGTGAGTCAGTATTTGGGCAATACCGATGGTCTGGAAGCACAGGAAAATTACTTGCAAGTATTGAATCACATAAATAAATTGTTTAAGCCTCGAGTTGAAGCCATTTTGGTCGATAAACATCCGGCGTATTTCACCAGTATAGAAGGGCAGCGCTTGGCCGATGAAGGGGCTGTTCCCTTGGTGCGGATACAACACCATCAGGCACATTTTTGGGCTGTTTTGGGAGAGCATCAGTTGGTGGACAGTTCTGAAAAAATTCTGGGTGTTGTCTGGGATGGTACGGGCTTGGGAGATGACGGACAAATTTGGGGTGGAGAGTTTTTTGAATTTGCCGAAAGGCAAATACGGAGAATCCATCACTTGCCGTATTTCGATTTTATTCTGGGCGATAAAATGCCTCGGGAACCCCGCATATCGGCCTTGGCGCTGGCTCATGACGAAGAGGATGCCCTTGTCTTGTTGAAGCCGGCCTTTACGGAAGAGGAGTGGCGCATTTATCGGCATTTGCTCCAAAGGGACGCAGGCTTGAAAACATCAAGTGTAGGGCGATTGTTCGACGCTATGGCTGCTCTTATCCTGGGCATTGGCCTGCAAACGTATGAGGGGGAGGCGGCCATGTTGTTGGAGCAGGCTGCTTATCGCTACTTTCGGAAAAACGGCTTAACGGCCCGCTTTTCTTACCTGAATGAGACCGGCCTTCCGGCAAATTTGACTTCTTTGCTTCTGTCAAAAATCCTTGTTGATCTCAAATCCGGTCTGGATAAAGAGTTGCTGGCAGCTAAGTTTCACATGAGTCTGGCGCATTACGTGGCCTGCTTTGCCGAAGAGCGGGGATATGAAAAAGTGGCTTTTAGTGGAGGTGTGTTTCAGAACGCTTGCCTGGTGGATTTGCTCATTTTGTTGATGGAGAAAAAACATCAGCTTTATTTTCACCACAAACTGCCTCCAAACGATGAAAACATTTCTTTTGGCCAGTTGATGGCTTATCTCTATGCATCTGAATTTGAATAGAATTTTGCCATGAGCTTTTTACATGAATTTTTAAAGCGCAGATCGGATTATTTGCGCAAGCAAGAAGGAAACCAAGTGGAGAAAAATGCGGAAGCTGATGCTTCGGCTTTTTCCGATGAGAATTTTTGGGCTATTCTGCAAAAGTGGAAACAGGCTAAAAAGGAAAAGCCGGAAGTCTCTGCCTCCGATCTGCTGGCTGAAATTTTAGAAGATTATTCCGATGAACAGGTAGAGCGATTTTTGCACTTTTTTATCCGTCTGAATTCCTAGCAACAGCTGTAAAATATATAGTGTTTCTACTGTTTTGTTGATGCTGTTTTCGTATAGTGGCCTCATCTACTCTTTCTATGCTCATGCTAAATGGTTTAAGTGTGCCGGCAGTCCAGGTGTCTAGCCTGCCCGGGTTTGCACTTTTGCCGGGAGGTAAGAAAATGGGGTTGATCAAAATAAATAATTGAAAACGAGTTTAAAAATTTTTAGCCATGAAAACGAATTCCTTTTTTCTGTTTCTGTCGGCCTTGTTGTTGTTCACCAGCGCCTGTAAAAAAACAGCTACCGACGATTTGTGTATTCCGAGCTTCAACCTGGAGGTATTTGATGGAGAGCTAAGGGATGCGCTCCATATAGGTTTGAAGGGATACACCTATCTGATTATGCAAGACGGTCAAGTGGAGCTTACTCATTCGGATGGTTATGCCCGTAGTCCTCAAGATGGCTTGCAGCACTGGGACGAGTTCCAAAAGATGCACGTGGCTTCTATTGGTAAGACCATCACCACGGTAGCAACCCTGCGACTTTTAAAGCAAAAAGGCCTGGATGCTGATGAGCCGATTTACAAATACCTGCCACCTGATTGGCAGGTGGGCGTGAATGTGGAAAAACTCACCTTTAAGGATTTGATGAGTCATCGCACTGGTTTTTTAGATGTGTTGTCTCCTCCTACAGGCTTTTCCACCAAGTATGAAAGCTTAAAAAACATGGTAGCCAATGGCGCCGATGGCCTGCGAACCCGCAAGTATTCCAATGTTCACCATGCCCTGCTGCGCATCATTCTGCCCGTGCTTGAGGACTATCCCTACACCAGTGGTGCTATCTATAACGAAGCTAACACGGCCCAGCGCTATGAGCAAATAGTGAATGAGCTGGTCTTCAATCCACTCAACATTCGGGCTTCTCTCTACGACGATGACCCCAATGCCGGTGTGCTTGCCTACAGCTCCGGCTCAGACCCCGAAGGAGCATTTGAAACCTTTGATTACTCCTTGACTGCAGGGGGGTATGGCTGGGTACTTTCTGCAGAAGACGTGGCTAAATTCTGGGCGCACCTCTGGCACTCTAACGCACTGCTTGATGAGAATCAACGCCAGCAAATGCGCGATACGGAAATGGGCCTGTTCAATTCCGGTAATACCACTGGCGGACGATACTACTGCAAACTCGGAGGATGGTTCCTCACTCAAAATGGCCAGGAGCATTGGCTGCGCAGTGCAGCCGTTGAATTCCCCGACGGTACGGCTGTAGTCTTGTTCGTCAATTCGCCCTCATCCCGTGGCTTGCGTTCCATCATCGTTGATTCGTATGAAAAATCTTTCGGCTGCTTCTGAGTAACGAATTAACACGGCCCATTCAAACAAATGCCCTCCTTCGGGAGGGCATTTGTTTTTTGAATGCCTAATGTGTGTTTTTTGGCAATTTTATTTTTTAGAAGGAGAGGGGAGTTGCCAAAGCCTGATCAAATGCAGTTTTGTTTGCCCCTGGGCTTCGAAATTGATGCCTTTCAATTCCCTTCATTTTTACTTGAGGTAGAGGCAAAGAGGTACTGTTTCTTTATTTTCTCATTGAGGTATTCCACTTCCGCTTTTAAGCCGTCGATGATGTCGTAGGCACCCGGCTGATAAGCCTCTAGGCTTGTTGAGCATTCCGTGATTAAATGACGGGTTTTTTCCAGATACTGTTTTTTCCCTTGATCTACGGCCAAGCTGTAATATAAATTGAGCAGATTTATGGCTGTGATGGCAAAGTCAGCACGATAAATTTCGGGTTTTTCTTGGGCTAAGGCCCTTCTCAACTCAAGGGCTTTGAGGTAGTTCTTTTCCGCTTCTTTGATGGAGCCGTTTTCTTCCTGAAGCATGGCCATGTTGTGTAAGATGGCGCTACATATAGGCGTATGTTCTTTTTCGTCGCTTTGTTCGTTGAGCTGCCGGAAGATACTCAGCGCTTTTTGGTAGTAATGCAGCGCTCTTTCAAAATCTTCGTATTTTTTCTTTTTCACTTGCTTGTCTCCCAGTAAACGGGCTGATAGGCTACCTGCTCCCGAAAGACTGCCTGCGCCGCTGTTATCTCTGTCGTCTCTTATTTGATGCCTTTCGGCAAAAGTTCCTCCCAGGAAATTCAATGTTTTGGCGTAGTAAACCAGATAGGTTTCGGGTTCTTTTTGGGAGAGGGTTTCGTATTGTTCTGCTGCTGCTAAAAAGTATTTTAGTGCATCTGCATAGCGAAATTCGAGTTTGGCCAAAATGGCGAGATTGTGCAAAGTCATGGCCAGGAACATCCTATAGCGGTCTGCATCCTTTGCTGTCAATTCCTGGAACATATACAGGGCCTGCCTCAGGTGTTGTCCGGCGTCGTGGCTGTTCGTCTTGTTCATAGCTATTTCGCCTAATTGGCTGTGTGCCATGGCCGTGAGGGGGGCTAGCGCTTTTTGAGCTTCCTCACCTAAGCGTTTTATGTTGTCGAGTACAGCCTTCCAGTTTTTTTCGGCTGCAGGAAAATTTCCACGATTTCGATAGCCTATTCCGATTTGCTTGAAGATTATACAGAGCCTGTAATGCAGCCGCTCGTCTTTTTCGGGAAACCCCTGAAGAATTTTTGCTGCTTTTTCGAGATAGGGAATGCTGTTTTCCGTTTCTTTTATCTCGTAGATTGTGCTGAGTTTTTCTATGGTGCTTACGAGCTGGGAAGAAGTTTCCGGGTCTTTCTTTTGTTCTTTGGGCAGCTTATCATAGAGGTCTATCGCTCTGGTGAGCATTTTTTCTGTTTGTAGAATGTTTTTTGTTGAAGTTTGGTGAAGTTCTGCCAGGAAGTTCAGCAGCATGATTTGTTGCCAGGGAGCTTTGGCCAGAGGTTCATAGCTCTTTGCTATTTTTATAGCCGCTGAGATTTGTCCGTTTTCCACTTGGAGAAGCGCCTTTTCGAGTTGGGTCAAAAAATCCGGGGGCATGTCGTTATGTTTTTTTGAGGAAAGAGAGGAACTCTGCGCGGGAGATCTCTCTGTAACCGATGTCATCCGTAGCCATGCTGTCTTTGTGCAGGTCTATGAGAGCAGCTCCTTCTTTTTGAAGGTGTCGGGTCAGGGCGATGAGGGCGAGTTCGGCCATGCCTTCGGCAGTTTGGCAGACGTATTCGCCAAAGAAAACTTTTTCGAGCAATGAACCAAAGGCTCCGCCGACGAGTTTTCCTTCCAGCCAGACCGTTGCAGAGCGAACGAGTTTTTTCTTTTCCAGTTCGAGATAAGATTTGGCGAAAGCCCCGGTCAGCCATTCGGCGCTCATGGGAGGCTTGTTCAGGCAATTTTGGCAAAAATCGATAAGCCTTGCTAAGGGGCTGTTGAGTTGGATTTGCAGCTCTGTTTTTGTTGTCAGCTGCTCAATGTACTCCGGTACTTTCAATTCTTCGGGAAAGAGCACAATGCGGGGGTCGGGCGACCACCATTGCAGGGGCTCCATGGGGCTACACCACAAATACAAGCCTGAGCGATAAGCTGCAATCAGCCATTCGGCAGTCAGTTGTCCACCCACGGCCAGTAGCCCCTGGCTGTCGGCAAACTGAGCAGGAGGGAAGTCGGGTTCCTGAGCGTGCAGTTCAAAAAGAGGCATCTTCTCGTGTCCATTACAAAAAGTAAAAAAGCCAGGGTGAAAATTGGACTGCCCGCTAATTACCCCAAAGATAAGCTTTTGTTTTTTTTCGGTAGGGTTTTGTATACTCATGGCGAAGTAGTCCGGGAGGCGTCAGCCTCCCAAACTTCCTATCTTTCGCTGGTTTGTGAGTTGTAAATGTCCCAAACCATTTCGGTTTGGGCGTATTTATGCGTAGCAAGGCGGTTTGCAAGGAGCAGCTTGATAGCATTTTCTGCTTACAGGCGTTAAAGCGGCCGTTTGTGCATGCACATTATATTTTTTATCTTTGAGCTACAAAATGAGCGCGCATGAAACGCAAATTGCAATGGGAATGCCCCATGCCGAAGTTTGATTTTGATGTCATCACTCTGGGGCATGGTAGTGGTGGTTTGTTGACCAACAGGTTGTTGGACAGCGGAGTTTTTGACGTGTTGAAAAACGAGTTGCTGGATCGCCGACATGACGGGGCTTTTCTCAATTTTCAGGGGCCGGTAGCTTTTTCCACAGATAGTTTTGTCATTTCTCCCATTTTCTTTCCCGGAGGAGATATCGGTGAATTGGCGGTGAACGGCACGGTGAACGATGTGGCCATGTGTGGGGCTTATCCGGAATACATCTCGCTGAGTTTCATCTTGGAAGAAGGCCTGCCGATAGAGGATTTTTGGAAAATTTTGGTCAGCATTCGAAATGCCTGCGAGGAAGCGGGCGTCCAAGTGGTAACCGGAGATACCAAAGTGGTGGACAAGGGCAAAGGCGATAAAGTGTTTATCAATACCACGGGGCTGGGGCGTTTACACCCCGAAGCGGATATTGACGTGCAGCGCATTCAAGCTGGCGACAAAATCATTGTCAGCAATCAGATAGCGACTCATGGCATAGCTATTCTTTCGGTGCGACAGGGCTTGGAGTTCGATACCACGATAGAAAGCGATACCACTTCTTTGAATGGTTTGGTTATTGATCTGTTGGATCGTTGGGGGCGGGATATTCACCTGTTCAGAGACCCTACGCGGGGAGGGCTGGCGTCCAGCCTAAATGAACTGGCTCGGGACAGGGGCTTGGGCTTTGTGTTGGAGGAAGCGGCCTTACCCATAGCAGCCCAAGTTCGTGCAGCTTGTGAAATTTTGGGCCTGGACCCCTTGTACACCGCTAATGAAGGTGTCTTTTTGGCCGTGGTTGCCGCCGAGGTTGCTGAAGAAATGGTTGAATTTATGCGCTCACGGGAAAAATCAGCTCACGCAGCTGTCATTGGTACGGTAACTTCCGATTACGCGGGCAGGGTGTTGCTTTCCAATGCTTTGGGAGGGAAGCGTCCGGTAAGCATGCAGGTCGGTGAACAGTTGCCGAGAATTTGCTAATCGGGCCCCAACTCGTCCAATTCCCCCATTTGCTTGATCAACTCAAAGGTCTTTTTGGCTTCTTCCTCGTCGATGATGCTGATGGCTGCTCCTACGTGTACCAAGACGTAGTCTCCTACTTTGGCATTTGGCACCATGGCGAGGTTGACCTCCTTGCGGATGCCGTCAAAATCGACCTCTCCGATGCGGAAGGTGTCGTCCAGTTCAGCTGTGATGGCTATCAATTTGCCGGGGATGGATAAGCACATAATTTTTGCCTTTTTTCGTGAAGCCCGTCTTAGGACTCTCGTTGGGTGCGCAGCCAGTCGAACCACTCGTCCAGACCTTCTCCCGTAGTGCAGGAAGTTTCAAAGAAAGTCAGCTGGTGATTGACCTGCAAAGCGTACTTCTTAATTTTGTCAACATTTGTATTTAGATAGGGCACCAGATCCATTTTGTTGATGATGCAGGCATCTGCCGAGTGGAAGATATCGGGATATTTGAGGGGTTTGTCCTCGCCTTCAGTGGTGCTGAT
>Ga0256839_1002362_pt1 | contig 21088 bp, 20 predicted proteins | sample 354166metaG_FD_185968 | JGI IMG/M metagenome (GOLD analysis project Ga0256839, IMG submission 185968) | Hydrothermal vent microbial communities from Mid Atlantic Ridge, Atlantic Ocean - 354-166 | ecosystem: Environmental > Aquatic > Marine > Hydrothermal vents | place: Atlantic Ocean: Mid... | reverse complement strand
GCTTGCCACAACACATCTCCCTGTCTATGATGGCTACTCTTGTTTTATTGTGTTTTTAAATAAGGTTATTGCCATGGAAATGCTGAAATCTATTAATGAAATCTGCGAACTACTGGTGAAGCACAAGATTGGCCCCACTCAACAACGTATTCGCATCGCCCAGGTACTCTGTAGCCAGCCACGCCATTTATCAGCCGAGCAGATATTAGAGGAGGTGAACCGCAAGAGAGTCCAAGCCTCTAAGGCCACCATCTACAATACGCTTAATCTGTTTGTGAGCAGTGGTTTGATACGTGAAGTGATTGTTGATCCCAGCAAGGTCTTCTATGACTCCACCACCACCCCTCATTTCCATTTTTACAATGAAGAGAGCGGCGAAATATCGGATGTTAAGAGGGGGGATCTCATACTAAAAGCCACCCCCCAAATACCCCAAGGTATGGAGTTGGCGGGTATCGACATCGTAGTACGTATTCGAAACGCTAAGGAGGCTCTGACCAAGTCATGACCCTTGTGCAGGTGATGAGCCAGCTCCTCGGCGCTCATCAGAACGCCGCTCAACCTCACTCCAAGCCCGCTCTCGCCAGTTAACGGCGCGACGCTCATTCATGTAGCTACGGCTGCGATACTCCCTCACATCCAGCGGGTTCTCACCGAAAAACTGTTGGTCGAGCAGCTCGATGCTCTCTCTTGCAATCGCTGACGGCTCTATATGTGCAATCGCATAACGATAAATATCGCCATCAATCGGTTTGTCGACAACATTGAAGCTTAGGTATTCTGGCGATTTTTTCCAGAAATTAAAGGCTGATCTACGTTTTTTAAATATCTCTTTTATAAATTGATGCAGCTCATAACTGCTCCGTGTTTTAGGAATATTGCCAATAAAAACTTTCATATATAACCCCAATCCCTCGTGTGGCCTAGTTGCTGTTCCCTTTATATTGAGCTGATAATGCGGCGTATTTTTGACTGGATTGACAAAAAAACCGCACCTCTTTCTCCGATAAAGGACGTATTTTTTTAGCCGGACTGCCCATCCACAAGTAGCCCCCCTCCAGCTCTTTTCCAGGGGGTACTAAACTCCCTGCTGCCAGCAGGGTATTTTTCCTGAGTATAGCACCATCCAATATGGTTGCACCCATACCTACCAAGCAAGCGTCCTCAATAGTGCAAGCGTGCAAAATTGCCCCATGCCCCACGGTAACATCGTTACCAATAATCAACGGAAAACCCTTGGGGTGATCATCGTTGGCGGCGGTGACATGCAACACCGAACCATCCTGAATATTGGTACGGCTACCGATACGGATGTAGTTTACATCACCCCGAACCACCGTGGCTGGCCAGACAGAGCTCTGCTCACCGATATGCAGGTCGCCAATCACCACCGCACCCTCATCCACATAAGCACTTTCGGCAATGGTCGGGCTAATATTTTTAAAGGGGCGAATCGTCATTACAGTGTTACCTCATGGTGACCAGCTCTTCTGCACTGCTGGGGTGAATCGCTACGGTGTTATCAAAATCGGCTTTTGTGGCACCCATTTTTAGCGCCACCGCAAAACCTTGCAACATCTCATCACAGCCCGGCCCAATCATGTGAATCCCCACTATTTTATCTTGTGGGCCAATGCAGATTAACTTCATCGCCGTCGCCACTTTATGCCGAGTAAAGGCGTGAGACATGGGGGTGAAGCGTGTTTGATAAACGCTCACTGCCTCGCCATGCTCTAGACGTGCTTGCTCTTCGGTTAAGCCAACGGTGCCAATGGGAGGGTGGCTGAACATCACGGTGGGAATGTTGTCATAATCAAGGCGGCACTCTGCCTGGTTATCAAACAATCGATTCGCCAAGCGACGACCTGCCGCGACCGCGACCGGTGTTAACTGTGCACGACCGGTAATATCGCCAATGGCGTAGAGTCCTTCTATATTGGTATTTTGATAGGCATCGGTGTTGATTACGCCGTTGCTCTGCAGCTCGATGCCCGTCACCTCAAGGTTAAGATGGTCAGTGTTGGGTGTCCGGCCAACCGCCCAAATCAGGCAATCTATACCCGCCAGACTCATGCCATCTGCACTCTGTAACGTCAGCGTGCCATCGGCCTGTTTACAGACCTCTTTCGTTGAAAAGCGAGGAATGATATTTACCCCATCATTTACCATCTGCTCCATCAGGGTTTCACGTAACATCGCATCAAAGTTACCGAGGAAATGTTCACGACGTAACATCAGTGATACCTCGCTCCCCAGTGCATTAATCAAGCCTGCTAGCTCAACAGCAATATAACCGGCACCCACGATAGCTACTCGCTTGGGCTGCTCGGTCAGGGCAAAAAAGCCATCGGAGGTGGTGCCATGCTCCGCTCCGGTAACTGTAGGTACGGTAGGCCGCCCGCCGGTTGAAATAACAATGTGATCGGCCGTGTAGTGTTCGCCAGCAACTTCCAATGTGTTCTTATCCACAAAGCGGGCATGGCCAGCGATATGCTGCACCTTAGACTCTTTTAAATAACCATCATACCAATCAGTAATACCCTTGATATAACCCTCACGCGCTTCGATCAACTTTCCCCAGTTGAACCCTTTCCGCTCAATAGCAAAACCGTAATCAGCGGCATTGCTCAAACTATGTGCCATATCAGCCGCATACCACATCACTTTTTTGGGTACACACCCCACATTAACGCAAGTACCCCCCAGCATACCCGACTCTACAACGGCACACTTGGCACCATAACTGGCTGCACGCTCGGCAACCGAGAGTCCGCCACTGCCCCCGCCGATCGCGATTAAATCAAAATGCTTGCTCATGGTGACTCCTTATCAAGATACATCCGCTCACCCTTTCTGATCACTACTCAACGCATTCACCTTTTGCCCCAACCCTTGGTTATTTTTGTACTCAAAGCCGGTCGCATACTCCCTATACGCTTTCTCTTTCCGTGCGAAAGCGCCTCGATTTGAGGCGAAATATAAACAGGCTGAATAGTGACCTTTTTTGTTATGATTAGCAAAAAACCGAGAGATACAATTACTATGGAAAACCCGATATTAGCACTAAAAGGGCTGCCACCCTTCTCGCAAATCAAACCACAGCACATTAAACCTGCTATTGAGCAGCTGCTGGGGGAAGGGCGCCAACAAATTCAGCAGTTACTGGATAATAATAGCCGTTATAGCTGGGAAAATCTGGCGCAACCGCTAGAAGATCTGGATGACCGAATTAGCCGTGCCTGGTCACCCATTGCCCATATGCACTCGGTGGTTAATGGCGAAGAGCTACACCAAGCCTACAGTGCTTGCTTGCCGTTGCTCAGTGAATACAATACCGAAGTGGCACAAAACCCACGTCTCTGCGAAGCCTTCAAACAGCTGCAAGCAATGGGTGATCAACACAGTGAAGCACAGCGTAAAATTATCAGCAATACGCTACGTGACTTTCGCCTCTCTGGCATCGACTTAACGCCTGAAAAGCGCGAGCGCTACAAGCTGATTGTTCAAGCCTTGTCACAGCTCAGTAACGAATTTAGCCAAAACCTGCTGGATGCTACTGATGGCTGGAGCCTGAAAATCAGTGATGAGAGCCGCCTGGCCGGTCTACCCGAAAGCGCACGCAACCTCGCCAAGCAGGCCGCAGCGCAAGCTGACTTTGATGGCTGGTTAATTAAACTGGAGTTTCCCTACTATTTTCCGGTGATAACTTATGCCGATGACCGGGCGCTGCGTCGTGAACTCTACAGCGCTTATGTCACGCGCGCTTCCGACCAAGGCCCCAACGCGGGGGAGTGGGATAATGGCCCGATCATGGAGCAGATTCTCTCATTGCGTCATGAAATGGCACAGCTACTGGGTTTCGACAACTACGCCGAATATTCACTGGCCACCAAAATGGCTGCGGATACCGACCAGGTGATCAGCTTTCTGCACGATCTCGCCGAACGCTCACTACCGATGGCCAAAAAAGAGCTGCAAACACTGCGTGACTTTGCCATTCAGCTTGATGGCAACGACCATTTAGAGGCGTGGGATATCAGTTACTACAGTGAAAAGCTGCGCCAGCACCAGTACGCTATCTCACAAGAAGACCTCAAACCCTATTTTCCGGCAAACCGGGTTATTTCAGGCATGTTTGAGACCGTCAATCGTCTGTTCGGCATCAAAGTTTGCCAAATAGAGGGTGTCGATTGTTGGCACCCCGATGTGCTGTTTTTTGAGATTCGTGATGCCAGCGACGAACTGCGCGGCCAGTTCTACCTAGATCTTTATGCGCGCCCACATAAACGGGGAGGGGCCTGGATGGATGATTGCATCTGTCGCCGTAGTGATCACCATGGTACACAACACCCCGTCGCCTACCTGGTGTGCAACTTCACACCCCCCATCGGTGATGATCCTGCACTGCTGACCCATGATGAGGTGCTGACCCTGTTCCATGAGTTCGGCCATGGCTTGCACCATATGCTAACCCAGGTCGATTACCCTTCAGTCTCCGGTATTTCAGGGGTTGCTTGGGATGCGGTAGAGTTGCCCAGCCAGTTTTTAGAAAACTGGTGCTGGCAACGTGAAGCGCTGGATCTATTTGCCGCCCACTACCAGAGCGGCGATAAAATCCCTGATGAACTTTTCGACAAAATGATTGCCGCTAAAAACTTCCAATCCGGCATGCAGATGGTAAGGCAGCTGGAGTTTTCACTCTTTGATTTTCGCATGTACCGCGAATATGACCCAGAAGGTGAAGCCAATATTTATAACTTACTGGATCAAGTGCGCCAGCAGGTTGCCGTTATCAAACCACCCAGTTTTAACCGTTTCCCCCACAGTTTTGGACACATCTTTGCCGGTGGTTACGCCGCAGGTTACTACAGCTACAAGTGGGCAGAAGTACTCTCTTCCGATGCTTTTTCACTGTTTGAAGAGAAGGGTATTTTTGATCCAGAAACAGGTCAGCGCTTTCTCTGTGCCATTCTCGAACAGGGCGGCTCCAAAGAACCTATGGAGCTGTTTATCGAGTTTCGCGGCCGCGAACCCAGTATTGATGCGCTACTAAGACATAGTGGCATTAGTGCTTAACCTGACGCTGTTAAAACCAATACCAAGGCCATATTCATGAAACCGCTACATGCTCGCACCTATCAAGCCCTCACCCTTGTTTTATCGCTTATCCTGTTGGCACTGATCGGTAAGTTTTTCATCGGCAGCAATACCAGCACCGCAGAAGATGGTCGTCAGGCGATCAGCTTAACAGCGAATGAAGCCGCCCTCATTCGTAGCGATATGCGGCTCTTTTTAACCGCTGTTCAAGGGATTACTCAAGGGATTGCCGAAGATGATATGGCCAAGGTAGCTGAGGCGGCCAAGGAGATAGGTAGTGACCAAAATCGTGCCGCCCCCATCACCTTAATGGCCAAACTGCCCCCGGAGTTTCGTAAATTAGATTTTGCGCTGCACGGTGAGTTTGAAGTGATCGCTACCCAAGCTGAGGCGGATGACAAAGCCGCCTTGTTAGGCTTGCTAAGCAACATATTACAGCGCTGCAACAGGTGCCATGAGGGCTTTACCCTGAAAACAGAGTGAGCATCTGAGCGCGGTATGATGACTGTTGTTGCTTGGGGAGGCTCTGATTAAGTCTGGATGAATTTAGGCTGAGAGGAGTAGGTGACTAAACGTTTACCTCGGTCGCAAACAGCTCTTCTGCATCGACTTTATCGAAGCTGTATTTCTGGTTACAAAACTCACAGTCAACTTCAATGCGCGCCTCCTCTTCGAGAAGTGAATGAACTTGGTCGGTGCCGAGGCTTTTGAGCATCCCGGCCACCCGCTCGCGGGAGCAGCTGCAACGAAAGCAGAGCGGCTCTGCATCAAACAGTCGCAGCGCCTCTTCGTGAAAAAGGCGGTGTAACAGCTCTCTTACCGGCAGTGTTAGCAGCTCTTGCATACGGAGGGTAGAGGCCAGCGCCACTGCACGTTCCCAATCCTGCTGATTTTCGTCGCTCATCTCGCCCGGCATACGCTGTAGCAACATGCCGCTGGCCTGCTGGTCATCCGCAGTGAGCCAAATATGGGTATCCAGCTGCTCTGAATGGGTGAGGTAGTGCTCCAGCGACTCCGCTAGGGTATCACCCTTAATCTCAACAACACCTTGGTAGCGCTCCCCCTGTTTTGCCGGGTCGATGGTGATGGCGAGGGTGCCGTTACCCAGTAGCTCTTTAAGGCTCCCTTCAACGATCTCCCCCTGCCATTTTGCGATACCCCGTAAGGCGCGTTCATTACTGGCCTCCATTACCATTAGGCTAACTGGGCCGCTGCCCTGAAACTGGATGGTCAAGGTGCCTTCAAACTTCAGCGTCGAAACCAGCAGCGCAGAGGCGGCCATCATCTCACCCAGTAGTCTACGCACTGGCAGAGGATAATCATGGTGGGATAATATTCTCTGCCAGCTGCTGTCGAGATGCACCAGCTCACCGCGAATTGGGGCGTTTTCGAAGATGAAACGCTGCAAGCTGTCGCGTTCGGAGGGTGGAATTTGTCTCATTACGCGAAAATCTTCTTTTTCAGCAGCTGATTAACTTGAGCCGGATTGGCTTTTCCTTGGGTTGCTTTCATCACCTGACCCACAAAGAAACCCATCATTTTATCTTTTCCGCTACGCAGCTCTTCTGCCTGTTGTGGGTGCTTGGCAATAATCTCGTCAATGACCGCTTCAATTGCACCGGAGTCGGTATTCTGTTTAAGGTCTTTTGCTTCGATAATGGTATCCGCGTCACCCTCACCCGCCCACATGGCGGCAAATACCTGTTTGGCGATTTTACCGGAGATAGTGTTATCTGCAATCCGCTTCACCAAACCACCTAACTGTTCAGCCGTGACCGGGCTGGCAGTGATCTCCTGAGCGCTTTTATTTAAGGCTCCCACCAGCTCGACAATCACCCAGTTGGCACATATTTTTGCTGGTGCCGCTGAGGCTTTTACCACGGTTTCAAAATAATCGGCCAGCTCGCGACTACTGACCAGTACTTCTGCCGCGTCCGCTTTAAGACCAATCGTTTCAATGAAACGCTTCTTTTTAACATCGGGCAGCTCTGGCAAGGTTTTGGCAATCTCATCCAGATAGCACTGCTCAATCACTACCGGCAACAGATCAGGGCAGGGGAAGTAACGGTAGTCGTTCGCCTCCTCTTTGGAGCGCATTGAGCGGGTTTCGTCCTTATCGGAATCGTAGAGACGGGTCTCTTGCACAATAGTGCCGCCACCTTCGATGATCTCAATCTGTCGCTCAATTTCATGGTTAATGGCACGTTCAATAAAGCGGAACGAGTTGAGGTTTTTAACCTCGGCACGGGTCCCGAGTTCTTTTTGCCCCACCGGGCGCACGGAGACATTGGCATCACAACGGAAAGAGCCCTCCTGCATGTTGCCATCACAGATCTCCAGATAGCGAACCAAGATGTGCAATTTCTTCATATAGGCGACCGCTTCATAGGCGGAGCTTAGCTCGGGTTCGGAGACGATCTCCAGTAGCGGGGTACCGGCACGGTTAAGGTCGATACCGGTCATGCCGTGAAAATCCTCATGCAGCGATTTACCAGCATCCTCTTCTAGGTGTGCACGGGTCACCCCGATGCGTTTGAGAGTGCCATCTTGCAGGGTGATCTCCAGCGTGCCTTTACCCACGGTGGGTAGGTCAAACTGACTGGTTTGGTAACCCTTTGGCAGGTCAGGATAAAAGTAGTTTTTACGCGCAAAGACTGAACGCGGGGCAATCTCGGCTTTAATGGCCAAGCCAAACTTTGCCGCCATGCGCACCGCCTCTTCATTCAACACCGGCAGTACACCGGGAAAACCCAGGTCAACTGCACACGCTTGGGTATTCGGCTCCGCACCATAGGCGGTACTTGCGCCTGAAAAAATCTTACTCTTGGTTGCCAGCTGGGCGTGAATCTCCAGCCCGATAACAGCTTCCCATTGCATACTTATTGCCTCGTTAGGTTTTACTGGGCCATGTGGCCCGCTTTAAATTGGGTTCTGTGAATTACCCTAATCCTCGGGTAGAAGCACGTATGCTGCACAAGCTCTTGATTCCGCATCATCTCGCGTTTCTATTCGAGGATTAGGGAGCTACAAATATTTTTCAGGCCCTTGTTGATGCCAATCTGTCACCTGCTGGTACTGGTGCGCCACATTCAGCAGGCGCGCCTCATCAAAATAGTTGCCGATGATCTGTAAGCCAGCGGGGCGACCATTAACCATTCCGGCGGGAACCGACATGCCGGGCAAGCCCGCCAGATTAACCGCAATGGTGTAGATATCAGAGAGGTACATACTGACCGGGTCGTTACCCTTTTCACCAAAGTTGAATGCCGGCTCCGGGGTGGTGGGACCCATGATGACATCAACCTCGGCAAAAGCCTTTTTGAAGTCATCAGAAATTAGCTGGCGAATCTGCTGTGCCTTGAGATAGTAAGCATCGTAATAGCCGGCAGACAAGGCATAGGCTCCCACCATGATGCGACGCTTGACCTCTTCACCAAAGCCCTCGCCACGGGAGCGTTTATAAAGATCTTCCAAATCAACCGGGTTTTCACAACGGTAGCCAAAACGCACGCCATCCATCCGTGAAAGATTGGATGAGCACTCAGCGGGAGCAATCACATAGTAGGTTGGCACCGCAAGGTGGGTATTGGGTAGGCTGATCTCTTTGATCGTCGCCCCCAGCTTTTGGTACTCCTTGATAGCCGCGTCGATTGCGCTGGCCATTGCGCCATCAAGACCTTCCGCAAAATACTCTTTGGGCAGGCCGATTTTAAGCCCTTGCAGGCGGTTATCCAGGTCGGCAGTATAGTCAGGCACCGGCTTATCCAGACAGGTGGAGTCCCGCGCATCAAAGCCCGCCATGGTGTTCAACATGATGGCGGCATCTTCTGCATTACGGGTCATGGGGCCCGCTTGGTCAAGGCTTGAGGCAAAGGCGATCATGCCGTAGCGGGAGATGCGTCCATAGGTTGGCTTAAGGCCGGTGATGCCACATAGAGCTGCCGGTTGGCGGATCGAGCCGCCGGTGTCGGTGCCAGTTGAGGCGGGGGCAATGCGCGCCGCTACACAAGCGGCTGAACCGCCCGAGGAGCCGCCGGGCACTGCCTGCAAATCCCATGGGTTTTTTACCGTTCCATAAAAGCTGGTCTCATTGGATGAGCCCATAGCAAACTCATCCATGTTGGTTTTCCCCAGCATCACACTGCCGGCGCGATTAAACTTTTCAATCACCGTGGCATTGTAGGGTGCGATGAAGTTATCCAGCATCTTGGAGCCGCAGCTGGTACGCACCCCATCGGTACAGAAAATATCCTTCTGCGCCAGTGGAATACCCGTGAGCGCCTCACCTTTGCCAGCAGCCAACAGTGCGTCCGCCGCTTTAGCTTGTGCCAGCGCCCGCTCAGGGGTGACGGTTATGAAACTGTTTAAATTACCATCATGTTGTTGAATACGATCCAAATAATACTGGGTCAATTCAGCACTGGAGAATGCTTTCTCACGCAGACCCTGCGCCAGTTCAGAGAGAGTTTTATTATGCATAGTCGCTTCGATTCTATATTTGTACAGATTTTGATGAGGAGGCCATGAACAAGCATTAGCCTATTCAGGAGCCAAATAGAGGCAGTGGGTGTTATTCAATAACCTTGGGCACTAAAAATAGGCCGTTTTCAGTGGCCGGGGCAATCGCCTGAAATTTTTCACGCTGGTTACCCTCGGTGACCACATCAGCACGCAGGCGCTGGGCAACTTCCAGTGGATGGGCCATGGGCGTAATCCCGGTGGTATCGACACTGCTCATCTGCTCCACTAGCGATAAGATTGAACTGAGGTTACGGGCGTATTCAGGAATCTCCGGTTCTGTGATTTGCAATCGCGCCAAGTGGGCAATTTTTTCAACGTCCGCTTTTTCTAATGACATTGTCCAGCTCCAAGGGAATTATTATTCTAAAGTGCTAAAGTTATCACAGTTGGCAGCTTGCCCAAAGCCCTAGGCACAGATACACTAGGCCAGATTTTTACCTATTAATAATAAGTGGCGATAAATAAAGCTTATGTTTGGTTCTCTACGCGGCATGTTTTCCAATGACCTCTCCATCGACTTGGGGACGGCAAACACTCTGATCTATGTAAAAGGTCAGGGCATTATTCTCGACGAACCCTCGGTGGTGGCAATACGCCAGGATCGCGGGGCCGGTGGGCCTAAGTCAGTTGAAGCGGTCGGCCTCGAGGCGAAGCAGATGCTGGGGCGCACCCCCGCCAATATTGTGGCCATCCGCCCACTGAAAGATGGGGTGATTGCTGACTTTACCGTCACCGAAAAGATGCTCCAGCACTTTATCCACAAAGCCCATGACGAGAAATTTAAATTTTTCCGCCCCAGTCCTCGGGTGTTGATCTGTGTGCCTTGCGGCTCTACCCAGGTTGAGCGCCGGGCAATCAAGGAGTCTGCCATGGGGGCCGGTGCCCGTGAGGTTTACCTGATCGAGGAGCCTATGGCTGCCGCTATTGGTGCGGGTATGCCGGTGAACGAAGCACGCGGCTGCATGGTGGTTGATATCGGCGGTGGCACCACCGAGGTGGCGGTTATTTCACTATCAGGTATCGTCTACTCCTCTTCCATTCGAGTAGGTGGTGACCGTTTTGATGATGCAATTGTTAACTATGTACGCCGTAATTACGGCACCTTGATTGGCGAGGCGACGGCTGAGCGTATCAAACATGAGGTCGGCTCCGGTTTTCCGGGCGAAGAGGTTCAGGAGATTGAAGTGCGCGGGCGTAATCTGGCCGAGGGTATTCCACGCAGCTTCACCCTCAACAGTAACGAAATTTTGGAAGCGCTACAGGATCCGCTCTCTGCTATCGTCAGCGGGGTAAAAGCGGCACTGGAGCAGACACCTCCCGAGTTGGGTTCCGATGTGGCTGAGCGCGGCATGGTACTGACCGGTGGCGGCGCTCTGTTGCGTGATATTGATCGTCTGCTCTCCGAAGAGACCGGTCTGCCAGTCATTATTGCAGACGACCCCCTCACCTGTGTGGCGCGTGGTGGTGGCAAAGCACTGGAGATGATCGATGAGCGGGGCTGGAATGTATTCTCTTACGAATAAAGAAATTTCAGGGGGCATATCAATGCCCTTTTTCTTTTAGAAAACTTGAACAAACCTGAACGTGAAGAGCCAAACCCAATATTCCCGTTGAGGGTGTTTTTTCTGGGGTAGCCACATAAAAACCATATTTACAGAGGGGCCATCTTTAACACTGCGCGCAGCCTTCTTCGTGCTGCTCTCGCTGTTGTTTATGATTTTGGATCACCGCTATAACCACCTCGATGATATCCGTGCCGGTATCGCCAGCGCGCTCTACCCTGTTCAATACATCGTCAACATCCCCTTTGCTACTAGCCAGTGGGCTTCGGATACCTTTATAAGCAGGGAGCGTCTGCTCAAAGAGAACAATAATCTTAAAACCGAACATCTGCTGCTCAAAGCGCAACTACAAAAGCTCTATGCTCTAGAGAGAGAGAATATTCGCCTGCGGGTATTGATGGAGTCGACCCAAAATATCGCTGAGCGGGTGATGATCAGTGAGCTCCTCGCCGTCGACCTAGACCCTTTCAGTCGCCAGATTGTGATCAACAAAGGGGGCGGTGACAATCTGTTTGAGGGGCAACCACTGCTCGACTCTAATGGTGTGGTGGGTCAGGTGGTTGAGGTGGGGCGATTTTCCAGTCGAGCGATGATGATTACCGACCCATCCCATGCGATTCCAGTGCAGATAAACCGCACCGGTATGCGCGCAATCGCCATGGGCACCGGTGAGATCAGCAATGGCCTGGAGCTTACCCATATCCCCAACAACGCCGACATCCAAAAAGGCGATCTATTGGTCACCTCTGGGCTAGGTGGCCGCTTTCCGTCGGGCTATCCGGTGGCCTATATAACAGAGATTAGCATTGATCCAAGCCAGCCTTACGCGGTGGTTAAAGCCCACCCGGCGGCGGCACTTGAACGGATTCGAGAGGTACTGATTGTCTGGAAAAGTGAGGCCGATTATGGCGCTGGAGAGCAGCCATGAACTCATTTTCACCCCATAACGGCTGGGTGATCATCGTCACCTTTTTGGCCGCATTAATTCTGACGCTGATGCCACTCCCCAGCTGGCTCGAGTTACTGCGCCCAGAGTGGGTGATGATTGTGCTGATCTACTGGTGTTTGGCGATCCCTGAGCGCGTCGGGGTTATCGTTGGCTGGGTGGCTGGTATCACCTTGGATGTTGCTACCGGATCACTGCTGGGCCAACATGCGCTTGAGCTGGCACTGGTTGCTTTTATCGTCGTAAAACTCCATAAACGTATCCGCCTGTTTCCGGTGTGGCAACAAGCCATTACCGTGCTGCTGCTGGCACTACTCACCCAGCTGATCACCGTTTGGGTCAATGGCGTTATCGACCGACCAACGGGTGGGTTCACCGGGTGGTTACCCAGCCTTACCACGCTACTGCTGTGGCCACCCCTGTTCATGTTGCTGCGTCGCATCCGACGCTTTTACCGTGTTCGATAAGTCCCGACCTCATGCACAACGCCATTAAAGACCACAAGAGAGAGGCCCGACTGTTTACCGTCCGCGTGGTATTGGGCCTGCTCTGTGTAATTATCTTGTTGTCACTTTTGGTTAGCCGCATGGCCTACTTGCAACTAGAGAGCCACCAACACTTCACCACGCTTTCAGAAAAAAACCGCCTGCGGCTACTGCCCGAACCCCCTATTCGCGGGCTGATCTACGATCGTCAAGGGCGCGTTCTGGCTGAAAACATCCCCAGCTACACCTTGGTAATTACCCCCGAGCGGGTCGGTGATCTCGAGGAGACGGTTGCTCGCCTCGCTACCATTGTGGAGATTAGCGAGTTCGACATTAAGCGCTTTGAGAAGCAGCGAAAGCGGGGTCGGCGCTTTCACGCCATCCCATTACGCTTTCGACTCAGTGATGAAGAGGTTGCCCGTTTAGCGGTAGATCGGCATCAACTCCCGGGGGTGGATGTTGAAGCGCGCCTGATACGCCACTACCCCTTCAATGAGTTATCTGTACACGCACTGGGTTATGTAGGGCGCATTAATGAGCATGAGCTGGTTCAGCTTGACCATGCACAATATGCCGGTACCGACTACATTGGCAAAGCCGGAATAGAAAAGTCCTATGAAAATATATTGCATGGGCAAGTCGGCTACAAACGGGTAGAGACCAATGTTCGTGGCCGTATCCTGCGGACGCTGGAGTATGTTGCGCCGGTGCCTGGGGATAATATCTACCTCAGCCTCGATATCGATATGCAGCGCGCCGCCAAGCATGCGATGAAGGGAGAGAATGGTGCGGTGGTTGCTCTCGACCCACGCAATGGCCAGGTGCTGGCGATGATCAGCACCCCGGAATACGACCCCAACTGGTTTGTGAATGGTATTAACAGCACGCGCTACAAGGGTTTATCGCAGTCAGCAGAGCAGCCACTCTTCAACCGTTTTTTACAGGGAAGGTACCCCCCGGGTTCCACCCTGAAACCCTTTACCGGGCTGGGTGCTATGGAGCTGGGGCTGCTTGACGAACGTGACCACACCAACTGCCACGGCTGGATGACGCTGCCGGGTAATGATCGCCGCTACCGTGACTGGAAAAAGCAGGGCCACGGCCGCACGGACATGCAAAAAGCGATTGTGGAGTCCTGCGATGTCTATTTTTATGAACTGGCCATGAAGATGTCAATCGATCAGATGTATGACTTTTTGATTCAGTTTGGCTTCAACCAGCGCACAGGTATTGACTTAGGTGGAGAGTCCAGTGGTTTAATCCCCTCGTCGGAGTGGAAAAAACGCATCAAAGGTGAGCGCTGGTACCTGGGTGAAACCTTGATCTCCAGTATTGGTCAAGGCTTTAACTTGACCACACCACTCCAGTTAGCGGTCGCCACAGGCAGCTTGGCCATGGGGGGGCGGCGCATGTATCCGCAGCTTCTATTGCAAATAGAAGATGCACTCAGCGGCACACTGCTCGCACAAACCATAAAACAGGCCAACCAGATCACGGTGCATAACCGGGAGAACTGGGACTATATGATTGACGCGATGGAGAAAGTGGTTAACTCCCCACGAGGTACAGCGCGCAGTATCCACAGTGAAACATTCACCATTGCCGGTAAAACAGGGACTGCACAGGTCTTCGGCATCGCCCAGGGTGAGGAGTATGATGCAGAAAAGATTGCTAAAAAATTACGTGACCATGCCCTTTTTATTGGCTTTGCGCCCATCGATAATCCTGAAATTGCCATCGCGGTTATTGTCGAAAATGGTGGCAGTGGTGGGTCGGTTGCCGCCCCCGTGGCACGCGCCGTGATGGATGTCTACTTTGGGAAGCAACCATGAATCTATCAGGCCTCAGCCATAGCCAAGAGAGCAACACCCGGGGTGGGCAGTTTATCCACCTTGATATCCCGATGTTGCTGGGCTTGCTGGTGCTCTCACTTGCCGGACTGATGATCCTCTACAGTGCCAGTGGCGAGGATATGGGGATGTTGCAGCGGCAAGCTGTTCGTCTAGGGTTGGGCTTTGCGGTCATGGTTGCCTTAGCACAGGTTTCGCCCATCAACTTACTGCGCTGGACACCTTGGCTATTTGGTATTGGCCTGCTGTTACTTATCGGCGTACTGCTGTTTGGTCACACCGGCAAAGGGGCGCAACGCTGGCTAGATTTGGGTTTTTTCAAGTTCCAACCCTCCGAGATGATGAAGCTGGTGGTGCCGATGATGGTGGCTTGGTATCTACACCAGAAACCACTGCCCTGTAGCAAGCGTCAACTGGGGGTAGCGCTGTTGTTTATAGCGATTCCCGTTATCCTGATTATTCAGCAACCAGACCTTGGAACCTCCCTGCTGATCGCCAGCGCGGGTGTTTTTGTGCTGCTGCTCAGTGGCATCTCTAGCAAGCATATTTTCATCTCCATAGGCACGCTGTCACTGTTTGCCCCCATTATGTGGTTTTTTGTGATGCACGACTACCAGCGCCAGCGCGTACTCACCCTCTTTAATCCGGAGAGTGACCCGCTGGGGGCGGGCTACCATATTATCCAGTCAAAAATTGCCATTGGTTCCGGTGGGCTTTACGGCAAGGGGTGGTTTAATGGCACCCAGTCACAGCTCGATTTCCTGCCCGAGCGCCACACCGATTTTATCTTTGCAGTTTTTGCCGAGGAGTTTGGCTTTGTCGGCATCATTGCACTACTGGCAATCTATATGTTCATCATCCTGCGCGGCCTGCAAATTGCCGCCCAGGCACAGGATACCTATGGCCGACTGGTTGTCGGCAGCTTGATTTTTACCTTCTTTATCTACATTTTTGTCAACATTGGCATGGTTTCGGGATTACTGCCTGTGGTTGGCATCCCGCTACCACTGGTCAGCTATGGCGGCACTTCAATGGTGACTATTATGGCTGGATTTGGTATTTTAATGTCAATTCACACCCATAGAAAACTGCTTCCGGCCTAGGAGGCTCTCTATTCTCGGACAGGCTTCCAACTAAAAATATGCAATATAAACTTATTCTCCTGATTTTTGTCACACTACTCAGTGGTTGTGCCGCACACCTTCCCATTGAGGAGCAGGATGCCGCACCAGAAGGTGATGTGGATGTCTCAAAAATTCCCGATGCGATACCCAAATATGAGCCTTATAGCAAATATGGCAACCCCGCCTCTTATGAGGTGTTTGGTAAGCACTACTCGGTACTGGAGAGTGCCGAAGGCCACGTGGAGCGAGGCATCGCCTCCTGGTACGGCACCAAATTCCATGGCAGGCGCACCTCTAGCGGTGAAACTTATGATATGTATAAAATGACCGCCGCCCACAAACACCTGCCACTGCCCACCTATGCTGAAGTGACCAACCTCGACAATGGCCATAAGATCATTGTTAAAATCAATGACCGTGGCCCCTTTAAAGAGGGCCGCATCATCGACCTCTCCTATACAGCAGCTATTAAACTAGGGATTGACCAAACGGGAACTGGTAATGTAGAGGTGCGAACTATTGTGCCGACCGCTGATGAGCACAACGTCACCATCAAGGCGGTACCGCTGGCAACACCTTTCGCCGTGAGTAAAATGGAAAAAATGCCGCCATCACCAGACAGCAGCACACCACAGATCTATCTACAGCTGGGCTCCTTTGGTGAGCGCGGCAATATGCGGCGTATGCTGGATCGCCTGCTCGAGTCGGAGATCAACAATGTGGTGATTCATCAACCCAATGAACGCCGGCCCTTCTATCGCCTCAGGGTTGGCCCGCTAGGAGACCGGAGTGATGCCGAGCAGCTGGCCACACAACTTAAACAGATGGGTTTTGAAAAACCCTATATCGTTGTTGATTGATCTTAAAATGGTTATGCTATGCGCCTAATCTTGCTTTTATCGACTAATAAAACGGTACAACTGTTCTCACTCATTTTTCTGATCTTGACACCACAGAAGATAATACGGCTAACGCCCCACTATAGAATCCTACCATGCACATTTTATTGACCCTGATCTTGCTCCTGTTTACCAGCCAGCTTGTGGCTGCGCCGGCAATGATTCCCAGCGCACCCAAAGTAAATGCCAGCTCCTACTATCTGATGGACTTCAACAGTGGCCACGTCATTGCCGAGTACAACTCTGATGAGCGAGTAGAGCCTGCCAGCCTTACAAAAATGATGAGTGCCTACATCATTGAGCAGGAGATTTTGCAGGGGCGCATGAATTTAAGTGATCAGGTTCGAATCAGTGAAAAAGCGTGGCGCATGGAAGGCTCGCGTATGTTTGTAGAGGTGGGCAAGTTTGTTAGCGTCGAACAGCTATTGAAAGGGGTCATCATCCAGTCGGGCAATGATGCCACCGTCGCGTTGGCAGAGCATATTGCCGGTAGCGAATCAGCCTTTGCCGAACTGATGAATGCCCACGCACAGCGCCTAGGTATGCAGAGCACTCATTTCGCTAACAGTACCGGCATGCCCGACCCTGACCACTACACCACCGCCCATGACATGGCGTTGCTGGGCCAGGCGCTGATTCGTGATGGCGCTGACTTCTACAGCTGGTACGCCGAAAAATCATATGAATACAATGGCATCTCACAATATAATCGTAACAAACTGCTGTGGCGCAGCAAGTATGTTGATGGCATCAAAACCGGCCATACCGAAGCGGCGGGTTACTGCCTCGTCGCCTCTGGCGAACAGAATGGTATGCGTTTAATCTCGGTGGTCATGGGTACCAAGAGTGACAAGTCGCGGACGAATGAGAGCCAGAAGTTGCTCACCTACGGCTTCCGCTTTTTCGAAACCCATAAACTTTATAGTGCCGAGCAAGCGCTGCAAAACATCCGCATCTGGAAAGGTGAAAGTGACCAGTTAGCGGTGGGCATAGCTGATGATCTCTATGTAACCATTCCACGAGGCCAGTATGACAAGCTACAAGCGTCGATGCAGATCAACAGCAAAATCATGGCACCGCAACAGCAAGGTAATCGAGTAGGTACGGTGGTGGTCAAGCTACAAGATACCGTCGTCGCCGAAAGGCCGTTGCTAGCATTAAGTTCAGTGGCCGAAGCGGGGATGGTAAAATCATTGATAGACCAAGTTAAGTTGATGTTTGAATAGATGGGTATTGTCCACCTGAATGGCCAGCTACTGCCTGAAGAGCAGGCCAAAATACCGGTGACTGACCGGGGTTTTCTGTTTGGTGATGGTGTTTATGAAGTGATTCCCGCCTATGCGGGTAACTTTTTCCACCTTGACGAGCATCTTGCGCGGCTGCAAAACAGCTTGGATGGTGTCCATATCAGCAACCCCCACAGCAGTGCCCAGTGGCGACAGCTGCTTAAACAACTGCTAAATGCCAACCACGCCAACAAAGCAGACTACTCCATCTACCTGCAAATCACCCGAGGCAGCGCAGCGCGTCGTGAGCACGCCTTTCCGCAAGAGACTCACCCCACGGTTTTTGCCTCAGCCACACCCATCATCAAGCCCAGTGATGAAACCTATGCTCAGGGCATTTCGGCCATCACCCTTGAAGATACCCGCTGGAAACAGTGCCACATCAAAGCTATCAGCCTACTGCCCAATATCCTGTTACGCCAGCAAGCGGTCGAGGCGGGTGCAGCAGAAGCGATTCTGCTGAAAGAGGGTTATCTTACCGAAGGGGCCGCCAGTAACGTCTTTATTGTCTTGAAAGATGAGATTTTGACCCCACCTAAGAGTGCAGAGCTGCTCCCCGGCATCACCCGCGATGTGGTGTTGGAGCTGACACAGCAACAGGGTCTAAATAGCCGTGAGGCTCAAATCAGCGAGCAGCAACTACGCGAAGCCAGTGAAATCTGGGTGACCAGCTCGACCCGGGAAATCCTGGCGGTGACGCAGCTGGATGATCAGCCGGTCGGCAAAGGCAAGCCTGGCCCACTCTGGTCACGTATTTATGCGGACTATCAAACCTTTAAAAAACAGCTGCGCCAGCCAGCAACACGGTAAAATATAATGTCTGATCAAGAAACCCTGTTTGAATTTCCCTGTGAATTTCCTATTAAAGTGATGGGTGAAGCGGCGGATGACTTTGATAGCCACGTCGTCACTATTATCCGCAAGCATGTATCAGACCTGTCAGAAGGGGCGGTGAGCAATCGCACCAGCAGTGGCGGAAAGTTTCAATCAGTTACCGTCACTTTTACCGCCACCAGTAAAGCACAGCTGGATGCCATCTACATTGAGCTCACCGCCTGTAGCCGCATTAAGATGGTGCTCTGAGCTTTTCTGATGGGCCCACTGATTATTCGCCAACTGGGACAACAACCCTACCTACCCGTTTGGCAGGCGATGCAGCACTACACCGAGCAACGCAGCAGCACAAGTTGCGATGAGCTGTGGATTGTTGAGCACCCGGCAGTCTACACACTGGGGCTCAATGGCAAAAAAGAGCATATCCTCAACGCCACCCAGATTCCGGTGGTAGCCAGTGACCGTGGTGGACAGGTGACCTACCACGGCCCGGGTCAACTGATCATCTACCTACTCTTCGACCTAAAGCGCCATGACTGGGGAGTGCGCCACCTAGTCACTGCCATCGAAGAGTCCATTGTCGCGCTGCTCGCAGAGTACAACATTGCAGCCCACCCCCGTGCAGATGCCCCCGGCGTTTATGTAAAACAGGCGAAAATTGCCGCACTCGGACTGCGTATACGCCGCCACTGTAGCTATCACGGCTTGAGCCTGAATGTTAATATGGATCTCACCCCTTTCACCAATATCAACCCCTGTGGTCACGCCGGCATGGCCGTCACGCAACTGGCGGCACTGGGTGTCAATGAACCCCTGGCGGTGGTGGCCGACAAATTGTGCCGCACGCTCTGCCAGACTCTGCATTTGGATGGTGAAATTCAGACCGAAACAGCACTGCCAGCATGGGAACAGACGCTATGAAGCCGATTGATGAACAAGAAGAAGCACGTCGCTCACTGCGTGAACTAAAAGGTGAATCCAAAGTATCACGCATCCCGATCAAGGTAGTACCCGCTAAAACCCCGCTGAAAAAACCGCGCTGGATCAAAGCCGTTGCCCCCACCTCGCCGGAGGTGAAACGCATTAAAGGGATCCTGCGTGAGCAAAAATTATTTTCTGTTTGTGAAGAGGCGGCCTGTCCTAATTTAGGGGAGTGCTTTCACCATGGCACCGCCACCTTTATGGTCATGGGCGGTATCTGCACTCGCCGCTGTCCATTTTGTGATGTGGCACATGGCAAACCCAAGCCACTGGACCTAGATGAGCCATCACATCTGGCTAAAGCGGTTGCCGCCATGGGGCTTAACTATGTTGTGGTCACCTCGGTTGATCGTGATGACCTGCGTGATGGCGGCGCTGAACATTTTGCACGCTGTATCGCCGCTATTCGTAAAGCATCCCCCACTACCCGCATTGAAACGCTGGTGCCGGATTTTCGTGGCCGAATGGATGTCGCGCTGGAACAGTTAAAAACCACACCACCGGATGTCTTTAACCACAACTTGGAGACGGTGCCACGGCTCTACAAAAAAGCCCGTCCCGGTGCCGACTATTCATGGTCTCTTAAGCTGTTGGAGCGCTTCAAAACCGCCTGCCCCGAGGTGGCCACCAAATCGGGCATTATGCTGGGGCTGGGTGAAGAGATCGCAGAGATCAAGCAAGTGCTGCAAGCACTGCGCGCCCACAAAGTGGAGATGCTCACCCTCGGGCAATATCTGCAACCGAGTCAGCATCACCTGCCCGTCGAGCGCTATGTCACACCAGAGGAGTTTGAGCAGCTCGCCGATTACGCCCGAGCCATCGGTTTCAGCAGCGTTGCCAGCGGCCCCATGGTGAGATCCTCCTACCATGCCGACTTACAGGCGTTGGGAGAAACGGTTAAATAATACCATTGGCGCGACAACCGTGGCACAATCCACCAAAAGCAACTAATGATTTTTTAACAAAATCATTCCATGAGAGCTTTGCACGAGAAATCTATTTGGAGTAGCGCATGTTTAAATCAGCACTCATCACACTGACCAGCGCCCTTTTTGTGCTGACTCTTAGCGGCTGCACCGGCACCCATCTGATTGAAGATAGCCCGATACTGCAACCCAACCTGAATCAAGAGTATTCAACCATCTATATTCTTCGGGAGAGACCGCGATATAGCACGGGTTTTCCTGATCAACCGATCAAAATCGATATTAACGGTTCTGATGTGGGGACGCTTTCATATAGTGAATACATCATGCTGCGCATCAAGCCTACAGAGGGTACGATCCGTTTTTTATCACTTGATGTTTATGGCCCGATCAAGCAGCCTCGGGAGTTGGCCGGTGAAGAGACCTTTAACTTTGCAGCGGGGCAGACCAACTTCATTCTTGCCAAGTTTATTAATGGTGAATTCCGTGGTGCCTACTTTGTGCCCGAGCGTATCGAGTTCAATCGGGCACGAAAACTGGCCGAAAAAATGAAGCCCTATAAAATTGAAAAAGGTCA
>Ga0256839_1002361_pt1 | contig 21088 bp, 22 predicted proteins | sample 354166metaG_FD_185968 | JGI IMG/M metagenome (GOLD analysis project Ga0256839, IMG submission 185968) | Hydrothermal vent microbial communities from Mid Atlantic Ridge, Atlantic Ocean - 354-166 | ecosystem: Environmental > Aquatic > Marine > Hydrothermal vents | place: Atlantic Ocean: Mid... | reverse complement strand
TCTTTTACCACTGGTGGCGGCGACACCCCGCTCCTGGCATCACTGACCCTCCCATTGACGACCTTTTCAACGAATCCGGTGGCTTGTTGGCGGGAATCAGGTGAAAAAATGGGGAGACGCCAGGGGAGATTGGTTTTGGAAAATATCCCTGATCGGGGTAAAGTAATGAAGATCATCAAACCAATAAAGCATGGGAGAAAGGCGACATGACGCCAGTACGGGTAGCGGTGACGGGCGCGGCGGGGCGGATCAGTTATTCGTTGCTGTTCCGGATCGCCGCCGGCGGGTTGCTGGGGCCGGATCAACCCGTCATTCTCCAGCTGCTCGACATAGAACCCATGGGAAAGGTTCTGCAGGGGATTTCGCTTGAGCTTCGTGACTGCGCCTTTCCGTTGCTGGAGGATGTGGTGGTCACACATGACGCCGACGAGGCCTTCGCTGGCGCCGATCTGGTCTTCCTGGTGGGGGCCAGGCCCCGGGGGCCGGGAATGGCGCGTAAAGATCTGTTGCAGGCCAACGCCGGCATCTTCGCCGAGCAAGGGAAAGCCTTGAACCGGGCCGTATCGAAGGATGCACGAATCCTGGTGGTGGGGAATCCGGTCAACACCAATGCGTTGATCGCGATCAAAAACGCGCCGGATCTCGATCCCAGACAATTTGCCGCCATGACCCGGCTCGATCACAACCGGGCGCTCAGCCTGCTGGCGGAAAAATGCCGGGTGCCGGTGACCGACGTGCGCCGGATCACCATTTGGGGGAATCACTCGGCCACTCAGTTCCCCGACTTGTTCCATGCCCAGGTGCAAGGCCAAGCGGCTTTGGAGCGGGTGGATCGCGGCTGGTATGAAAACGAATTCATCCCGGTGGTCCAGCATCGGGGGGAGAACATCATTGAATTGGAAGGGCAGTCGAGCGCAGGCTCTGCCGCCCATGCCGCCATCGAGCACATGCGCAGTTGGGTGTTCGGAACGCCGGGGGGGGACTGGGTCAGCATGGCGGTGTTGAGTGACGGCAGTTACGGGATCTGTGAAGATATCGTCTACTCCATGCCCGTGACCGTTGCCGGGGGCGCGTTCAAAATAGTGGATGATTTGGAAATCAACGATTTCTGCCGGGAGAAACTGACAGAAACCGAACGGGAACTGCTTCAGGAAAGAGAAGCGGTTCGCGCCCTGTTATAATTCGATCGATTTTTGCGATGACATCATTACTTAGGACTTAGGGGGAGTGATACGTCAATGATAATCAGAACAGTATGGAGTGGTGTGATTGGGGTGGCCATGCTTTCCGGTGCTTCCGTGGCCCTTGCGGCGGGCGATGCAGCCGCGGGGAAGGTCAAGTTTTTCACCTGCAAGGGCTGTCACAGCATCCCGGGATATACCAACGCGTATCCCAGCTACCATGTTCCGAAAATCGGCGGCCAGTACGAGCCTTATGTGATCGGTGCGTTGAAAGCTTACAAGGAGGGCGCGCGCAAGCACGGTAGCATGGAAGGCAATGCTGGTTCCCTGAGCGATCAGGACATGGCCGATATCGCGGCGTTCGTCTCCGGCTTCGAAGGCAAGAAACAGGAAGGCCCGGTGACGGGTGACGCCAAGGCGGGCAAGGCGCTGGCGGGAAAATGCGCCAGCTGTCATGGCGAGGACGGTAATGCGCCGGCGCCGAATTTTCCCCGTCTGGCCGGACAGTACGAAAGCTACCTGGTCAAGGCCATCGAGGATTATCAGGCCGGCAAGCGGAGCAATCCGATCATGCAATCGATGGTTCAAGGGCTTTCCGAGGAAGACATCAAGAATATTTCGGCCTACTATGCGAGCCAGGTTGGCCTGAGCGTCGTGGAATAGCAGGATTCGTTGCAGCGAATCGGCAGCGTTAGGCGCCCTTTGCGGGCGCCTTTTTATTTCGCTGCCGTCTTCAGGTGTCTGCGCAGGAACAATTCGGGATCCACCTTGGTGCGGTTGAGATAGACGTTCATATGCAGATGCGGGCCGGTGACCCGGCCGGTGGCGCCGACAGTGCCCAGAATGTCGCCTCGTTGAACCTTTTGTCCCGGCTTGACGTCGATGCGCTGCATGTGAAAATAGCCGCTGATGAGCCCTTGGCCGTGATCGAGGAAAACGGCGTTGCCGGTGAAGAAGAAATCACCGGTGTCGATCACTTTTCCCGCGGCCGGTGCCTTGATGGGGGTGCCTGCCGGGGCGACCAGGTCCAGCCCGCTGTGGGGGTTACGGGGTTCGCCGTTGAAAAAACGGCGCAATCCGAACGGGCTGCCGACCCGGCCGTGGACCGGAAGATGAAAGTCGGTGTCCACGGTTTCGGTCTGGCTCCACGTCGAGAGGATTTTCCCGAGGATCTTCCGTTCCCGCTTGATTCGGGCCAGATCTTCGGCGGGCGGGCTGACATAGCGCTCCTTGCCCTTGGGCAGCTTGATGTATTGGGCGGGATATTCCTTGGGCAGGATCTCCACCTCGACGGTCACCTTTTGCCCGTCCTGGAACACTTCGACCGGGCGGCTTCCCGGCGTGGTCTGCAGGGGAATGCCCACCAGGGCGGTCCAATCGCCCTGGTGGTCGATGACCATTACCGGCCTTTTATCGAACCATACCTTGGGTTTGGGGTGCCGGTTCGAGCCCAGCTTCAAGATCACCACACCACCGGGGACGGGGCTTTCTTCCGGCAGCGGCGCGGCGGCCGCCGCGGCGGAAAGCAGCAGGAGGCAAAGGAAAGCGGCTCGGCGCAGGCGGGATTCAGTCATCGTGTACCTCTTTCACTTCACAGGTCAAACGGCCCCGGGCGAGCCGGACCCTGATTTCGTCTCCGGGCCGGACTTGGCCGGAACGGGTCAGGACATGGCCTTTCTGATTGCTAACGATAGCATATCCACGGTCCAGGGTGGCCAAGGGGCTGACGGCTTCCAATGCCCGCCCCAGTTCCGCCAGCCGCATTCTCCTGGTTTCCAGGTCGTGGACGACGAGTTGTTCCAGGCGCCCTTGCAATTGCCCCAGGACGGCCGATGCTTGCCGCAGCCGGGCGGCGGGGTGGTGACGGTCGAGCCGGGCCGCCTGGGTGCCAAGATGGTGGCGGAAATTCAGCAGGATACTTTGTTGCGCCCGCGGCAATCTGGATGCCAGTTCATCCAGCCGTTGAACCTTTTCTTCGACTTGCCTTGCCGGGTGAAGTCTCGACAGGCGTTGATCCAGCCACTGGAACTGGCGCCGGGACTGATTCAAATAATGCCGCATCCAGTTTTCCAGTCGCTCTTCCAATGAGCCCAAATGCCGCCGCAGTGCCGCCCCGTCCGGGCTGACGGCTTCGGCTGCGGCCGAGGGGGTGGGAGCCCTCAGGTCGGCGGCGAAATCGGCGATGGTGAAGTCGATTTCGTGGCCGATGCCGGTGACCACCGGTATCTGGCTGCCGCGAACGGCGCGGGCGACGATTTCTTCATTGAATGGCCACAGGTCTTCCAGCGAGCCACCGCCTCGCGACAGGATCAATACGTCACAGTGTCGGTGACGGTTGGCTTGTTCGATGGCCCTGGCGATTTCCAGCTTGGCGGCCTCGCCCTGAACTTGGCAGGGATAGATGATGACCTCGAGTGCCGGGAACCGGCGCTTCAACACGCTCAGAATGTCGCGGATGGCGGCGCCGCTGGGGGAGGTGACGACACCGATGCGCTCGGGCCAGGAGGGGAGGGGACGTTTGCATTCGGGGGAAAACAGCCCCTCGGCCTCCAGGCGCTTCTTGAGCGCCTCGAAAGCCCGCCTGAGCGCGCCATCGCCCGCCTCTTCCATGGCGTCCGCGATGAGCTGGAATTCTCCCCGGGCTTCGTAAAGGCCGATCTTTGCTCTGACCAGTACCTGCATACCGTCTTCCGGGACGAAATCCACGGTCATGTTCTGGCGGCGGAACATGGCGCAGCGGACCTGGGCCTGCTCGTCCTTGAGCGTGAAATACCAGTGTCCGGAGGCGGGTCTGGAGAAATTCGACAGTTCGCCCTCGATCCAGAGTCTGGGGAAACTGTCGGCCAGCAGCCATTTCACCTCCCGGTTCAGGCGCGAGACGGAATAGATATCACGTTTCGGCTGGTCGCCCAGGGCCGCCACCATCAGTCTGCCGCCCGTTTGAAGCGATGAATCTGTCGCCGCTGCTTTTTGTCGGGGCGGCGCGGGGGTTGGCCCATGGCCGCCTTCTCCGCCCGTCGGCGGGCCACTTCCTGTTGCCGCCGCTGGTGGCTCTCGGGGCTTTCCTCATAGAGCAGAGCCGCTTCGCTGGCCGGGCGGCGCTGGTTGTTCAAGGCGACTATGGTGATCTCCCAGGTGTAGGGCTCCTTGGTGATCTCCAGCCGGCTGCCGATGCCGACTTTCTTGCTGGGTTTCACCCGCTGGCCGTCCACATGGACCTTGCCGCCTTTGATGGCTTCGGCCGCGAGGTTGCGGGTCTTGAAGAATCGCGCCGCCCACAGCCATTTGTCCAGGCGCATCCTGGTCGGGGGTTCGTTCATGATCCGTCACGGTTGTGGTGGAAGGGAAACATTATTGCCTCATGGGGCCTGGGGGGCAACGCGGGATGAGATTTTTCTCAACACTTATCGATTTGCTTTTTCTGGGTCCGGGAAGGGTCCGCCGGACCGAAATTTGTCCATAAATTCAGGCCGGCCCTCCCTGGCCGCTGACGGACCCTTCCCAGATCCCTCCGGCAGAAGTGATAGGTGGCAAGGAGATTTTTATCTATGATTGAGCTATTCTCCCACCCTGCGGGAACTATGTGGAGGGTGGATATGCCCGAATCGCATGAGGAGAGAATAAAATGAACCTGGAAAAAGTCATCTTTGGCTTTTTTATCGTCATGGCGTTGACGCTCAATTTTGGCTTCTTCCTTGGAGAGATGGAAAAGCCGGAATATCACAACGTCTTCGAGTTGTTCGTTCTCGTGGTGGTCAATCTGATCGCCACGGGGTTGAAGCTGGGGGACCGGACCCAGATCGGCGCCATTTTGTTGTCCACCAGCCTGGTGGCGGATTTGCAGTTGATCGCCGCCGCCGTGTATTGGACGATCGTGGTTCATGTCACCAAAACCGGTCTCACACCCGATGTCACGGCCAGTATCGTTTCCCTGAGCGGCGGCGCCCTGGTGGCCAATATCGTTTCGGTGGTCATGGTGGTGGCGGAGACCTTGATGCTCAGGCGTTGAGTATGCCGAGACCGAGCGGAAACCCCGTCATCTTCATCGTCCTGCGGGAGATGCGCACGCCCATCATCGTGCTCATCTGCGTCTATGCCGTGGCCATTCTGGGGATGGCCTTGATACCGGGGCGGGATGGCGAACCGATGAGCATCTTCCATGCCTTTTATTTCGTCATGTATACGGCCACCACCACAGGTTTCGGCGAACTTCCCCGGGAATTCAGCGATGCCCAGAGAATCTGGGCGATTGTTTGTCTCTTCGTGACGGTGATCGCCTGGTTGTATTCCATCGGCGCCATTATCCGCCTGGTCCAAAACCGTTTCTTCCAGCTGGCGCGGGAGGAGTGGTATTTCATCCGCGCAGTGCAGCGGATCAGCGAAGGCTATTACATTCTCTGCGGCTTCGGTGACACCGGCAGCCTTCTGGCGCGCGGCTTGAGCGATGCCGGCATTCCGGCGGCCATATTGGACAAGGACGAACACCGTATCCGTGCATTGGGGCTGCGGGACTACAGTGTGTCGATGCCGGGGTTGTGCTGCGACGCCAGCGACCCGAGATTTCTGGTGGATGCGGGCGTCCAGTCTCCCCTTTGTCGCGGCGTGATCGCCCTGACCCATGACGAGGAGGTCAATCTGAAGATCGCAGCGGTGTCGCGGCTGCTCAACCCCGATATCAAGATTATCGCCATGTCGGCCTCAGCTTTTCACGAAGAAACCTTGGCCACCCTGGGCCGTGATACCCATTTCGTGGATCCTTTCAAGGTTTTTGCCAAGGGGTTGGGGGCCGCGATCTGCAATCCCTCCCTTTATATCCTCAACGAGTGGCTTTCTCATGCCAGGGGGATCAGCCTGAAGACACGGGTGAAACTGCCGCCTCCAGGGAGATGGATCATTTGCGGCTATGGCCGGATGGGGCGGGAGGTCAATCGGGTCTTGGCCGGGTTCAAGGTGGAAACCGCCGTCATCGACCCTCATTTCTCCGATGAGGATATCGATATCTACATTCGTGGCAGGGCGACCGCCAAAACCCTCAAGGCCGCGGGTATCCACAAGGCGGTGGGCGTTGTGGCCGCCAACGATGACGATGGCCTGAACCTGAGCATTCTGATCAACGCCCGGGGGCTGCATCCCGGCATATTCATGATCGTCAGGCAGAACCGGCACCAAAACGAGATCGCTTTCAACGCCGCCAACGTGGATATCATCATGCAACCCTCCCTCGTGACCGCCCGCAAGATCCTTTTCATGCTGGTGGCCCCCTTGCTGAAACCCTTTTTCGGCTTCCTGGTGGAAAAGCATCTCCATGACAGACGGTTCATGGAACGGTTGTTGCGAAGATTGACGATGTCCCTGGGGGAAGCCCCGCCCCAGTTGTTGACGCTTGGACTGGTGCCCGGGCAGGCTTGCGCCCTGGATCAGGCTTGGCGGCAGGGCGCCGAAGTCCGTTTGGGCGATCTGATGCGGGATCCCAGGCTGCGCGAGGAGGGGCTGGCGATCGTGCCATTCGCTCTGAAAAGGCGGGATGGGACAATCCGGTTCCTGCCTGACGACGCTATTGTATTGGAACCGGGAGACGAGCTTCTGTTGTGTGGAACCGAGTCCGCGCTGCAACTGCTCGAATCCACACTCAACAACGAGTACCTGCTGTATTACGTATTGACCGGGAAAAACATGCCCCGAGGCTATTTCATGCGTTGGCTGCGGCGCAAACTGGAGGGCGACGAGGCTGTGAGCTGGCCTCGTCGCCCAACGGCCGCATGAATGGGTTCAGGCGCTTTTTTTCAGCCCCCTGGGGATGGAGAAAGTCACTTTCTCCTCGACGCCCGGCGTTTCCTGGGCGATGGTGCCCCCCCATTGGCGGAGTTTCTCTATCACTTGCTGCACCAGGATCTCGGGAGCCGAGGCGCCGGCTGTCACGCCGACGGTTTTCGCCCCTTCGACCCATTCGCGTTGCAGGTGGGCGGCGTCATCCAGCAGATAGGCGGGTTTGCCCAGTTTTTCGGCGATTTCCCGCAAGCGGTTGGAATTGGAGCTGTTGGGTGAGCCGACCACCAGCACCACGTCACATTGGCCGGACAACTTTTTGACCGCATCCTGGCGGTTCTGGGTGGCATAGCAGATATCCTCCTTCTTCGGCCCGGCAATGGCGGGAAAGCGCTGTTTCAGGGCATCGACGATGGCTTCTGTGTCATCCATGGAGAGGGTGGTCTGGGTCACGTAAGCGAGATTGTCAGGATCGTTGACTTGGAGCTTTTCCACATCTTCCGGGGTTTCCACCAGATAGATCCCCCCCCTGGGGTTGTCGCTCTGGTATTGGCCCATCGTCCCTTCCACTTCCGGATGGCCCGCGTGACCGATGAAGACGATCTCCTTGCCTTGGGCGGCGAGGCGGTGCACCTCGATGTGAACCTTGGTCACCAGGGGGCAGGTGGCGTCGAAGATTGTGAGTTTGCGCTGTCTGGCTTCCTGTTGAACCTGTTTGGAAACGCCGTGGGCGCTGAAGATCAGAGTGGAATTTTCCGGCACCTCGGCCAGGTCTTCGATGAAAATGGCGCCCCGTTCGCGGAGATTTTCCACCACGTACCGGTTGTGGACGACCTCGTGGCGGACATATACCGGGGAACCGAAGGCATCGATGGCCCGTTCGACGATTTCAATGGCGCGGTCGACGCCGGCACAAAAACCTCTGGGGTTTGCGAGTAGGATTTGCATGTTGGGTACCTGTTCCAAGATTACGATTCTTTGAAATGGGGTGAATGAGAAGGGTTTCCCGTCTTTCTTCCCGATAGCCGTTGAGAAAGCCGGTATGCTTTTGTTTGCCGGGCGGGTATTAAACTAATGATCCGTCCTGGTGTCTATGATACAAGGTGATTAGCCAATTTGGATAGAATCTGATTTAATATGCAACTATCCCCTTGTGTTCCCAGCGGTAGCCGCGCCGGTGCGCCGGAATGAAAAATAAGGAGAAAGAGGATGTCAAAGGGCCAGAATTTACAAGATCCGTTTTTGAATACCCTTCGGAAGGAACATATTCCCGTGTCCATTTATCTTGTCAACGGAATCAAATTGCAAGGCAAGATCGAATCTTTCGATCAGTATGTCGTCATGCTGAAGAATTCCGTCAATCAGATGGTTTACAAGCACGCTATCTCGACCATTGTGCCAACCCGGCCGGTGAGGATTCCTCATGGTCCGGATGAAGGCGAAAGGAGCGAGTAAGCTGTCTCCTCTTCTCTGTTTCCGTGCCAATGCAGCTGTTTGATCGCCCGGGCGCCGGGGAGCGCGCCATTCTCGTCCATATCGCCACCACCTTCGACGCCGAGGATCTTGCCGAACTGGAGGCTTTGGCCGTGTCCGCCGGCGCCGAGCCGGTGGCGGTGGTGGAGGGAAGCCGCCACCGGCCGGATCCCAAGTATTTCATCGGCAAGGGAAAGACCGGGGAAGTGGCGCGTCTGGTCGCCGACCTCGATGCGGACTTGGTGCTTTTCAATCATGCGCTGTCTCCCAGCCAGGAACGGAATCTGGAACGAGAGCTGGGGGTGCGGGTAGTCGACAGGACCGGCCTGATTCTGGACATTTTCGCTCAGCGGGCGAGATCCTATGAGGGGAAACTGCAGGTCGAACTGGCTCAGCTGCGGCACACTTCCACCCGCCTCGTTCGAGGCTGGACTCACCTGGAGCGGCAGAAGGGGGGGATCGGTCTCAGGGGGCCGGGGGAAACCCAGCTGGAAACGGACCGGCGGCTGATCGGTCAGCGGATCCGGCAGATTCAGCAACGGCTGCGGAAAGTCGAGAAACAGCGGGCGCAAGGCCGTAACGCGCGCAAGAAAGCCGATCTGCCAACTGTGGCCCTGGTAGGATATACCAATGCCGGCAAGTCGACGCTGTTCAATGCTTTGACCGAATCGAGGGTCTATGCGGCGGATCAGCTTTTCGCCACCCTGGATTCCACCCTTCGCCGTATCGAACTTGGAAGCGGCGCCGCCATTCTTGCGGACACCGTCGGTTTCATTCGACACCTGCCGCACGAGCTGGTGGCGGCCTTTCGCTCCACCCTCCAGGAGACGATGGAGGCGGAAGTGCTGATGCATGTGATCGATGCCGGCAGTCCCCAACGCCAGGAAAATACCGAGGCCGTTTACGGGGTACTCGATGAGCTCGGTATCGATCGTTCCCGGGTGCTCGAGGTGTACAACAAGATCGACACCCTGGAAAGGCGGCCGCGCATGGACAGAGACGAAGAGGGCGTGCCGCAAAGGGTATGGCTGTCGGCTCGAAATGGAACCGGCCTGGATCTGTTGCGACAGGCGCTGGAGGAGCGGTTGGCCCCGGGGCTCGTTCGCGCCCGCGTCCATTTATCGCCCCGTGAGGGCGGAACGCGGGCGAAACTGTTCGCCCTTGGACGGGTGATCCGTGACGAGGTGGATCCCGATGGCGGATGGAACATGGAAGTCGAATTGCCCGATCGCCACAAAGGCGTGCTGAATGCCATAGCCGGTTATAATTGCGCGGCTGATCTCGGCCATTGAATGCTAAGATACGCAGCTTCGCCCTCAGGGCGGAGATGATTGCAAAATGTTGAAAAACAATTAGGAGCGAATCCATGTCCTGGAATGAACCGGGTGGAGGCAAGAAAGATCCTTGGAGCGGACAAGAGCAGCCGGGCGGCCCCCCGGACCTTGAGGAAATCATCCGTTCCCTGCAAGAGAAGCTGAGCGGATTGTTCGGCGGCGGAGGCGGCGGGGCGGGGGCCTCTGCAATCGTTGTCTGGTTGGTCGTCGGGGTCGTGCTGGTGCTCTGGGTGCTGACGGGGTTCTACATCGTCACGGAAGGCAACCGTGGCGTCGTCACCCGCTTTGGCCGCTACACGGAGACCACGATGCCTGGTTTGCGTTGGCACATGCCCTATCCTGTGGAGACGGTCGATATCGTCGATGTCGAGCACCAACGTTTTCTGGAGCTGGGTTATCGCAGTGGCGTGGGTTCGGTGCCGCAGGAAGCCTTGATGTTGACGGGGGACGAAAACATCGTCGATGTCCGGTTGGCGGTTCAATATACGGTCAGCTCGGCCAAGGAATTCCTGTTCCACATCAAGGATCCGGAAAAGACGCTGCGTGAAGTGACCGAAAGTTCCCTGCGCGAAGTCGTGGGGCGCCACACCATGGATTTCGTTCTGACCGAGGGGCGAAGCGAAATCGCCGCCGAGGTCAAGAAGCTGGTTCAGGAAATCATGAATATGTATGGTTCCGGTATCGCGGTCGAGACCGTCAACCTGGTCGACGCCCAGCCACCGGAAGAAGTCCAGGATGCCTTCGAGGACGCCATCAAGGCGCGTGAGGACAAGCAGCGTTTCATCAATGAAGCCCAGACCTACGCCAATGGGGTGATTCCCAAGGCTCGCGGGCAGGCGGCCAGAATCCTGGAGGAAGCGCAGGGGTACAAGCAGAAAGTCGTCGCCAAGGCTCAAGGGGACGCCAGCCGCTTCGTCCAGATCCTGACCGAATATGAGCGGGCGCCCGAGGTGACCCGGAGCCGTCTCTATCTGGATGCCTTGGAATCGGTGTTGGGCAGGGCGGATACCATCATGGTGGATGTACAGGGAGGAAACAACCTTCTCTACCTGCCGCTGGACAAATTGCGGGCGGCGAACCACGCCAGCGTGGGTTCCGTGCCGCAGGTGGAAGGATTGACCGGGCCTGAAGCGGCGCAAAGGATGTTGCAACGTCGGCCGGTCCTCCGCCGCAGTATTCGTGGACGTGAAGGGAGGGGACGTTGATGGCTCAATCCAAGATGACTTTATGGATCCTGGTGCTCCTGCTGATCGTGGGTTACGGATCGGTGTTCACGGTGCATGAGACCGAGAAGGCGATCAAGTTCCGGTTCGGGGAAATCGTGCGCTACGATTATCAGCCGGGGCTGCATTTCAAGGTGCCGGTGCCCGTATGGAACAGTGTCAGGAAATTCGATGGCCGGATTTTGACCCTGGATTCCAAACCGGAAAGGTTCCTGACTTCGGAAAAGAAAAACGTCATCGTCGATTCGTTCGTCAAGTGGCGGATCAAAGACGTCAAGAAGTTCTATATCTCGGTGGGTGGGGAGCCGCGCCAGGCCAATGTCCGGCTCGACCAGATCATCAAGGACGAATTGCGGAGCGAGTTCGGCAAGCGTACCATCCGCCAGCTGGTTTCCACCGACCGGGAAGCGATCCGGGGGTTGCTGCTGGAAGCGACCCAGCCGATCGCCGAAAAACTGGGTATCGAGATCATCGATATCCGGATCAAGCGGATCGATCTGCCCCCCAGGGTTTCCAGTTCGGTGTACGAGCGGATGCGTTCCGAGCGTGCCAGGGTCGCCAAGGAATTCCGTTCCCAGGGGATGGAAGCGGCGGAACGGATCAAGGCCGATGCCGACAGGCAAAGAGAGGTGATCGTCGCCGAGGCCCGCAGGGATGCGGAAAAGATCCGCGGTGAGGGGGATGCGGTATCGTCCGAGATCTATGCCAAGGCGTACGGCAAGAACAAGGAGTTTTTCACTTTCTATCGCAGTTTGAACGCGTATCAGCATACATTCGCGAACGAAGGTGATCTGATCGTCCTTGATCCCACTTCGGACTTCTTCCGTTACTTCAAGCGCGAGCACCCTTCGCGCTGAACCGGCGGTTCGAGTCCACAATCCGGATCGGCCCCGTGAGCAATCACGGGGCCGAATTTGTGTCCCACAGCATCACTAGATCAGGGTTTTCCCATGTCTGTCCACGGTTTCCCCACTGACCGCTGGTTGCTTCCCGATGGCATTGAAGAGTTGTTGCCGGAGGATGCCTCGCGGTTGGAGGCATTGCGGCGAAGGCTTTTGGATACTTGCGCCAGTTGGGGGTATGAGCAGGTTGTGCCTCCGCTGATCGAATTTCTCGATTCCTTGTTGACGGCCGCAGGACACGATCTGGAGCTTCAGACCTTCAAGCTCACGGACCCCCTGAGCGGTCGTCTGCTGGGGGTGAGGGCGGACATGACGCCGCAGGTGGCGCGGATCGACGCCCATAACCTGAAACGGGAATCGCCGACCCGGTTGAGTTACGTCGGAACCGTCCTCAGGGCCTATTCGGACCCTCTGGAAAGATCCCGCAGCCCTGTCCAGATAGGTGCTGAACTCTATGGGTATGCCGGCGTGGAGGCGGATCTGGAAGTGATCCGGTTGATGCTGGAGTTGCTCGCCCAGGCGGGCGTTTTGCATGTCCATCTGGATCTGGGTCATGTGGGGATTTATCGTGGCCTGGCCCGGGAGGCGGGATTGGACCGGGAAAGCGAGGCGATTGTGTTCGACATCCTGCAACGAAAATCCGGCCCCGATCTGAAGGCGTTTTTCGACCGGTTCGAGTGCTCCGAAAAGGCCCGGCGCGGCTTGCTGTCATTGCTGGAACTCAACGGGACGGCCGAGATTCTGGAGCAGGCGCGGCAAACGTTGGGGGGCATGGGAAGGATGGTGGACGGCGCCCTTGCTACCTTGTCCGAGGTGGCGCAACATTTGCGGCGTCATTACCCCGGTCTGCCCATCCATTTCGACCTGGCGGAACTGCGCGGCTACCATTATCACACGGGCTTGGTCTATGCGGCCTTCGTTCCGGGGCATGGGCGGGAGATCGCTCGGGGCGGGCGCTACGACGACATTGGCCAGGCCTTTGGCAGGGCCAGGCCGGCGGTGGGTTTCAGCGCCGATCTGAAACAACTGCTGCGGCTGGGGCGGGTGGAAGTCGGACCCGTGCGGAAGCGGATCATGGCACCGGCCGGCGATGACGAGGCGCTGCGCGAAGCAATCAGGCGGTTGCGGGCCGAAGGTTGGCAGGTGGTGCAACAGCTTCCGGGGCAATCCGACGATCCGATATCGATGGCATGTGGCTATCGGCTGGTGTCGTGTGATGGCGGCTACGAAGTGATTTCTTTAACCGATTCCAATTCATGAAAAAACATGGCTAAAAACGTCATTATCATCGGAACCCAGTGGGGGGACGAAGGCAAGGGCAAGATCGTCGATTGGCTGACGGACCGGGTGAAGGCGGTGGTCCGTTTTCAGGGCGGACACAATGCCGGACACACTCTGGTGATCGATGGTCAAAAGACGGTCCTTCATCTGATTCCTTCGGGGGCGCTCCATGAGCGTGTCGAGTGCTTGATCGGCAATGGTGTGGTGTTGTCTCCCCCGGCATTGCTGGAGGAAATCGGCAGCCTGGAAAAGGCCGGCATCGACATCCGTTCGCGCCTCAGGATCAGTGCCGCCTGCCCATTGCTGTTGCCGGTCCATGTGGCGCTTGATCAGGCCCGTGAACAGGCCCGGGGCGCCAAGGCCATCGGCACGACGGGGCGGGGCATCGGTCCTGCTTACGAAGACAAGGTGGCGCGGCGGAGCCTGCGGGCCGATGACTGGTTTTATCCGGACAAGCTGGCCGAAAAGTTGCGTGAGCTTCTGGAGTATCACAACTTCATGTTGACCCGTTTCTATGGTCAATCGGCGCTCGATCCCCGGCAGGCACTGGACGAGTTGTTGCGGTGGGGCGAACTGCTGCGTCCCTTGGTCATCGATGTGGGGGCACGATTGGAAACGTTGCGCGGAGAAGGGGCGGACTTGTTGTTCGAAGGCGCTCAGGGGGCGCTGTTGGATGTCGATCATGGCACTTACCCCTTTGTGACCTCGTCCAACACCACCGCTGGTGGTGCTGCGTGCGGGAGTGGTGTGGGGCCCCGGGACTTCGATTACGTACTGGGGATCACCAAGGCGTATTCGACCCGGGTCGGCAATGGTCCCTTTCCCACCGAACTGCATGACGAAGTGGGGCGGCGTTTGGCCGAAAAGGGTAACGAGTTCGGCGCCACTACCGGGCGGCCACGCCGTTGCGGCTGGTTCGATGCGGTGGCGATGCGCAAGTCCGCCCGCTTGAACAGTCTTTCGGGTATCTGCCTGACGAAACTGGATGTGCTCGATGGTCTGGAAAAAATCTCCATTGCAACGGCCTATCGTCTGGATGGCCGGCTCCACGAGCAGGCGCCGCTCAATGCCGAGGATTATGCGCGTTGTCAACCTGTCCTGGAGACCCTGCCGGGGTGGCGGGAAAGCACTTTCGGGGTCACCCGCCTGGAGGATCTTCCCGCTAATGCCAGGGCGTATATCCGCCGTATCGAGGAGCTGCTCGATGTTCCCGTGTCGATTCTCTCCACCGGTCCCGACCGGCAGCAAACCATCGTATTGCAACATCCGTTCGATTGAGTGGCTGACGGACCTTTCCCGGATCCCTTCGACAGAAGTGATAGGAGGTAAGGAATCGGTGCTAAGGAGGTTGCTTTTGCCTGGTGACAAGGGTACGCTGCGAAAAGAAGGTATCCCTGATCCGGCATGGGGTGGCGGCAAGAAGATTCAGTTCGTGAACATAAGGGGTAACGGAAGATGGCGCAGCACTACGATGTGATAATCGTGGGTGGGGGAATGGTCGGGGCGACCCTTGCCTGCTCGCTGGGTGGAACATCCTTGAAGGTCATGGTCATGGAAGGGCAGCCGCCACAGCCTTTCGAACCCGAACAACCTTTGGAGTTGAGGGTCTCCGCCATCAGCATCGCCTCCCGCAGGATTCTCGAAGCCGTGGGAGCCTGGAATAACATCGCCGCCATGCGTTTGTGTCCCTTCCGGCGAATGAAAGTCTGGGAGATGACGGATGGAACCGAGTTTCGCAGCCGTGATATCCAGTACCCGGAACTGGGTTACATCATCGAGAATCGTCTGGTTCAGCTGGGTGTGACCGAACGTCTGCGGGAGTTCTCCAATATCGAATACGTTTGTCCTGCCCGCCCCAAGCGTATCGACTATCATCCTCAGGGAAGCGAGGTCGAGCTGGAGGATGGCCGGGTGGTGGAGGGCCGTGTGCTGGTGGCCGCCGATGGCGGGCGGTCCCAGGTTCGTCAGGCGGTGGGGATTGGGGTTACCGCCTGGGATTACGAGCAGTCGGCTCTGGTTCTTACTGTGGAAACCGCTTATGGACAGCAGGATATCACCTGGCAGCGGTTCACCGAAAACGGTCCCCAGGCATTCCTTCCTCTTCCAGGCCCGCACGCGTCGCTGGTCTGGTACCAGCGACCGGAGGAAGTCCGGCGGTTGCAGTCCCTGAGTGACGGAGAGCTGATGAATGCTCTCTACGAGTCCTTTCCGCGTGAATTGGGGGATATTGTCCGGATTCTCGATCGTGGCAGTTTCCCGTTGCGGCGCCAGCATGCCCAGCACTATGTGAAAGCCGGTGTCGCATTGGTGGGGGATGCGGCGCACATGATCCATCCTCTGGCCGGCCAGGGGGTTAACATCGGTCTTTTGGATGCGGCGGCGCTGGGTCAGATTCTGGTTGCAGCCCAGGCTGAGGGGAAGGACATCGGGGCATTGAAGACGCTCAAGCGTTATGAGGCGATGCGTCGGCGCGACAATCTGACCATGATGACCGTGATGGACCTTTTCTACCGGGTTTTCAGCAATGCGTCGATCCCGTTGAAATTGGTACGCAATGTGGGTTTGAGTCTCGCCCAGCGGCTTTACCCCGCACGGTTGGCAGCGATGCGTTACGCCATGGGGTTGCAGGGGAATCTTCCCAGACTGGCCCGGGGGGAGCCTTTGAGACAGGGTTAATGTTTCATGGCTCTTTCTTCGGCTTGAAAAAATCGTAATCGTTGGGTGGCGATTGCGGTGAGAATCCGGTTCCCCTTGGCCATCTTGACGGCCAGTCGTGCATGGCGGATCGCTCCCTTGATGTCTCCGATGGCGTAGAAGTACTCTGCCAGATAGCGTTGTCCTTCGGCGGTTTCGCCCATCCCGGCATAGGCTTGGGACAGGAGCTTGTAAAGTACCGGGTGATTTTTCGTCCTTTCCGTGATGTCCGGTTCTATCAGCGCCCTCGCTTTTCTGAATCGACCGCTGGCAAGCAGGGCCTCTGCGTACTCCAGCTTCAGAACGTTCGAGGCGGGGAAGCGTTGCAGTGCCTGTTGGTATCGCTTCAATCCCTGTGCGACGTTTCCCTGAGCGATTTCCACCTGAGCAAGGGCGTGGATGAATTGGGGTTGGTCCGGGAATTTTGCCAGCAGACGCGATAACAGTTTCTTGCTGGCATCGAACTCGTGTTGCTGGTTGAAGATCAGTGCCAAACCGTATTGGGCCGCTGCCTTCTGGTTGGGCGTTCCCCGCTCCATGGCCACCTCAAACTCCTGTTTGAAGAGTTCGGGCTGATCCGTGGAAAGGATCTGAAGCTTGCTTTTGGTCAGAAGATATGCCAGTGAATCGGTGTATTGGCGATAGGGGAAGGAATCGGCGCGGGATCGGGTGTCGGCAATGCGCGAACTGGTGACGGGGTGGGTGCGCAGAAATTCGGGAATGTTGTACCCCAGGAAACGGGTCGATTGTTGCAGCCGTTCGAAGAAGGCGGGCATGCTCCGGGGATCGAAATCACTGGCTGTCAGGATCTGCAGGCCGATTCGGTCGGCTTCCTGCTCGTTTGCACGGGTAAAGTTGATCTGGGACTGCAGGCTGCCCGCCTGAAGGGCGATCAGGGCTGCCTGGGCAGCGGCGGGTGACTGGGTGCCCAGCAGGATCGCGGCAAGGGTGGCGGCCGCCATGGGTAGGGTCATTCGGCTGGCGGCGGCGAAGGCGCGTTTGAGATGGTGTTGGGTGACATGGGCAATTTCGTGGGCCATGACAGAAGCCAGTTCGCTTTCGTTACGGGTTGCCAGGATCAGCCCGGAGTGAACGCCGATATAGCCTGCAGGGCCGGCAAAGGCATTGATGCTGGGTTTCATGACGACGAAAAAATGAAATCTCTGCTTCGCCATATCACTGTGACTGGCCAGACGATTGCCCAGTGAAGAGATATAATCCTGAATTTCAGGATCTTCGCTTATCTCTATCTGTTGGTGCAAATTGCGGAAGAACGCCTCTCCCAGGCGTTTTTCCTCGCTGGGGGTCATCACGTCGTCGGATGGTGCGCCCAAATCCGGCAGTTCCGGAAGATTCGCATGCGCCGTCGGGAAGGGCGGGGTCACGAGGGCCAGCCACAGGCCGAGGAAAAGATATCTCATGGGCGGATGGTTTCTGTGATGAACGAGCAAGAGACAAATATCGAATCAGATGGGTTCCTGAAATATACCCTGCAAGTCAACGCCTCACCTTGTCAAGGAGAGGCGGATCTCGCTTTTGGCTTCGCCTCCGCCGTGGTGGCCAGGGGACATGAGTTGAGCCGTGTCTTCTTTTACCGTGATGGAGTGTATCACGCTTTGAAGGGGGCGCAGCCGGCGGATCCTCAAACGGCGAAGATTGGCCGCTGGTCCGGGTTCGCGCAGTCCCATGGTGTGGATCTGGTCGTCTGTTCCGCGGCGGCGCAACGTCGGGGAGTCTGGACGCCGGAGGAGGATAACGGGCTGGCAAGGGGGTTTCGGGTGGCGGGTCTGGCGCTGCTTGTGGAATCGATCATGACCACGGACCGCTATCTGATTTTCGGCTGATGCGATATCTTTGTATCTTTCGCAAGACGCCTGTTGGAGGGAGTGGGGCCCGGGAGTCGTTCGATCTGATGCTGACGCTGGCCGCCTTCGACCAGGAGGTGACGGCCTTGTTGATCGATGACGGTGTCTTTCACCTGCTGCCTGGCCAGCAGTGCTCGGAGGAAGGGCATCCTCTTCCTGCCCTCTGGCAATCGCTCGAGATGTATGGGATCGATTCGCCCTGGGTCGAGCGTGAATCCTTGTTGGCCAGGGGGATGAATCAGTCTTGCCTGTCGATTCCCGTGCGTGTGGTTTCCCGTGATTTCCTGCCGGATTTCTTTGCCGGTTTCGATCGGCTGATAGGAGATTGAACATGGGGGTGTTGCATGTCCTTGGCCAGCCGCCTTCGAGCCGGGAAGCCTGGCGCCACTGCCGGCAGCGCATGGTTGCAAGGGATGCCTTGTTACTGGTTGCCGATGCTGTCTATGCAATCGATCAAGGGGCGCTTCTCGAGCCATTCCAGGTCAAAGGGGTTTCGCTTTATGCATTGCTTCCCGACATGCTTGCCAGAGGCGTGAGGCCGGATGAACCGAGCAGGCGTGTGGGGTGGGTCGATTTCGAGGAATTCGTCGATCTGACCGTGAAATATCAAAGGGTGCTGATGTGGTGATGGATGAACCAGGTAAAGTGCGAATGAACGCAGAAGGCTTTCTTCTCGATCATAGGGAATGGAGCCGTGAGGTGGGGGAATGGATGGCCACCAGCGAGGGAATCGAATTGACCGACGCGCACTGGGAGATCATACGCTTCGTGCGTGAACATTATCTTCAGTACGGGCATTTCCCCAATATGCGGGTTTTCGTCAAGGCGGTGGCTCATACGCTGGGGGAGGAAAAGGGCAGCAGCCGCTATCTGCACCGGTTGTTTCCCAAGGAGCCGTTGAAGTACGCCTGCAAACTGGCGGGATTGTCCAAGCCCCCCCATTGTCTTTGAGGGGGGGTTGTGATTGTCACCGATGCCCCCATTTATATATGGAGTGAGCTTCAATGACCCAATATGATTCGAGGAGGTGAATCGATGGCCACGCATGAATTGCCAAAATCCCAATGGGAGCCCTATTTCGATCGGGTTTCCAAGCACCTGAAAGCCAGCCAAACGGAAATCGAAGTGGTGGGCATGAATCTTGGGGATCAGGTCGAGGGAGAATGGATCTTGTTTTATGGTATCAGTTATGATCCCAAGGATGATGTGGTCGAGTATCTGCTCGAAGGTCTCGATCATTTGGTGCGACATCCGAAACAAGTGCTGGTCGACGATGATGTAGAGGGGCTGAAAAGTATCGAGGTGGTGGACAGGGACGGGGTGCGTCACATTGCCAAACTGAAGGAAGTCCTGAAGTTGCCCCCGCCAGGGGAGTGATTGATTCACTTCGAATTTATCGCGCTTGTTGAGACGGCCTCATCCGGATTCCGGGTGGGGCCGTTGCGTTTGTGTCGGGGTTGTCCTACCCTTTCCAATTTGGCTGGCAATCACATCTATGTATGGCCCGCCTCTAGGGAGGACAGAATTCATGCTTTCGGATATTGAAATCGCACAGCAAGCGCGGATGCGCCCGATCGCCGAACTGGCAAAAGACAAATTCGCGATCGAGTCACGGCATCTGGATCCGTATGGCCATTACAAGGCCAAACTATCATTCGACTATATCGATGGATTGGCGCAGCGTCCCTCCGGCAAGCTCATCCTGGTGACGGCCATCAGCCCCACTCCGGCAGGAGAAGGGAAGACGACCACCACAGTGGGGCTGGGGGATGCGCTTAATCGAATAGGCAAAAAAGCTTTGATATGTCTGCGGGAACCCTCGCTGGGCCCCTGCTTCGGAATCAAGGGGGGAGCCGCTGGCGGCGGGCGCTCTCAAGTGGTCCCCATGGAAGACATCAACCTCCATTTCACCGGTGACTTTCACGCCATTGGGGTGGCCCATAATCTGTTGTCAGCCATGGTGGATAATCACATCCATCATGGCAACGCCCTTGATCTGGACGTGAGGCGGATGAGTTGGAAGCGGGTCGTGGACATGAACGACCGGAATCTGCGCCACATCATTGAAGGCTTGGGTGGAAAGGTCCATGGGGTGCCTCGTGAGGACGGTTTCGATATCGTGGTCGCTTCGGAGGTGATGGCCATCTTGTGCCTTTCCGCTTCCCTTGGTGAGCTGAAAAAAAGGTTGGGCAATATCCTGGTTGGTTACACCCGCTCGGGGGAATCGGTCTTTGCCAGGCAACTCAAGGCCCACGGTGCGATGGCTGCCCTGCTCAAAGACGCGATTCGGCCCAACCTGGTTCAGACTTTGGAAAATAACCTGGCCTTCATTCATGGTGGGCCTTTTGCCAATATCGCCCACGGGTGCAATTCAGTCATTGCGACTCAGGCCGCATTGAAGATGGCCGATTACGTCGTTACGGAAGCGGGGTTCGGTGCCGATCTGGGAGCGGAGAAGTTTATCGATATCAAATGCAGGAAGACCGGTCTCAGGCCCGATGCCGTAGTTCTGGTGGCCACGGTCAGGGCGCTGAAGATGCATGGAGGGATGGGGAAAGACGATCTTCAGCAAGAAGATCTTGCCGCGCTCGAGAAGGGGTTCGTGAATCTCGAGCGGCACCTGAAAAATATCCAAAACCACTTCGGGTTGCCTTGTGTGGTGGCTATCAATCATTTCGCCTCGGATACCGAGGCGGAAGTCGATCTGCTGACACGGAAGGTGGCGGATCTGGATTCCCGAGCCATCGTCTGTCGACATTGGGCGGAAGGTGGTGCTGGAGCGGAGGCGTTGGCTGCTGAAGTGGTCCATCTGGTGGAGCAGCCTTCGAATTTCCGCTTTTTGTACCCGGACCAACTGCCGTTGTGGGACAAGATCGAAGCGATTGCCCACAAGATATACGGCGCGGCGCGACTCGATGCCGATGCCAAGGTCAGGGCGCAGATCGATCAATTGGACAAAGACTACCGGTATTATCCTGTCTGCATCGCGAAAACCCAGTATTCGTTCGCGAATGATCCTTCTCTACTGGGGGCCCCCAGCGGCCATACATTGACCATCAGGGAAGTGCGTCCGGCTCACGGGGCTGAATTCCTGGTGGTGATTTGCGGTAATATCATGACCATGCCGGGATTGCCGAAAAGCCCGGCGGCAGAAAGAATCGATATCGATGATAAAGGGAATATCCGGGGGTTGTTTTGAGGAATGGGGGAAATGGCTCAATCCCCTATGGCATATGACACAGAACCTCTTGACAACCCCATATATGATGCCTAGACTGGCGGTTACCGAAAGGAAGGAGGTCATCTGGCGGGTTGAGGATCTGCTGGATGGAAAGGTTTAAGGACTGAGCGATTCAACAATAATTGAGT
>Ga0256839_1002360_pt1 | contig 21100 bp, 16 predicted proteins | sample 354166metaG_FD_185968 | JGI IMG/M metagenome (GOLD analysis project Ga0256839, IMG submission 185968) | Hydrothermal vent microbial communities from Mid Atlantic Ridge, Atlantic Ocean - 354-166 | ecosystem: Environmental > Aquatic > Marine > Hydrothermal vents | place: Atlantic Ocean: Mid... | reverse complement strand
TTCAATCTGTTAGGGACTTCAGGCCTGCACTGGTACGGCGTTGCGGCGCTTGCCAATGGAATCACCATTGCCTGCGCACCGCGCCTTGTTCCAGCACAGGCCTGAAGTCCTGAATACGATATATATTATTGCCGGGTTAATAAATATGTAACAATCATGGTATTTAATAACCCGGCAATAATGGCATCCTGCTGATCCGTAACATCAATACCTATGACCATGTCGCCCAGAATCCTGTTTGTCGAAGACGAACCCGCCATACGTGAGATGGTGGAGATGGCGCTGACCCGCGCCGGCTACGAGGTCACCAGCGCCCAGGACACCCGCACGGCCATGATACGCATATCGGACCACTACCCGGACCTCATATTGCTCGACTGGATGCTGCCCGGCACCAGCGGCCTCGACTTGGCGCGGCAAATCAGGAAAGACAAGCAGACCAGGTCTATCCCCATTATCATGCTCACGGCGCGCGGCGCGGAGCCGGATGTCATTCTGGGCCTGGAATCGGGCGCCGACGACTATATCACCAAACCCTTTTCTCCCCGCGAACTGGTGGCGCGCATCAAGGCCCTGCTGCGGCGCAGCGCGCCCCACAGCGAGGACGAAGTCATCGAGCACCACGGGCTCAAACTCAACACGGGCAGCCAGCGCATCACTGCCGGAGATACGGAAATCAAGGTGGGTCCCACGGAGTACCGTCTGATGCTGTTTTTCATGACCCATCCGGAGCGGGTCTACACCCGCGCCCAATTGCTGGATCACGTATGGGGGCAGACCACCTATGTGGAGGAACGTACCGTCGACGTGCATATCCGCCGTCTGCGCAAGGCGCTGGAGCCTTTCGGCCTGGCGGGGTTCATCGAGACAGTGCGTGGCAGCGGCTACCGCTATCACCCCCATCCCTTGACATGACACTAGCGCCATGCAACATGTAAAATGAATCCCTGGCCCGGTGAAATCCTTCGTATAACCACAGTGCTGCTTGCCGGCCTGATTACCGGCTGGCTCACGGGCCACGCCCTGTTGTTCCTTCTCCTGGCCGTGGCTGGCCTGCTGGCCTGGCACCTCTTTCATCTGCGCCGCCTGGAACTGTGGCTGCGCAAGGGCGCGCGCCAGGAACCGCCGCAAAGCCATGGGGTGTGGAATGAAGTCTATTACCATTTCTATCGCATGCGCGAGCGCGGTAACCGCCGCAAGCGGCGCCTGGCCAAGGTCATCAGCCGTTTCCGGGAATCGACGGCCGCCCTTCCCGACGCCACCATCGTCATGAGCGCCAACGGTGAAATCGAGTGGTTCAACGACGCGGCCAAATCGCTGCTGGGCCTGCGCGCCCCACAGGACGTGGGGCAGCGCATCAACAACCTGCTGCGCCACCCCCGCTTCACCCGCTATTTTTCCCGGGGGCAGTATCCCGACAGCATCGAACTCCCGTCCCCGGCCAATGAACAACTGGTTCTTTCCCTGACCATCATTCCCTACGGCCAGAACCAGCGCCTGCTGGTGGCCCGCGACATCACCCGCATCAAGCGCCTTGAACAGATGCGCAGCGACTTCATCGCCAATGTCTCCCACGAACTGCGCACCCCCCTGACTGTGGTGGGTGGCTACCTGGAAACCATGCTGGACGCCAACGATGATTGCGCGGCCCAATGGCGGCGCCCCCTGGAGCTCATGGAACAACACAATCTGCGCATGCAGCGCCTCGTGGAGGATCTGTTGCTGTTGTCGCGCCTGGAAACGGAATACGACAAGACGGCGCAGCACCGTCCCGTGCCCATCCCCCCGCTGCTGAACAACCTCTTTCACAGCGCCAGGACCCTGAGCGGCTCCCGGCAGCATGACATCCAGTTGACCGTGGAGCAGGAATGCAAACTCATGGGGGACGAGAAAGAACTCTACAGCGCCTTCTCCAACCTCATCAGCAACGCCATTCGCTATACGCCTGAAGGTGGCCACATACATATCCGCTGGTATTGCGATGACGCGGGCGGTCACTTCGAGGTTTCCGATTCGGGTATCGGCATCCCCGCCCAGCACATCGGCCGTCTCACGGAACGCTTCTACCGTGTGGACGCCGGGCGTTCACGGGAAAGCGGGGGCACCGGGCTGGGGCTGGCCATCGTCAAGCATGTCCTGGAGCGCCATCATGCCCACCTGCACATCAGCAGCCGGCCCGGCGCAGGCAGCACCTTCCGTTGCGATTTTCAGGCCCAGGCCCTGTGCTGACTCAGACACCCGCGCCTGTCACAAAACTGTCATGAAAAATTCATATGCGTGAAATAGTCCATGGGCACAATATCCTGCCATGAGCGGCGGGAAACATCCCATGCCGCGCAATTCCAGAAAACAACAGGAGCATAGAATGATCAGAAAGCGTTTGACTATAGCCGGCATACTGTGTGGCGTCCTGCTCGCGGCAGGAACGGCACAGGCAAGCACCCGTCTCGACCCGAACCTGCACGACTACCAGGTCACCAGCGGTGTATCGGGTAACCTCTCCAGCGTCGGCTCGGATACCCTGGCCAATCTCATGACACTGTGGGGCGAGGAATTCAAGCGCCTCTATCCCAATGTCAATATCCAGATCCAGGCCGCGGGCTCATCCACCGCGCCGCCGGGACTGACCGAAGGCACCTCCAATATCGGCCCCATGAGCCGCAAAATGAAAGACAAGGAACTGGAGGCCTTCGAACGCCGCTATGGCTACAAGCCCACGGCCATCAGGGTCGCCATCGACGCCCTGGCGGTCTATGTCCACAAGGACAACCCCCTTGAAGGCCTGACCATCCCCCAGGTGGACGCCGTGTTTTCCTCGACCCGCAAATGCGGCTATAAGTCCGACATCAGCCGCTGGGGCGACCTGGGCCTGACCGGCGCCTGGGAGCGGCGCGACATCCAGATCTATGGGCGCAACTCCGTCTCCGGCACCTACGGTTACTTCAAGAAAAAGGCGCTGTGCAAGGGCGATTACAAGAAGACCGTCAACGAGCAGCCAGGATCGGCATCGGTCGTCCAGTCCGTCAGCGCCTCATTGAACGGCATCGGCTATTCGGGGATCGGTTACAAAACCTCCGGAGTGCGAGCCATCCCCCTGGCCAAGAAGCCCGGCATGCCCTACATCGAGGCAACATCTGAAAACGCCGTAAAAGGTAAATATCCCCTCTCACGCTTTCTCTACGTCTATGTCAACAAAAGGCCCAACAAACCCCTTCCGCCCCTGGAACGTGAATTCATCCGCATGGTGCTTTCCAAGACGGGACAGGAAGTCGTAATCAAGGATGGCTACATCCCGCTGCCTGCCAAGGTCGCCGACAAGGAGTATGACGCCATCGTCAATTAGGCCCCACCCACATGCCGGGCCGGACGGACCTCTCCCATCGTCCGGCCCGGCATACAGGCCGGAAAAAATGCCCTATACTGATAGGGCATTTTTTTGTAGGGCATTTTTTGCCATCCACCCCCTCCACAACAGGGGCCTGAAGGGAGAAAATCAATTGAACACGCGCTTTGCCAGGAAACACCTTTCCTATTTCATCACGGGCTGCCTGATAACGGCCGGTCTGATCACCTCAACTGCATACGGCGACGGCTTCGATGAAGCCCTCACCGGCGGCGCGGCCAGCGTGGACATACGCATGCGCTATGAGAATGTCGACCAGGACAACGCCCTGGACAGGGCCGACGCGCTGACCGTCCGCACCCGTCTGGGCTATATGACAGGGGACTACAAAACCCTCAGCGCCTTCGTCGAAATGGAAAACACCTCGGCATTGATCGAGGACTACAACAGCGGTCCGGGCGGCAACGGCAAAAGCACCTATTCCATGGTGGCCGACCCGGAAATCACCGAAGTCAACCAGGCCTTCCTGCAATACGGGGGCATTAGTGACACCACGGCCAAAGTGGGGCGTCAGCGCATCATCCACGACAATGCGCGCTTCATCGGCAACGTCGGCTGGCGCCAGAACGAGCAGACCTATGACGCATTCAGAATCGACACAAAGGCCCTGCCCGATGGCCGGGCGAGCTATGCCTACATCGACAACGTCAAAAATATCTTCAGCAACGACACGGACGTCAGCGGCCACCTCCTCAACATCCGCTGCGACGCCTTCTCCCTCGGCGCCCTGGTCGCCTACGGCTACTTCATCGACTTCAAGGACGCGCCCGCCAACTCCCAGCAGACCCTGGGGCTGCGTTTCAACGGCACCCATCAATTTGAAAGACTGGAACTCCTCTATACCATAGAGGCCGCGCAACAAAGCGACTATCAGGATGGCGACAAGGGCATCGATGCCGCTTACCGCCTCCTGGAGCTGGGCATGATCATCGAGGGCATCACGGGAAAAATCGGCTACGAACTGCTGGGTGGCGACGACTTCAGTGGCTTCGAAACCCCTCTGGCCACGAAACACGCCTTCAACGGCTGGGCCGACATGTTCCTGAACACACCGACTGACGGTCTGCGGGACACCTATCTCCAGCTCGGCGGAAAACTGGCCGGCATCAAACTCCTGGCCGTCTATCATGATTTTCAGTCCGACAAGGGCGGCGCCGACTACGGTTCTGAAATCAACCTCCTCGCCGCCAGAAAATTTTCCGGGCGTTACACACTGGGCCTTAAATACGCCGGCTACAACGCCGATGAGTGGCAGGACGATACCAACAAGTTCTGGCTTTGGGGCCAACTGAAAATCTGATACCACTGAAACAAAGAGGAAATCCCCCGTAGCCTGCGCAGGAACACTGCGGGCAGGTATCTCCATGCGCGTCCAAAAGGAGACGCGCAAAATTCACAGAATTGTCATTGGCCAATAAAGATTCTGAAACATTCACTCCGTAGGATCAAACCTCGACCTAACCTGCGGAGTAACACGCCATGTTGACGACATCAACCGCCCCCCATATGCCAGCCCCCCTGCCCTGGGGAAAATCCGGTCACCGGCTGTTCGTCCGGCTTGCCGCTACCGGGGAAGACATCCAGGCATCGCAAAGGCTGCGCTATGAGGTTTTTTCCCGTGAAATGGGATCCCAGTTCAAAAATTCTCATCAAAGCCTGGATCAGGACCACTACGACGATTATTGCCACCACCTGCAGGTTCTGGACCGGGCAACGGGCAGCGTTGTGGGCACCACACGACTTCTGACAGTATCCAATGCCGTGAAATGCGGCGGCTTCTATTCAGAACACGAATTCGAGCTGGATGGTTTATTTCCCCTGCCAGGCCGGGTTCTTGAGATCGGACGCACCTGCATTCATCCTGATTACCGGCGCGGCAGCACAATATCCTTGCTGTGGGCCGGCCTGGCGCAGTTCATTACCCTGCATCATATCGATTACCTGATCGGCTGCGCCAGCATTCCCTTGGGCGATGGATATTACCAGGTCTACGCGGCGCTGAATTACCTTCGTCAAGATCATCCTGCACCCGCACATCTGGCCGTCAAGCCAGTGCTCCCCCTTCCCCATGACAAGGAAGTACCTGCCGACAGGAGCAGTCTCCCCCCACTGATCAAGGCCTATCTGCGCCTTGGCGCTTCCATCTGCAGTGAACCTTGTCTGGACCTGGAATTCAACACCGCAGACCTGTTTATATTTCTCGATATCAAACACCTCAACCCACGCTACCAGCGGCATTTTATAGATCGCGACTTTGAAGCGGAGATTTGTGCCCACTCGGTGGATTAAACTTTTCCTGCTGCTGGCCCACCTGGCCACCGGCCTGATCGCATGCATACTATTCTTAGCCTTTACTGCCGCCAGGCAACAGAACGGGCCACTTCCATCCACGATAGTCTGCTGGTGGCACAAGCGCCTGTGCAGGATTTTTGAAATCAATATCGTCCGCCATGGGGCGCCCCATAGCGGCTGCGCACTATATGTCGCCAATCACATTTCCTGGATCGACATTCCCGTCCTGGGCCGTGAGACAGCGCCATGTTTTGTCGCCAAATCAGAATTGCGCGAATGGCCGCTGATTGGCTGGCTCGCATCAAAGACCGGCACAATCTTCCTGCGGAGAGGCAATGGCGCATCGGCCTTCAAGATGACTACAGAGATAAGACGCCTGATCCTGGATAGACGTAATGTCGCTATTTTCCCCGAAGGAACCACTACTGACGGCAAGCAAGTGGGCCTCTTTCATTCAGCACCCTTTGCGGCGGTCGTGGACACAGACTGTTGGATACAGCCCATATGCATTCGCTATCCATTGCCAGGGGGTGGACACTCTCCAATAGCGCCTTTTATTGAAGAAATGAGTTTGGCAAGCCACGTATGGCGCCTGCTTGGAGAACACACCGTCAGCGTCGAGGTCACATTCTGCCCACCCGTTTCATGTACTGGAAAAAATCGCCAGATACTGTCTATAGAATCCCATACCCTTATCTGCAATACCTTGCAAGTCAACAGGCGCTCCCACAAGCTCACAAACCGGGACTAAACCGGATACCCCGCATTGTCACGCTACTGTCACATCCTTGTTATCAAATTATCATGAAGGCGTAATCTATCTAAAATATTGGGCTGCTATGTTTCCCACCTCAGTCACATTTTTGAGGAAACATAAAATGAGAAATATTGAGAAAGCGGGACTGGCCCTGCTGATTGCAGGCAGTCTGACGGCCTGCGGGGGCGGAGGCGGCAACAGCGGCAGCGCTACCAGCCAGCCGCAGACATCCAGCGCAAACGACCCTTTCCTGGTATCCAACTGGTTCAATTCCGGACAGAACAATCGTATATTAGACCCAGTGCTGCAAAGCAATGGCCAACCAAGTTCCAGTTCCCCTGACTTGCAGGACCCGGCCTACGCCTTCACGGCCAGCTCTCCCGACCTGCAGGATGCCTCTCGCGCGCTGCCCACGCTGGGCAGCGGTTTTGTAGCCACCGACTATATTGGCGCCTTTCCCCAAGACAGCAGCAACAACTGGACCGAAGGCTGGACCATATCGCTGAATGGCAATACTTCCGTTTGGGAACCAGCCACGGGTGGCACATTGGCTGGCGGAACTCCCAGCGCCGACGGCACCTGCCCGGCGGGCACCACCGACATCGGAAACCAGGATCTTCCCGCCTCCGTGGGTGGCGGGTCCATGGATATCTGCGAACTGGCCCAACGCTACACCAGTGATGTCACGCTCACCAATGACAATGTCTACGAGCTGGCCCCCGGGTTCCCCGGCACCTATATCGGCGACGGAGAGGCTGCCGACGGCAACAGCGCCAATGACACCGCTGTGACCCTGACCATCGAGCCTGGGACGCTGATCATCGGTGAACCACAGGAGGCATTGGTCATTACCCGTGGCTCCAAAATACAGGCTGTGGGCACAGCTACCGATCCTATCGTCATGACTTCCCGCGCTCAATTCGACAATTGGGTTGTCAATGGCGACGCCACCTCCGGGCGTGGCGAATGGGCCGGCCTAGCGCTTATGGGATATGCGCGCAGCAATGAGTGCGGAACACCCTGCGATGTAGCGGCGGAAGGCAACATTGGCGCCTATGGCGGCACCAATGACGCTGACAGCAGCGGCACAATCCAGTATATGATCATCCGGCATGCCGGCAATGACATTGACGGCAACGGTAATGAACTCAATGGCCTGACCCTGTTTGCAACGGGTTCCGGCACTACCCTGGACCATATCCAGGTACACAAAAATCTGGATGATGGTGTGGAACACTTCGGCTCCACCGACTTTATGTCCCATATTGTGCTGACAGACAACCGGGATGACAGTTTCGACTGGGGACAGGGCTACACTGGCGGCGCCCAGTTCATCGTGGTCAGGCAGGCCCTGGATGACGCTGACCGGGCTATCGAGGCCGATAACGACAAGACCGACCCTGAGGCCACACCGGTTTCCATACCCACCCTGGCCAACATGACCCTGATCGGGCGCCCAGGTGGCGACCCGGCTTCCGACGGTATCCTTTTGCGCCGCGGTACTGGCGCCCTCATCTATAATTCGGTAATCACCGGATTTGCAGATGCCTGTATCGATATCGACGGAACGGCCACACTCAACGAAGCCGCAACCCTGGCTGACTCAACGGACGGCAACCTCGAGATATTCAACTCCATCGTATATTGTCCGACGGGCGAAAGCTTCGAAAGCGGCGATGGCGATATTGCAGGCAGTGATATCGAGACGTGGTTCAATGCCGACGGCAGCAACCAGGTCATCGACGCCAACCTGCAGGACAATGGCCAGCCCAACGGCACGGCTGGTTCGGGCACGCGCTTCGTCTCCAACGACTATATCGGGGCATTTTCCCAGGATAGCGCCGACACATGGGCTGATGGCTGGACCATCGCCCTCAACGGCAACAATACCGTCTGGGAGCCCGCGACCGGCGGCACCCTGGCTGGCGGCACACCACTTGCTGATGGGACCTGCCCGGCCGGAACCACCGATATCGGCGACCAGAACCTGCCGGCATCGGTGGGTGGCGGCACCATGGACATCTGCGAGCTGGCCCAGCGCTATACCAGCGATGTCACGCTCACCAATGACAATGTCTATGAGCTGGCTCCCGGGTTCCCCGGCACCTATATTGGCGATGGTGAAGCTGCTGATGGGAATAGCACCAATGACACCGCCGTGACCCTGACCATCGAACCTGGAACCCTGATTATTGGCGAGCCTCAGGAAGCCCTCGTCATTACACGCGGCTCCAGAATAGAGGCCATTGGAACAGCCATAGACCCTATCGTTATGACTTCACGCAGCCAGTTCGATGCCTGGGTCGCTGGTGGAGACGGCACCTCGGGCCGTGGTGAATGGGCCGGTCTGGCGCTCATGGGGTACGCACGCAGTAACGAATGCGGCACTCCCTGCGATGTTGCGGCCGAGGGGAATATTGGTGCCTATGGCGGCACGAACGATGCAGACAACAGCGGCACCATCAGATACATGATCATTCGCCACGCAGGCAATGACATCGACGGCAATGGAAACGAGCTCAACGGACTGACGCTGTTCGCCACCGGTTCCGGCACCACACTGGAATATATCCAGGTGCACAAGAACCTGGATGATGGTGTAGAGCATTTCGGGTCTGCGGACTTCATTTCCCATATCGTGCTTACAGATAATGCCGATGACAGTCTCGACTGGGGCCAGGGATGGACAGGAGGCGCCCAGTTTGTCGTTGTAAGACAGGCTGGCGATCTGGCTGACCGGGGAATCGAGGCGGATAACGACAAGACGGACCCGCAAGCAACGCCTATCTCCATGCCAACATTGGCCAACCTGACGCTGATTGGCAACCCCAATGGCGACCCTGATGCCCAGGGAATCCTGTTGCGCCGCGGCACCGGAGCAAAGATCTGGAATACGATCGTAACTGGTTTTGCCAAGAACTGCGTTGACCTTGACGATGACGCCACCTTCAGCCGCGCAGGGCCCAATGCGCCTGGCAGCCTGAGTGGCGACCTCGTCATGAACAACTCTTTGATCAGCTGCGGCGTATCATTTGATGAGGAGTAACAATTACATGGACTGATACCTTAGGGCCTTTTGAGGGTCAAGGGGCGCTGCCATACCAGCGCCCCTTTTTTATCATAATTGCCACAAAATCATCACAATCATATAACAATACGGCTCTATTATGGATAACCTGCTCAGAGACAAGGATTCAGCGATGAAGTACCGACTACTGCTAATCGATAATGACGTGGAAACCCGGATGAAAGTGAGGAAGGCATTGAACACGGGCGACTTCGAGCTCCATGAGCGCGGCGAAATAAAAGAGGCCAGAGAACTCCTTATTACACGCAAACTGGATCTCATCATGCTTGACTGGGTTAGGCCCGAATCTCATCGCATCGAATTTGCCAGAGAATTGAGAAATGAGATATTGACAAAGTGTACTCCCATTATCCTGCTGACAGCGCCCAGAGCGGAAGAAGATCAGGTACGCGGGCTCAAGGCGGGCGCCAATGACTATATCTCCAAACCCATCACGGCTGAAAAGCTGCTCAGCCGCATAGAAGCATGGCTCGGCCTGACTGATTGCCGGGACAATCAGGAGGGAGAGATACTTCAGGTCGACGCGCTCTGCCTCGATGAAGCGGGATACCTGGCAACCATCAGAGGCGAGGTGGTAATAATGGGACCTACCGAATTCCGCCTGTTGAGTTTCTTCATGAGCCACCTGAACCAGGCATTCACCCGTGAAGAACTACTCTCCAATATCTGGGAAACAGATGTAGACCCCCGCACCGTGGACGTACACATACGGCGCCTGCGCAAAGCCCTTGCACCACACGGCTACGACGGATATCTCCAGACTGTGAGAACCATAGGCTACCGCTTCTCCAATTATGTCGTTCCGCAGGCCAATGACACAGCCACACACCAACACGCCACATAACCCCCAGGGAAACCTCAGAACAAAGCACAAGGCCGCTGTTCTGAAAATTTGATTCACACGGTCATTTCAGGCGCGATAAAACACAAGAGGTCAATGCAACGATTCATTCCACCACCCTATATGCCAAGACTCCCCTGATTATCCAGAAAATTATTCAGCAATATATTCGTCATCATATCGTCAAATCACAGAAACAATCCCGAAACAGATCTGTAATATTCGGCATCTATACTAGCCGCCATCATATTTTTTCAGATTGATCTTTACGCCCAATTCACCGAAGGCGCTACATTTACGAATGTACTGGCAATCCATATTTGCCAGGCTTGATGGAGAAACGATATATGAGCCGGACAGATATACTGCGCTGTTTACACTTTGGCATAATCATGCTGACCCTTCTCGGCCTGATGGGGCAGGCCAACGGGGATGACAGCATAGACAACCTTACCCAGAAGCTCATCACCCTGCGCGGCGAGGTAGAAGATCTCAACACAGAGCTTCTTCTACAGCGTGAAGAGCGGAAGCAAACGATGGCGGCACTGCTGGCGCAGCGCAGTGAAATGGAAGCCCGGCTGAAGCGCGCGGAGATCAATCAACAAAAACTGCGCAAGACCCTGAAACGCAACCTTGAAATTGCTGAAACAGCGGGAAATGATGCAACCCGAACCGTTCCGGTCCTGATTAGCGCGATCGCTAGCTTGGAAGAAAAAATCAAGTCACGCCTCCCTTTCAAAATTGAAGAAAGACTGGCTGACCTGAAGGAAATCAGGTCACAGATCACCTCTGCAACCCTGTCCCCGCCCCGGGCAGCCAATCGCCTGTGGGCCTTTTTTGAAGACGAAATTCGCCTGAACCGGGAAATCGGCCTCTACCGCCAGACAATATCACTAAACGGTGAACGGGTCCTGGCAGATGTCGCCCGCCTGGGCATGGTCATGCTCTACTTTCGTACCCCGGACGAGAAGTACGGAATGGCCCGGCGCGAAGAAAAGGATTGGCAATACCAGCTCGTAACCGCCCCCTCCGGAAAAAAGCAGATTGCCTTGCTTTTCGAATCACTTGAGAAGCAGATCCGCAGCGGTTTATTTGAGTTACCGAACCCCATATAAGCGACAGCGCAAGGGCATATCATGACTATTTTTCCAAATAAACTCACCCTGTCACCTTTTGGCTGGCCCGTTCCACGAACATCCAGGGTCCCGGGCCGAGTTGCCCGCACGGCAATCCTTTTGCTTGGCCTGTCCTGCACGGCTGTTGATGCACAGGAATCACCCTCCAGCCTGGAACAGTCCTTTCAGAAGGAATTCGCCTTTCTCGAAACCCAAAAACGGGACCTCAGCCAGCGCCTTGCCGAATTTCAGACAGACACCGAGAAAAGGATCAATGAAGAGAACCGCCGTATCGACACCCTCACGCAACAGCTCTTGGCCGCGGAACGGGAGACTGAACGCCTGACCGACCAGATAGCCAAGGCGGAGCGATCGGCGGAGATCAATCAGGCCAACAGTGAAATTATCGAGGCCACCTATGAACAGGCGCAGGCGACCCTTTCTGACTTCGGCTTTGACCTCAATGATGACGTCGGCTTCAGCACCCTTGACAACGACGGCAAACTTTCCCGCCTCTATGCCGTTGCCACTGATGTCATTTCAGATCTTTCTGAAATACAACGCAAAGAAGGCTATTTCTACCTTGCTGACGGCACTGAGACACAAGGCACCATCATAAAGATCGGCGAGATTGCAAGTTATGGCGTCAGCGACCAGGGGGCGGGCGCGTTGGCTCCGGCAGGTGCGGGATCCCTCAAACTCTGGGATGCGCCGAGCGACGATGTCGCGCTTGCGCTGGCAAACGGCAAGCATCCCGACACGCTCAAGATCTTCCTCTATGAATCGCTCAACAAGGACGTTGCGGCAGGCGGGGAAAAAGGCATGATGGAAGTCCTGGAAAGTGGCGGCGTTATTGGCTGGACTATCGTCGCGCTCGGTGTCCTCGCTGTTCTAATGATCATACTCCGCATTCTCTTCCTGCGTGCAGCCAGCGCCTCCACGGGCGCCGTGGAAAACGAGGTTGGCAAGCTGGTCAGCGCGGGAGATATCGAGGGCGCACTGGATTTCTGCCGTGAAAAAAGAGGATCCACCTCACGGGTGGTCGCCGCAACACTGCGCAACATAGACAGAGACCGTGACCACCTGGAAGACATTGTGTCAGAAAGCATACTGCACGAAAGCAGCTCACTTAACCGCTTCGGGACCTTTATTATCGTCATTGCCGCCGTCTCACCACTGCTGGGACTGCTGGGCACGGTCACCGGCATGATCGCAACATTCGATGTAATCACTGAATTCGGCACAGGCGACCCCAAACTTCTGTCAGGAGGCATATCCACGGCACTGGTAACCACCGAGCTGGGCCTGATCGTGGCCATACCAACACTCATTCTGGGCAATCTCCTCAGTGGCTGGAGCAACCGCATCAAGGATGAGATGGAGAAGGCCGCATTGCGGGTCATGAATATCTCCCAGGGGGCGGTCGGTCCTGGCGCGGAAACATCATTTACCAAGCATACTCTCGAGCCGCCACATGCCGCCACTGCTTGATGAATTGGTGGAATACTACAGCGCCGGCGGCTATGTCATGCCGCCGCTGTTGGCCAGCGCCATTCTGCTCTGGTACGCGCTCGGATACCGGTTTTCTGCGATCAAGCGCAGCCGCAGCAAACGCAGCGTACGCGCGCTGATAGACCGCTACCAGCGGAACAAGTGGAAAAAGGCGAACGGCATCATCGAGGAAGCGATTGTCAATGGCATAGCACTGGCCCGGCGGGGTGCGCCTCACCTGCGCCGCCAGTTGGATGATTTGTATGGCGATTACCACACCCTGCTGAACCGTTATGCCGTGCTGACACGCACCCTGGTGGCGGTCACGCCATTGCTTGGCCTGCTGGGCACTGTGGCGGGCATGGTAGAGACCTTTGATTCACTCGGAGAGATGACATTGTTTACCCAGTCAGGCGGGATCGCCGGCGGCATATCACAGGCCCTGATCACGACCCAGCTGGGTCTGGCGATTGCCATTCCCGGGCTGCTCTTCAGCCGCTTCCTGGAAAAACGCCAGCAGCGCATCGAGACCGAGCTGGCGCAAATCAAGGACATCCTGTGCAGCCTGCCAGCCATGGCGCTCAGGCCCACTACAGATTAACAAACCGGAGTTCGCAGACCATGCGCTATCGTGAGCGGGAAAACACCAACCAGGAAATCAACATTTCACCATTGATTGACATGGTTTTCATATTGCTGATCTTTTTCATGGTCAGCGCGACCTTTGTCAAAGACATGAATCTTGAAATACAGCGCCCCAAAGCCAGCAGCGCTACTCCGGCATCCAGCAAGGCAATCAGGGTGTACATTGACAGCAATGGTGATACCTTCCTGGATGACCAGGCAGTACGCACCTGGGCCATCCAGTCCCGCCTGCGTGACATGTTGCGCCTCAGCACCAGCCGGTCAGTACTTGTCGTGACTGATGAAAAGGTATCAGCCAGGAAACTGGTAGAAGTCGTCGACCAGTGCCGCCTTGCTGGCGCACAGGACGTCGGCGTTGTCACCGAGACAGAGGCCAGGTAGCAAAGAGCCGCACGCCATACAGTAGAAAGATGAATTATTCACCGACTGTTCCCCAGAAATTTGGCGAAGTCTCCGCACCGTACTCAAGGCGCGGCCGGCTGCAGCATCACATAAGCGGCCTGCTTTGGATGGCTGGCGGATCAAGCGTAATTTTTTCCTTGCTGCTCTACATGAACCAGTCTGGATTGCCCGATATGCCGGATAAGGTTGTCCAACAAACCACATTCGAGGTCAGGCAGCCGCCCAAAACCAAACCGCGTAAGAAAGTCGAAAAAAAACGGCCCAGGCGCAGCAGGACAGCGCCGCCACCGGCGCCTATCCTGCATCTCGACAGCGGCCTGTCAGGCCTGGATTTCAGCCTGCCGGCATTCTCTCTGGACGCCATGGGAGAAATAGACCAATCGTTGCTTGGAGACACCGGGAACGTAGTCATGACCAGCGATATCGTTGACCAGCCGCCGCGGGTTCGTCAGCGCACACCGCTAGACTACCCGCCACGCGCCCGCACCAAGGAGATTGAGGGCTATGTTGTCTTGAGCCTTCTTATTGACGAAACGGGCAGGGTCAAGACTGTCAAGGTCATCGATGCCTCACCGCGCGGGATTTTTGAAGAAGCGGCAATACGCTCGGTTCGCCGCTGGCTCTTCCAACCGGCGCGCTATGCAGGGAAGAATGTCCAAAGCTGGGCCAACCAGACTATTCGTTTCGAGCAGGGGTAGCATCAGTGTCAGAAACCGGCGATTTTCCATCAGGACTCCGGGGTCCTGAAAACACGGGTGGTAACGGCGGCAGGAAAGCCCGTTTTACAGCACCATGCCTGCACGGATCTGGAGCAGCCTTGATCCTGCTCCTGTTTCTGGCATTGCCATCAAACACCGCCATGGCAAAGAAAGACGAGAACATGGCCGTTGATTACCTCACCCTGGCGGCGCTTCTCGTCAAGGATGGCCACTACGACCGCGCAGCGGTAGCCCTGGAAAACCTGGATATCAGCGACGAAGGAATCGACAGGCCACGCTTCCACACCCTGCAAGGCTTGATTCAGCTCAAGCTTGCCGATTACAAGGGAGCCCTGGGAGCCTTCCGGGCGGCCCTGGAAACGGGCCAGGACAATCCTGGAATACACATCTATATCGCCCAGGCTTGGTATGCCCTGGGAGATTATGACAAAGCCCTTGCCTCCATTGCCCGTGCGGGTGAAATGGCTGCGTCGAAACCGGGTGTGATGCTGATGGAGTCACAAATCCACTGGGACAAGGGCGACCCCCAACACGCCTGGCAGGCCCTGCTCCGTGGTGAAGCGCGGTTTAACGACAACCCGGCATTCCCGCGACGCAAGGTGTTCATGCTTATCGAGCTTGGATTATACCAGGAGGCCGCCACGCACGGCCTGGCCTATCTGCAACGCTTCGCTGCAGATGCGGAAGACTATATCGCTATCGGCGCCGCCCTGCGCCGGAGCGGACAGCCCGGCATCGCATTGAATATTCTGGAACCTGCGCGCATCCAATTCCCTGAAAATGAAAAGGTCCTGCTTGCCCTCGCATTGTCCTATGCAGATCTGGAAGAGCACCTCACGGCCGCTGGACTGCTTGAACAGGCCGCACTGCGAAACCCAGAATATCTCAGCGAAGCGGCGGAACTCTACCAACGGGCAGGATTTCCCATGCGTGCCCTGTTCCTCAACGAACGCACCATCGACCAAAAGAAGAAACTCAAGCAACGCCTCAGTTTACTTCTGGAGGCCGGCCTCCACCAGCAGGCAATGGACATGGAAGAGGCCCTTTACCGGGTGGGGCTTCTGGATAATGAAGATATTCGTTATGCCCTCGCCTATGCCGCATTCAAAACCGGGGACTTCAATACGGCACAACGTCACCTGAACCTGCTGAAGCGGCCCGCCCTGTTCAAAAAGGCCACCGCACTGCGCCAGGCCATGGCCTCCTGTGAAGATACGCCATCTCGTTGTTACTAACCGACCAAAAGGACTGTTTCAATATGCGCGCTGCAACCGTACTGCTTTTTACCATCATGCAGCTTGCCTCCAGTACTGCCCTGGCCTCGGAAGCGGCGCGCCTCCACCTCTATATATTCAAGAAGGGACTACCGGTAGAGGGCATGGCGCTGTCAGCGGGCCGGTCCCCGCTCGGGATGACCGACATGAACGGCGCCCTTCATGTAAGTATCCAACCTGGGCAGCACTATCTGTCCCTGCGCCACAATACGGCAGAGTTACGGACCATGACTCTTGACCTGCACCCCGGGGAAAGCCTGCTGATTATTGCCAATATCGACGAGGATGACAGCACGGTCAATCTGGAAATCGAAAGCTCCCATGGCAATACCCAGGGGAACCCCGTGCCCGATGAAAACAGCGGGATGTCACCAGCCGCCCCGGATGAGGCCCTGGCCACCCTGACCGGACGGGTAAGCACATTTCAGGAAGGCACGCCGATACCTGGCGCCCGCATATTTATCAGCGGGACGAGCGAAAAAATCCGCAGCGACACGGAAGGACGTTTCAATATCAGGATACCGGCAGGAATCTATGCCATATCGGTCATCCATCCTGATTTTACTGCCCAGGCCGTGGAGGATATCGTTCTGACAAAAGGGGAAACCATACACCAGAACTTTGCACTCACCCCCAACGCCCTGGCCCTGGAGGAATTTGTAGTCACCGCCCCCTATCTGGAAGGCAGTTTCTCGGCCCTGGCCGACGAGCAGCGCAACAGCTCTGCCGTTGCCGAGGTCATGAGCGCGGATCAGATGTCAAATTCAGGCGATAGCGATGCGGCCGGCGCCCTCAAGCGCGTAACCGGCCTCACAGTTGTGGATGGAAAATTCGTCTATGTGCGCGGCCTCGGTGACCGCTATTCATCCACCACGCTCAACAACGCCAGTTTACCCAGCCCTGACCCTATCCGCCGTGTGATCCCCCTCGACATCTTCCCTACAGGCGTGCTTGGCAGCATCGTCATCCAGAAGACGTACTCACCGGATATGCCTGGAGAATTCGGCGGCGGGAGCGTCCAACTGCGCACCCGTGGCCTGCCTGAGGAACGCATTCGCAAGCTTTCCGTCTCTCTTGGCGGCAACACGCGCACAACTTTCCAGGATGGACTGAGCTATGAAGGGGGGAATACGGATTTTCTGGGCATTGACGATGGCACCCGTGAATTTCCAGAGCTGCTCGACCAGATGACCAATGGCGGAAGGGAGTTGCTGACCGGCCTTACACCAGAACAGGTGGAGTCCGCCGGAGAATCATTATCCCCCATCTATGCCACTGAACCCGTAACAATGCCTCCAAATGTCGGATTCAAGCTTAATCTGGGTGATCGTTATGAGGACTATAATGGCAAATGGGGCTGGGGTTATCTGTTCGGGCTGAACTATAAAAACGACTGGATCCTCCGCAACGAGGAACGCACTACCTATGGCCTGAATGGCCTGGGGGGACTGAACCCGCTGGATGAATCAACCATGCAGATCACCACCAACGAAATCGACCTGGGCGGCATCCTGCATCTCAGCCTGGAGCTGGGCAACAATCACACCATGGAAAGCACCACTCTGCTCACCCGCCAAACCAATGACCGCGTATTATTCGAAGAAGGGTTCCTGTCGGAGAATTCCCTTACCGTGCGCGACACCACATTGGAATGGGTTGAGAACCAGTTGTTCATGGAACAATTACGCGGCAATCATTCCCTGCCGCGCCTCAATGACCTGATGATCGACTGGCAGGCCACCTATGCCACGGCCAGCCGCGACGAACCCGATACCCGTTTTTACCGCTATGAACAGCGGGAGGACGGTCTTTTCGCGTTTTCGGACAAAGGGCAATCCAATGAGACGAGCTTTGAAGAATTGGACGACAAAAGCACTCAATTGGGCATCGATTTTACCTTTCCCGTTTATGACCTGTTTGGCGCCCAGACCGATTTTAAATTTGGCTTCAACTATCTGCGCAAAAAGCGTGCATCCGCCTTTTCCCGCTTCCGTTTCCTGACGGATTTTTCACGCAACAACATCCGTCGCGATGATCTTGTGACCCGTTCTCCCGAGGAAATACTCAACGCCGCCTTTATCGGGCCCGATGGTTACCAATTGCGCAACACCACGCTTCCCACAGACAATTACACCGCCGAGCAAACGGTAAACGCCCAATACTTGATGGCCGACACCCAGCTCAAACGCTTCAAGGTCATGGGGGGCGTACGGCTGGAGCGATCCCGTCAGGAGGTAACGACATTCCAGCTTACCAATCCCGACCAAGCCACCAAGGCCGACCTGGACGACACCGACATCCTGCCCGCGCTCACTCTCACCTGGCTGCTGGGCGGTGAACAGCAATTACGCATGGGAGTCAGCCGGACGGTCAACCGGCCGGACTTCAAAGAACTCTCCGAGGCGCCCTACATCGACCCTGATTCACGCTGGACGGTTATCGGAAACCCCCGCCTCGAGCGCGCCATCATCAACCACTTTGACCTGCGCTGGGAGTGGTACCTCACCAAGTTCGAAGGCCTCTCGGCAGCCCTGTTCTACAAGGACTTTGATCAGCCCATCGAGCAGGTTATCCGCCTCGGCGCCGGCGGTATCCGTTCGTTCGCCAATGCGGAATCCGCCGTTAACTATGGACTTGAACTACAGGGCCGCGCCTGGCTGTCACGCTTTTTCGGCCGCAAGTTGTCGCGCTACTATGTTGAAAGCAATGTATCGCTGATTGAATCGAAGGTGAAACTGGGTGATGCGGGCGCTCAACAGACCAACCCCAACCGGGCCCTGCAGGGGCAGGCCCCGTGGGTCGTCAACTTCACCCTGGGTTATGAAAACCTCATTACCACCACCAAGGCCGCACTTCTCTTCAACATGGCGGGGGAGTTTATTTCCAGCGTCGGTACCAAGGGCCTGCCCGATGCCTACGCACAACCGGCGCCACTGCTGGACTTCGTTTACAGCCGCAATCTTTATGAAGGCACCCGTGGCAACAAGCTCAAGTTAAAATTCAAGGCCCAGAACATCCTTGACCCCACCATCGAGATCCTGCGCGGCGATGAAGTCGAGCGGTCGACCCGCAAAGGCATCACCCTGAAGACATCGCTGGAATATAAATTTCCATGACATATCCCCGGAAGCAGGCCCGGGGTTTTCCAGATCCGTCGTGAATTAGTAAATATTCCCGCGGGATCTGCTGTATCAAGCACCATCATGATGGTGTCACAAAACTTTCATAATACCTTAATTGTCCTGTCACAAATAGATGGGAGTATTGCGCCCAGCTATTTTGCACAAACCGGAAATCCAGACACGGCAGGAATTTCCATTCATTAGAAACTTTATCATTCAAAGGAGAATAGTGTGTTTTTTAGAAAAAAAGTTGTTATGGCTGTAAGTGCAGCCCTCGGTCTGGGCATTATGATCCCGGCTGCCAATGCCGGCGGCGTGACCTACAAGGATGGTGACAAGTACATGAAGCTGGGTGGGCGTATCCAACTGCAATACCATTATGCTGATCCGGACAAAGGGCAGAGTACGGATGAGTTGCTCTTCCGCCGCCTTCGCCCCTACATCGAGGGCAGTCTGCACCCCGACTGGAAAGGCAAGTTCCAGTGGGACATGGGCAAGGCCAAAGGTTATAACGAGGTAGCCATCAAGGATGCCTACATGGAGTATTCAGGCTTCAATAACATGAAGATCAAGCTGGGCAACTATGTATTTCCCTTTTCCCGGGAATTTGTCACTTCCTCAAAATACCAGCAATTCGTCGAGCGCACCTTCGTGGGCGACCGCAACTATGGAACGCCGGACCGTAATCTGGGCATTCACGCCAGCGGCCACAACGCGAGCGACAGACTGACCTGGGGGGTATCCATTGCCTCGGCATCCATAGACCCCAGCAACTCCAAGCTGGATTTCGACTCGCCGGTCAACAAGGACAAGGACTTCAACGAAGGCTGGATGATCGGCGGGCGTATCGATTTCCACCCCTTCGGCAAACTGAAATTCTCCCAGGGTGATTTCAAGCAGGAGCAGAAAGCGACCATCGGCCTTGCCGCGTTCACCTGGAACAATGATGGCGATGTGCAGAACAATAAGTTGCCGCCGCCAGATACAAAGGACACTGACGTCGATGCTGTCACCGGCTTCGAAGTCAGTGGCGCCTACCGTAACAAGGGCTTTTCCACCGACCTGGAATACAACCGCTTCGATTCCGAACTCAAGGACAACACCGTTACTTCCGGCCTGTACAAAAACGGAGAAACCACCCTGGAGAACTGGATGGTCAAGGGCGGCTACATGGTCATTCCCGGCAAGCTGGAATTGGTACTGGGTTACTCCAGCCAGGACGCGGACAATTATGCCGAGGCGTGGACGCGTTTCTCCGGCGGCGTCAACTGGTTCGTTCACAAGCACGATGTGAAATATCAGCTGACCTACCGCCAGAACTCGGACAAGAACGGCGTCAAGGGCGATGATGAAACGGAGATCTTCGCCCAGGCCCAGTATGTGTTCTGAGCAAGCTCTTGCAGGTGTACTGCTCATTAAGGGAAGGAGGCAAACTCCTTCCCTTTTTTGTTTCCCCCTTTCCCTGATCCGCATTGGCGGAGGTGGAAGATGACAGCCACATGACATCACTCGATCCTGTCACAATTTTGTAACATTCCCCCAGTACACTCACGCCATGTCAAGGACACACGCATCGTTTCATGCACCCCCGCCCAAGCGCCAGCGCAGACGCTTGATCGTCGATTCCCTGGCCCGTTACACCGTGGGCCTGGGCGGCGTATTCGTTATTGCCGCCGTCGCTCTCATTTTCTTCTACCTTCTCTATATCGTCATCCCACTATTCCTGCCCGCCGACGCCCGCCCCGTGGCCAGCTATTCCCTGCCGGGCGACAACGGGGCGCGCACCGCGCACCTGGTCATGGATGAACTGCGCGAGGTAGGCATCCGCTACACCCGGGACGGGCGGGTGTTTTTCTTCAAGCCCGCCGACGGCCAACTTGTCGGGGGCAAGCGCGCGGTCCTGCCCGCGGGCGCGCGGGCCAGCGCCTTTGCCGCGGGCGACAGCGCCACG
>Ga0256839_1002359_pt1 | contig 21100 bp, 11 predicted proteins | sample 354166metaG_FD_185968 | JGI IMG/M metagenome (GOLD analysis project Ga0256839, IMG submission 185968) | Hydrothermal vent microbial communities from Mid Atlantic Ridge, Atlantic Ocean - 354-166 | ecosystem: Environmental > Aquatic > Marine > Hydrothermal vents | place: Atlantic Ocean: Mid... | reverse complement strand
TTGCCACCTCCACCACAAGCAGCCAATGTAATAAGCATAATCACGCCAAATGCAATGTTTATCATATTTGTTCTGGTTTTCATGATTTCCTCCCGGTTTTACGCACTCCTATTCTAGAGCCTAACGTCGCAATTCACCGGCGCGCAGCGTAGCGAAGCGTCCGAGTGAAATTGCATTGTTATGTGTCTTTATTTTGTTGTACCGCTGCCGGTGGTTCAATATCACCTTCTCGCCTTGGTATTAGCCCGCCTTATTCACCGTACAGGCGACAAAAGAAGAGGCGTGCGCCCCCTATTCGTTGTAAAATCAAGCTGTTGAAACAAGACAGACAACGAACAAGAGGAGCACGCCATGGGTGAAACGTTACCGTTGTTTGGGCCGCAGTTCAACCGGTCGGTGCGGGTTGAGTGCCGGCCGGAGCATCTGACGGCTGAATCCGGGGCCTTGATCCAGCGCGAGCTCATGGAGCGCAGCGGGATCATCGACTGGCTGGTTGAGCGCCTGCACGATCCGCGGCGGCCCGAACTGATCACGTACCCGCTGGCGGAGCTTTTGCGCACCCACTTGCTGCTATTGGGTCAGGGCTGGCGGGACCAGGACGATGCGGACCGGCTGCGCCAGGATCCTGGGCTGCGGGTGTCCAGCAGTGGGCGGCGGGGGGCTGTGCCGCTGGACGAGGACCATGTGCTGGCCTCGCAGCCGACGCTCTCGCGGCTGGTGCGCGTGCTCAGCACGGACGACAACCGGTCGGTGCTGCGCCGGGCCGTTGCGGAGCTGGCGGGCCGGCGTCTGCGGCTGGCGAACGGGGGTCGTTGCCTGCGGATGCTGACGATTGATGTGGACAGCCTGCCGGTGGAGGTCCACGGTCATCAGTTGGGCAGTGAGTGGAACGGTCACTACCGGCGGCGGATGTATCATCCGCTGGTGGCCAGTTGTGCCGAGACGGGCGACCTGCTGGACGGTGTGTTGCGTGCGGGCAACGTGCATACGGCGGAGGGTGCGCTGGACTTTATTCTGGAGGTGGTGGACCGCTGCAAGGCCACGCTGTGCCGTTCTGTCATTGTCCGCATGGATGCGGGCTTTCCGGATGGTGACACGCTGCGTGGTCTGGAGTCGCGGGGTGTGCCGTATGTGGCCCGGATCCGTAACAATGCGGTATTGGACCGGCTGGCGGCGCCGTATTTGGAGCGGCCGGTGGGACGCCCGCCGCATGAGCCACGGGCATGGTGCCACGAGTTGCGTTATCAGGCCGGTGGGTGGGAAAAGCCACGCCGGGTGGTGCTGGTGGTGGTCGAGCGTCCTGGAGAACTGTTTCTCGATCACTTTTGGCTGATCACCAGCCTGGATGAGGGGCGTTGGCCGGCGGACAGGCTGCTGGCGCTGTATCGCAAGCGAGGCAAGGCGGAGGCCCATATGGGCGAGCTGATGGACGTGCTGGCCCCGGCGCTTTCCTCGACCTGTCGGCCGAGGGACGGCAGGGCGGCGGGAGAAGCCGCGACGGAGATGGGGGTGCGCGCCCACAACGAGACCTTGTTTCTGCTCAATCTGCTGGCGTATGAAATCCTGCACATGGGCAGGACATTGATGGAGCAGGCGACGGGTGAGGGCTGGAGCCTGCGGCGGTTCCGGGAGAGGCTGTTGCGCGTGGCCAGCCGTGTGATCCGTCATGGCCGGCGGCTGACCTTCGTCATCGCGCAAAGCGCGGCGGAGGATTGGCAGCGACTCTGGCGGAAGCTCAACCGGCTCCGATGGGTGCCTGGGTAGCGACGGATCCTGTTGGCTTGTGTGAGTCGGATGGCGGCAGGCCAGGGCTTGGTTTTGCCGCAACACGGTGGAAGGAGGATGGTGATGTGACGGAGAACTGTTTTTGTTCCGCAAACACCTGGAAATGCCCCATCAAACAGGATAACTCCGGGATGGACTGCGCTACAACACAGAAAATCGGACCGATGAGCGGCTCATTTGATCATAGGGTGAATAAGGTAGGGGAAGTGTGGTTGGAATGACGAGGAAGTGGGGGCGTAATGACAAGGCAGCGGGGTGGCAATGGCAAGGAAGAGCGGCGGGAATGACATCATCCCCTGTCATTTCGAGCATAGCGAGAAATCTTGAGGGCAGCGGGCAGGGTTTCTCTCTCGGCCGAGATGACACTTCTATGTCGTTCCGAGCGCAGCGAGGAATCCGATGTCGCTTGGACAAGATTTCTCCCTTCGGTCGAAATGACAAGGAAGTGTGGTTGGAATGACAAGGAAGTGTGGTCGAGTTCCTGGTGGCACTCGGCATCGATTCCCTGAGTCTCAATCCCGACACCGTCATTCGCACCCCCGCCAGGTACTGGCGGGGGTGCGCGCCTGGGCCGCAAACCAGGGCGGTTATAGCCTGGAAATGACGGATGGGATCGCCGGCTTGAAATAATGCCCCCATTTCAGTTTGCGCGGTGTGCATCGTTCATCCTGACGCGATATTCCCGGCCAGGAGGCTGCTTCTCTTGCAGGGAAAGCGGTGTAGCAGCGCAGCCCCGGCGCAAAGGAGTTTGTGACCACGGGCATTCGTGGTCAGAGGGCTGCGGGATGCAGAGCGCGTTCATTCCCACTTGAGTGTACCGCCGGTCTGGTATTCCGTGACGCGGGTTTCAAAGAAGTTCTTTTCTTTCTTGAGGTCCAGGACTTCCGCCATCCAGGGGAAGGGATTGCCTGCGCCCGGGTATTGTTCGGGCAGGCCGATCTGGGCGCAGCGGCGGTTGGCGATGAAGCGCAGGTATTCCTCGAACATGGGCGCGTTCAGCCCCAGCACGCCGCGGGGCATGGTATCGCGCGCGTACTGGCTTTCCAGTTCCACCGCCTCGCGGATCATGGCGCACAGCTCCGCCTGGAAGGCGTCGTCCCAGAGGTGGGGGTTTTCGATCTTGATCTGGTTGATGACATCGATGCCGAAGTTCATGTGCATGGACTCGTCGCGCAGGATGTACTGGAATTGCTCGGCGGTGCCCACCATCCTGTTGCGCCGCCCCATGGACAGCACCTGGGTGAAGCCGACGTAGAAGAAGATGCCCTCGAAGATCACGTAGAAGGCCACCAGTTCCCTCAGCAGGGCACGGTCATTCTCCGGCGTGCCCGTGTGGAAGTGGGGATCGGCCAGGTGGCGGGTGTAGGGCAGGGCCCATTCCGCCTTGCGCGCCACCGCGGGCACCTCGCGGTACATGTTGAAGATCTCGCCTTCGTCCAGGCCCAGGGATTCCACGACGTACTGGTAGGCGTGGGTGTGCAGGGCCTCCTCGAAGGCCTGGCGCAGGAGATACTGGCGGCACTCCGGATTGGTGATGTGGCGGTAGACCGCCAGCACCAGGTTGTTGGCCACCAGGGAGTCGGCGGTGGAGAAGAAGCCCAGGTTGCGCTTGATGATGATGCGCTCGTCCTCGGTGAGCCCGTGTGGATCCTTCCACAGCGCGATGTCGGCGGTCATGTTGATCTCCTGGGGCATCCAGTGGTTGGCGCAGGCATCCAGGTATTTCTGCCAGGCCCAACCATATTTGAAAGGCACCAGTTGATTCAGGTCGGCGCGGCAGTTGATGATGCGCTTGTCGTCCACGCGGATGCGCCCGGCGCCCATGGCGATGTCCTCCAGCCCCGTGGCGCCCGCGGCGTTGTCGGCGGGCTGCCGCGTGTCCCTGGCCGTCGCAGCGGCCGGTGGGTCGTTTTCCAGTGGGGTGCTTTCCGGTGGTACAGCGTTTTTCTTCAACGCAGCCAGGGGGTCTTCCCAGTTCAGCATGGTTCGTTCTCCGTGATCGTGGTGGGTTGATGATGTGGCGTTGGTTCTCTGTCCTCTGTCTTCTGTCCTCCGTCCTCTGTCCTCCGTTACTGGCAGACCTCACAGCCGGGGTCGAGGACGCTGCAGGCAGAGGGTTCGGCTCCGCCGCCGGGCACGGCGTTGAGGCGGTTGGCGCGGCCGGCATCGGCCATGGTGGATTTCTCCACGTGCGTCGCCCCCAGGGTGCGCAGGTAATAGGTGGTCTTGAGGCCCCGCAGCCAGGCCAGCTTGTAGAGCCGGTCCAGCTTGAGTCCCGAGGGTTCGGCCAGGTAGAGGTTGAGGCTCTGGGACTGGTCGATCCATTTCTGGCGCCGTGCCGCAGCCTCCACCAGCCAGCGCGGGTCGATTTCGAAGGCCGTGGCGAACAGGGTCTTGAGTTCATCGGGGACGCGGTCGATGGCGGCCACCGAGCCGTCGTAGTACTTGAGGTCGTTGACCATCACCTCATCCCACAGGCCCCTGTCCTTGAGTGCGCGCACGAGCCAGGGGTTGACCACCGTGAACTCGCCGGAGAGGTTGGATTTGACGTACAGGTTCTGATAAGCGGGCTCGATGGACTGGCTCACGCCGCAGATGTTGGCGATGGTGGCGGTGGGCGCGATGGCCAGCACGTTGGAATTGCGCATGCCACGCTGTACGCGCTCCCGCAGCGCGTCCCAGTCAAGGGTCCGGGATTCATCCACTTTCAGGTAGCCCTCCCGCGCTTCCGCCAGGAGGCGCAGGGAGTCGATGGGCAGGATGCCGCGGCTCCACAACGATCCTTCGAAGCTGGGATAGGCGCCGCGCTCCGCGGCCAGGTCACAGGAGGCCTCGATGGCATGGTAGCTGATGGCCTCCATGGCGCGGTCGGCGAATGCCACCGCTGCTTCCGAGGCATAGGGGATGCCCAGCTTGTAGAGGGCGTCCTGGAAACCCATGAGCCCCAGGCCCACGGGACGGTGGCGCAGGTTGGCGCGCCGCGCCGCGGGCACGCTGTAGTAGTTGATGTCGATGACGTTGTCCAGCATGCGCATGGCCACGGAAATGGTGCGCGCCAGCTTTTCCCGGTCCAGGCCGTCCGCCGTGACATGGGCGGCGAGGTTCACTGATCCCAGGTTGCACACCGCGATCTCCTCGTCGCTGGTGTGCAGGGTGATCTCGGTGCAGAGATTGGAGGAATGCACCACGCCGGCGTGCTGGTTGGTGTAGCGCACGTTGCAGGGGTCCTTGAAGGTGAGCCAGGGATGGCCGGTCTCGAAGAGCATGGAGAGCATGCGCCGCCACAGTGCCTGGGCAGGCAGGGTCTTGTGCACGCGCAATTCCCCCCGCGCGGCCCTGGCCTCGTGCTTGCGATAGGCGGCCTCGAAATCACGGCCGTACAGGTCGTGCAGCTCCGGCACCTCGTCCGGTGAGAACAGGGTCCAGTCGCCTTCCTCCGCGACCCGCTTCATGAACAGGTCCGGGATCCACAGGGCGGTGTTCATGTCGTGGGTGCGGCGCCGGTCGTCGCCGGTGTTCTTGCGCAGTTCCAGGAACTCCTCCACGTCGATGTGCCAGGCCTCCAGGTAGGCGCACACCGCGCCCTTGCGCTTGCCGCCCTGGTTTACCGCCACGGCGGTGTCGTTGGCCACCTTGAGAAAGGGCACCACCCCCTGGCTCTTGCCGTTGGTCCCCTTGATGCGCGCGCCCAGGCCGCGCACGCGGCTCCAGTCGTTGCCCAGGCCGCCGGCGAACTTGGAAAGCAGGGCATTGTCGCGGATGGCACCGTAGATGCCTTCCAGATCGTCGGGCACCGTGGTGAGGTAGCAGGAGGAGAGCTGGGGGCGCAGGGTGCCGGCATTGAAGAGGGTGGGGGTCGAACTCATGAAGTCGAAGGAGGAAAGCAGCTCGTAGAACGCCACTGCGCGGGCCTCGCGGTCGATCTCGTTGAGGGCGAGCCCCATGGCGACGCGCATGAAAAAGGCCTGGGGCAGCTCGAAGCGGGTCTCTTCCCAGTGGAGAAAGTAGCGGTCGTAGAGTGTTTGCAGGCCCAGATAGTTGAACTGCATGTCGCGTGCGGGGCGAAGGGCCTGCACGATCGCGTCCAGGTCGAAGCGGGCCAGTTCCGGGTCCAGCAGTTCCAGCTCGATGGCGCGCCGCAGATAGCGCCGGAAATAGTCACCGTAGTGTTCCGCCATCGCCGCCTGGCTGGCGACTCCGGCCTCGTGGCCGAGGAAGGCCAGGGCCTCGCGCCGCAACCGGTCCAGCAGGAGCCGGGCGGCGACCTGGCTGTAGTGGGGTTCCCGCTCGATGAGGACGCGGGCGCTCATGACGAGGGCCTCGCGCAGGTCCGCCTCGCTCATGCCGTCGAAGAGGTTGCGCCGGACTTCCTCCATCAACGTGGCGGCGGAGACATCCTCAAGGCCCGCCACGGCTTCTTCCAGCAGGCCTTGCAGGGCGGCCTTGTCCAGGGGGCGGCGCCGGCCGTCGTCGGTGGTGAGGTGAATGACCGGTTCCGCCCGGGGTGCCCCGGCGCCCTGCCGGGCGGCGGCGCGCTCGCGGGCACGCGCCTCGCGGTAGAGGACGTAGGCCCGCGCCACCTTGTGGTGGCCGGCGCGCATGAGGGCCAGTTCCACCTGGTCCTGGATGTCCTCGATGTGCACGGTGCCGCCGTCGGGAAAGCGCCGGAAAAGGGCCTCGCATACCTGTTCGGTGAGCCCTTCGACGGTTTCATGGATGCGCCGCGAGGCGGCCGCGGTGCCGCCCTCCACGGCGAGGAAGGCCTTGGTGATGGCCACCACGATCTTGCTGCGGTCGAAGGCGGTGACCTTGCCGTTGCGGCGGATCACCTGGCGGGTGCCGGGCCGGGGGGCGAAACGCTGGGCGGGATCCGCCGTGATGGCGGGCACGGCCTGCTCGTCGGCCGGGATGATTTCATTTTCGTACATGCTGGTCTCCCTCGTTTTATTGTCATGGAGGAGACTCGCACCAGGGCAGGACGAGGGCAGGACGCAGAGACGGCGGGCGCCGGACGGTCCCGCCCTCTGCCCTGTCGCCTTGACGCGAGGCTTGGGCAGTGGCGCCGGCTGGCCGGCGCCCCGCTTCGGCAGGTATTCGGACTCAGGGGCAGGGCCGGCAAGACTGTACCGGCCGCCTACGGCCACGGCTTCCCATCCTCCCGCGGGAGGACAGTGCCTGCAGCCCGAAGGGCTGCCTGTGGCCTTCGTTCCCCAACACCGCTGCGCGACAGTCCCGGAGTCTCACCGGGTTCCCTGTTGCCACAGACACAACATGTTGTGGTCTGTACCGAAGCAGGTCGCAAGATACAGCATCGCCGAGTGCATGGCAAGGGGGGTGGGCCGCAGGGAAGTCAGGTGGCCCGGCAGGCGCGCGCCATGTCGATGAAGCGGCGCAGATAGGGGAGGCCGAGTTCCTGGCGGCGCACGGCTGCATAGAGCGTGCCGTGCAAGCCCCTGCGGCCGAGGCGCAGGGAGCGCAGGTCTTTCCGTCCGCCCGCGGCGTCGAGCACCCAGTCGGGCAATACGGCGACGCCCCGCCCGGCCGCGACCAGCTGCAGGATCATGGCAGTGAGTTCCACCCGGCGCACGGCAGCGGGTTCCACGCCCGCCGGCTCGAGAAAGCGGGTGAAGACATCGAGACGTTGTCGGTCCACGGGATAGGTGATCAGGGTCTGGGCGGCGAGATCCGCGGGGCGGGCCTGGATGCGCCCGGACAGGGGATGGCCGGCAGGGACGACGAGCCGGGCCTCGTAGCCGAACAGGGCTTCGTAGCTCACGTCCTCCTCTGCCACGGGATCGGAGGAGATGATGAGGTCGATATCGCCCCGCAGCAGGGCCGGCAGGGGGTCGAAGCTCATGCCCAGGCGGATGTCGACTTCCACCTCGGGGCAGCACAGGCGATAGCCGTCGAGCAGCGGCATGAGCCACTCGAAACAGGCGTGGCATTCGATGGTGATGTAGAGCCGACCCGTGCCGTCGGAGGCGAGCGTCTTCAGGGCCTGTTCCGCGGCTTCCACGCGGGGCAGGACCTCGCGGGCGAGCGCCAGCAGGCGGTGACCGGCGGGTGTGAGCTGGAGGGGGCGTCGCCGGCGATAGAACAGCGCCGTCCCGAAGTGGTGTTCCAGCGACTTGATCTGGTGGGTGAGGGCGGACTGGGTGAGATGCAGGCGCTGGGCGGCGCGGGACAGGTTGCCCGTTTCGTGGATGGCGAAGAGGCTGCGCAGGTGGCGGATTTCGATGTACATGACGCTATTTTATAAAAACTATTCATAAATTTTATTAAAAAAATGAAGTTTTTTCATGTTTCTGTCTTTGCCATACTGCCCCCGTCGAACATCGGGAACGAAGGAGCAGGGCATGACGGTGACACATGTGCTGGGGTTTCCCCGCATCGGGGCGAATCGGGAGTTGAAGCAGGCCCTGGAGGCCTATTGGTCGGGACGCGAGGACGCCGCGGCACTGGAGGCCGTCGGCCGGAGCCTGCGGCGACGGCACTGGCGGCTGCAGCTCGAGGCGGGGCTGGACTATCTCACGGTGGGCGATTTTTCATTCTACGATCATGTGCTGGACATGAGCCTTGCCCTGGACGTGGTGCCCCGGCGTTGCCGGCGCGAGGGGAGCGATGCCTTTGCGACCTGTTTCACCATGGCCCGGGGACGGGCGCCGGGTGTGGAGCCCGCTCTTGCCTGCGAGATGACCAAGTGGTTCGATACCAACTATCACTACATCGTGCCCGAGTTCTCGCCGGAGCAGCGGTTCCGCCTTGTCGCGCCCAGGATCTTTGCGGAAATGGAGGAGGCCCGTGCCCTCGGCCATCCCCTCAAGGCGGTTCTGGTGGGACCGTTGACCTATCTCTGGCTGGGCCGGGACGAAGCGCCCGGCATGGATCGCCTGCGCCTGCTCGACGCGCTGCTGCCGGCCTATGGTGAACTGCTGCAAGGGCTGGCGGCGCGGGGGGCTGACTGGATACAGCTGGACGAGCCCATCCTTGCGCTGGATCTGCCGCCTGCCTGGCGGCAGGCCTTCGAGTCCGCCTATCACCAGCTTCAGACCCGCGCTGCCAAACTGCTGCTGGCCACCTACTTCGGCGGGCTGGAGGACAACCTGTCCCTGGCCTGCCAACTTCCGGTGGACGGCCTGCATGTCGATCTGGTTCGCGCTCCTGAACAACTGCCGGCCTTGCTGGATCGCCTGCCGCCCTACAAGACGCTGTCCCTGGGGATCATCGACGGGCGCAATGTCTGGCGGGCCGATCTGGATGCGCTGCTGGCCACGCTGGTGCCGCTTAAGGCGCGCCTGGGGTCGCGCCTGTGGCTGGCGCCTTCCTGCTCGCTCCTCCATGTGCCCGTGGATCTCACGCTGGAAGACGGGCTGGATCCGGAATTGCGCAGCTGGCTGGCGTTTGCGGTGCAGAAGCTGGACGAATTGCATGTCCTAAAGCGCGCCCTGGACGAGGATCCGGCGGCGGTGGCGCCGGAACTCGCCATGGCCCGGAAGGCAGTAATCACGCGTCGCGCCTCACAGCGGTGTTGCGATCCGGCGGTACGCGAGCGCCTGCGGCAGGTGGATGCCGCCATGGAGTGCCGCGCCAGTCCCCATGCGCGCCGCAGGATCCATCAGCAACGGCGTCTCCATCTGCCGCCCCTGCCCACGACAACCATCGGTTCCTTCCCCCAGACGGCGGAGATCCGCGCCGCGCGCCGTGCGTGGCGGTCGGGCGGAATGACGACCGCTGCCTACGAGGCCCGCATGCGGGGCGAGATCGAAGCGATCGTCCGCCGCCAGGAAGCGATCGGCCTGGACGTGCTGGTGCATGGCGAGCCGGAGCGCAGCGACATGGTGGAATACTTCGCGGAACAGCTCAGGGGGTTTGCCACGACGCGGCACGGCTGGGTGCAGTCCTATGGCTCCCGTTGCGTCAAGCCGCCCATTCTCTACGGTGACGTAAGCCGTCCGGGCGCCATGACCGTGGAGTGGTTCAAGTACGCCCAGTCCCTGACGGACAAGCCGGTCAAGGGGATGCTGACAGGCCCCGTGACCCTGCTCAACTGGTCTTTCGTCCGCGACGACCAGCCCCGCGAGGAAACCTGCCTGCAGCTTGCGCTGGCATTGCGCGACGAAGTGACGGACCTTGAGGCGGCGGGTGCGGCCATCATCCAGATCGACGAGGCCGCCCTGCGGGAGGGGCTGCCCCTGCGCCGCAGCCAGTGGGACACCTATCTTTCCTGGGCCGTGCGCGCCTTCCGCATCGCCGCCAGCGCCGTGCGGGACGAAACGCAGATCCACACGCACATGTGTTATTCCCAGTTCAACGACATCATCGCCGCCATCGCCGCCATGGACGCGGACGTGGTCACCATCGAGAGCGCCCGTTCCCACATGGCCCTGCTGGATGTCTTTCGTGATTTCGCCTATCCCAACGGGATCGGCCCGGGCGTCTATGATATTCACTCGCCCAACGTGCCCACGGTGGAGGAGATCACGCGGCTGCTGACGCAGGCGCTGGCCTGCATTCCTGCAGAGCGCCTGTGGGTCAACCCCGACTGTGGCCTGAAGACGCGGGGATGGGCGGAGGTGGAAGCGGCCCTGCGCAACATGGTGCAGGCAGCCCGCGCGTTGCGTGGGCTGCCTGGCAGACAGAAAGGGTAGCGCCCCGTTTGAGCGCCCGTTTGAATGATAGTCGCGGGTTATTGGCCCCGGCGGATTGTTGAAGTCCCCTGGCGCCAACCGATGCCCAGCAGGCCGGCTGCAAGGAGCAGCAGGGTCCCCGGCTCGGGCACGGTCGAGACAGGCGGGGTGTAGGCGGCCAGCGTGAAGGCGGGCGCGGTAATGGGTTGGAAACCGCCCAGGGCGAATTGGTCGTTGAAGACATTCACCGAACCCAGGGAGATGGAAAGGTCGTTGTCCACCAGGCTGAGCGTGGGGCTGGTGATGGGGCCGAGGGAAAGGATGCCCTTGAGCACGTCCAGGGAGAAGGTCAGGTCGAAATCCAGGCGCGTCAGGTTCTCCAGCATGGCATCCAGCCAGAAGGTGGGTGTCACATTGACCGGATGGCCGTCGTGCAAGGCCAGCCGGGGTATCGCATCCCAGGCGCCTCGCCAGCCGGTGATTTCGCTGCCGTCTTCCAGCAACACGGGGTGGTCGAAGGCCAGGTCCACCAGGAGGGTGGGGTCCAGGGCGAGCCGCTGGCTGAGATCCATGGTGGGCCCCAGGTCGATGTCGATGAGGTCACCCCTGAAGGTCAGGGGGCCTGCATAGGCCACGGCGCCCAATGGCGGGATCATGCCCTTGCCGATGGCTGCGGCATCCAGATCGACATCGAGGCGCACCAGGTTGTTGAAGGTGCCGGAAGCGACCACTTTGTCACCGACGAGGCTGCCACTCAAGGGCAGGTCCGGGTAGTCCAGGGTGAGATTGCCCAGGTTGAAGCCGGCCCCGAGGCTGGGCCGCGCTCCTCCGGGCAGGGACAGTATGACACTGCCGGGAGGCACTGCGTAGTCCACCCACACCGTGCCCCGGGTCACGTCGAAGGCCAGGGCATCGAGGCCGAAGAGCGATGCCTTGTCGGCAGGGAGGTCAGGGGTGTTGATTTTGAAGAGGTCCAGGTTCGTGGCGGGAATGTCGAGAATATCGTAACGCTCGGTTGAGCAGCCGAGACCCAGAAAGCAGCTTTTGATGCTTGTGCCGATGTTCACGCCCAGGCTGGCGGTGATTTCGCCCGTGAGCGTGGGAAAGACGGCTTCCAGGCTCGCATCGCTGAGAGGCGCGGTGGGTGCAAGGCTGAAGAACTCGCCCGGCCGGGGGGCTTCTGGCAGGGTCAGGGTGGGCTCGTAGCTCAGGGCGGCGTCGATAGTGCCGCCATTGAAACCCAGGCTGCTGGTGAGGCCGACGGTGCCGCTGGTATCGATGTCGGCGAGCAGACCGGTGCGGGTGTCCACGGTGACGGTGGGTGTATGCCATTCCCCTCTTGCATGCCACTCCCAGCGGTAGGGATGGGGATCGACCCCTAAACACCAGTCGCTGTGGCAGTGTACCTTGTGCCATTCCCCGTAGCCGTGATCCTCGTAATAGGGGATGCCGTCTACTTCGCTGACCCCGCCGGTGATGCCGCCGATGGTGATGCTGTCACGCCACGATTTGGAATAGGTCCTGGTGGCCGGCGCCACCCCGTCGCCCGCGCCCCACATGCTCTGGGCGACGCTGGTGAAGCTCAGGCTGCCCGGGGCATAGAGGGGCAGTCCCTGGGCGGATGGCAGGGCAAACACCACAGCGGAAAGTATGAACAGCTTGCATGCGGACTTGAACAGCAGTGAAGTATGCATGGCATACACTCCCTTGAATCTATGGAACGCTCCGATGGTTCCCTGATGAGACCAAGAGAGTCGCCAGGTCCGGCTGGAAAGTCGATCAGGAGGATTCAGAGGTTCTTGGGTTTTTGATTATTGTCGAGATTTACCTGGATGCATGATATGGGATGCATGACATGCGCATCCCGAATGAAGCGAAATCCGGGTTGCGCAATGTCTGTTCAGTCGGTGGTTCAAAGATGGTGCGATTATAGCAGATTTGCTTTCTTGAAATCCACTCTTCCCGAGAGATCGTTTGTTCTGGCCCTGCCAGGCACAGCTTGAAAATGCCTAAAATATAGGTATTTTCTTATTGACCTTGCTTGTACATTGAAGCTATATAAGAAACCATGCAAGGTTATTTTTCGCCCTGTCTGCGCCTGCCTGGGGCATGGCGTGTGTGCATGGCGTTCGTTGCGTTGTTGTCGGCCTGCACGGGCGGCGGCAACGAAACTTCGCCTGTAGAATCTTTTGATGTGCCCGCCCGGCCCGAGTCCTTCGTAACTGCCGCCGGTCTCAATCAGGCGCCGCCACCCGCGCTGCTGGCTCCCGAATTCACACGCCGGTCCTTTGGCCGGCCCGCCCCCTTGTCCGAAGCGGCGCGCGAGCGCAAGGAGGCGGAAGCCCTGGCGCTGGCACGTGCCTGGCTTGCCGGCAATGGCTTCGGTCCCGACGACGATGTGACCCCAAGCCGGGTGTTGCCGGACGAATACGGCAGTGTCCATGTCAAGATGTCCCAGACCTATCGCGGTGTGCCGGTGCTGGGTGCCGGGCTGGTTGCTCACCTCTATCCGGATCTCGAGGACGAAGTGACGGACAATGCCGTGCGCGATATCGATCTGGATGTCACGCCTGCGATTCCGGAAAGCCAGGCCGTGGCGGAGGCCCTGAGCCGGTACGGGCGAGCCGGCAGCGTGACCCTCACCACCGATGCCCGGCTCGGCATCCTGCCACGCTTCAAATGGGTACGCGTTGCTTCTGAGCACCGCACGGATCACACGGACGATTTCGAATACCGGCGCACCGGTCTCAACCTGGTCTGGGAAGTGGTCGTGCAGCCCGAGATGCCCGATCTGGCCGACGTGCTGGATGCCCGGTTGCGTGCCTCTTCCGTGGGCGCGGAAGATGACACGACCAGGAAAACGCGCGCCGAGAACGCGACCCGTGGCGGCAATGAGTCTCCGGCGTCCGTCCTGCAGGGCTTTGCAGATGCTCTGAGTGCACCCGCGATTCGTTACCGTTTCGATGCCATAAGTGGCGAATTGATCGAGGAGCAGCCCCTGGTGCAGCAGAATGATTTTTCTGCCGAGGAAGGGGTAGGTTATGGTTATTTTTCAGGCCGGGTGCCGCTGGATGCGTCGCGCTCTCCCCACACGGGCAATTATCTGTTGAACGATCTCACGCGTCCCCGTGTTTTGCCTCAACCCATGTTACCGAATATCGGCAACATGGTCTGGGACGCCAACAATCTCGAGGCCCACAATTTGTCTGACATGACCCTGTTTCTGGATGCCAATAACGTCTGGGGTGATGCACTCGTCTACAATAGCGAAAACAGTCTGATGAACTCCCCCCGCCGCCAGACGCCGGCGGTGGACGTGGCCTACGGTGTGCAGATGACCTGGGATTTCTTCGACAACGTCCTCGGGCGCTGGGGGCCGGCCGGCGATGGCACGCACACGCATGCTGCTGTCCATTACGGCGAGGGGTACGGCGACGCGCATTATCACGCCAGTAACAAATTCATCGTGTTCGGTGATGGATCGGATGTTGACGTGCCGGGCCTTTATTCTTTGCGCTGGGTAGGGCACGAGCTGGGGCATGCCTTCTGGCATGCCGTGGGCAACGGCAGCGGAAAAGGAGAAGCGGCCGCGCTCAACGAAGGCAACAGCGATATCCTGGGCGCGCTGGTGGACATGTACCACGGCACGGGCCTGGGCAATGGCAACGAAGTTCGGCGATTCCCCCTTTTTTCTGGATGGCAGAATCGAGTGATCAGGCCGGAGACCTACATGCCCGGCAATGAAGTCGGGCAGCAATACTGGTCCGCCGCACTTAAGGACATGAAGTCCCCTCATGCGGCCGGCCTGCCTTATGCCAGGGCCTTCGTCTATCTGGCCGAAGGTGCGCCGGACGATCCCGCGGATCCTTTTTACACGGAAGAATTTCCAGACGGTTTCGGCGGCATCGGCATCACCCGTGCCGCCCATGTCTGGATGACCGCGGTGGCCTACTACATCGTGGGTGAGCCGAACTATGTCAAGATGCGTTCAGCCTTCGTCGCTGCCGCCAAGTATCTCTATGGGGAAGGCTCCATGGTCCACCGCGCTGCCCGGCGCGCCTTCGCGGCCATCCGCGTGGGGAGCGGCCCCAAGGATGTTGCGGATCCCGAAATTACCTACGCCCAGATCTGGGGCGTGGATACGACCGCCATGACGGCGAAATTCCTGGTCCTTGCCAGGGACGACACCGGTATCCGGCGGCTCCGTATCGATGGATATAACAATCGTGGTGTCTATACGGGCGACTGGCTGTATGGGTATGTCAATATCAGCCGTGTTCCGCTGGGCAAGCAGTCCTTCACTTTCACCATCGAAGACGGCACGGGCCGCAGTGCCTCGGTAAAACGATGGTTTGTCAAATCTGGCCGGATAAATCTCTGGAGCAATGGCGATTTCGAGTCCGGGATGGATGGCTGGAATACGGACTCGGGCAAAGACCGCATCGGGTTCGATCCCGAACGGGCCTTCATCGGGCGCGGCTATGCGCGCATGGAGGGGGTGGACACCCTGTGGCGGGAGGTGACCATTCCCGCCGAGGCGAAGGATGTGCGTCTCGCCTTCCGCTTGCTGATCCGAGATCCCGTCAAGTATGGTCAGCGTTTCCAGGCCCGGATCCTGTCCAGCGAGGGCGCGCTGCTGGAGATCCTGGAAACCTATGACTGGCAGACGCCCCGCGAGGGACGCAACGCCCTCGGCAAGGGTTACATGGGGCAGGTTTTCAATCTGGATGCGTACACGGGGCAGACCATTCGCATTGCCTTTCGGAACGAGACGCCAGAGGATGTCTACAATTTCTATCTCGACCAGGTGGTGCTGACCTATACGGTGGAACCCAGTGTCGGCCTGCCTGAAGTGATCCTGCGACCGTGGGAGAATACGGTCACTTTCTTCCTGCCTGAAATCGAGGTGGTGTCCTACAACGACATCCGTGATGTCATCTATTACGTGGACAACCAGGTGGTGGCTGTCAGTGATATTTCGTCCTTATATCCCGTGACGGTCTTTCTCGACGACCTGGGCCCCGGCGCACACTGGGTGGGCGCGCGCCTCTATGGTCATGATGGCGAGGTCATTGCGCAGTCCCCGGGCGTGTGGTTCCAGGCCGGCAAGGTCAACGAGCTGCTGGTCAATGGCGATTTCGAGGACAACGCCGTTGTTCCCTGGGACTTAAGCTATTCGGACCCGCCGCCTTTCGTTCAGGTCATCGAGGATCAAGTGGATGTCTCCCAGGTGTTCGATGGCCAGCGGTCCCTGCTCATGGGCGGGCAGGGTTCGGCAAAGAAGACGGAGGTCGGGCAGATCGTGCAGATGCCGTTCAAGATGAAAACCCTGGATTTCAGCGCCCGTGTCCGGGTTCTCACCGAGGAGGTGAAAATGGACTTGGCTCCGTCCCTCTCTGATACCCTGTGGCTGGAGCTGCTGGATTACGATACGTTTGAGAAACTGGGTGAGTACCGCCTGGCCAAGCATGGAGACGCTGCCCTGCCGCCTGTTTCCCGCAATACCTGGGGGCGTTACCGCTATGTGTCGATATCCATCCCCCCATATAAGGTACAGGGTAGAAAGGTCCTCGTGCGCTTGCAGACACGCGAGTATGCAAACTGGCCGACCTGGTTCTATGTGGACAATGCCAGCCTGCGTTATACCACCTTCGGCCTCAGCCTGGCGCCACCCTCTGCGGATGACGGCGGAGACGGCTTCGTTCTCAGCGGGGAGTGATCGCGCCCCGGCTATTCCTTCCCTGGTTTTCCCCTCCGTTGATCCCTTGATCCAGCCTGCATACGCGCCGGGGAGGAGGCGCTCCTGCGGTATGGGATCTGGTGTAGGCCCCTGGCCGCGAATACCCTTCGCCTTTTGTCTTCAGCACCCCGCCCGCAGACGCGTGCCGTGGAGCAGGGACAGCTCCAGTTCCGCGGCAGAGAATTCTGTCGGGAAAAGGCAGCCGGAGATCTTGGCCCCGTTGATACTGGCACCGTCCAGCTTGCAGGTGGAGAAGTCGATGCCGCGCAGGTCGGCCTGGCGGAAATAACAGCCGCTGAAGTCGATCCCCTCGGCATGGAGCCCTCGCAGATCCAGTCCGCGCAGGTCACAATTCTGCAACTCGACAGTTTCCCCCTGTGCCTTGCAGGCATTGAACTCCTTGATCTTGCCTTCGCGCAGCAGTTGATACATGGGGTCCTGCTTGATTTCAGGCGTGCTCATGGTGGCCGGCCTCACTTGAGTCTGGAGACAGTTGGAATCATGCAGGGTTCGTGCCGCTGAAACGGCTTTGGGTTACCATGTGGGTGTGTTTGCATGTGACGGAATGACGCCATGGATGCCGCTGTGAACGTCAATGTCGCCGGCGCCGGTCCTGCGGGGCTGGCGGCGGCCCTGGCCGCCGCAGATGCCGGTGCGGGGGTGGTGGTATACGAGCGCCGGCCCGGCGTCGGGGGGCGTTTCCACGGTGATTTCCAGGGCCTGGAGAACTGGAGCACGGGGCAGGACGTGCTCGATGAACTTGCTGCGCTGGGCATCGAGCCCGATTTCGACCTTGCCTCTGTGCGTGAACTGCTGCTCTTCGATCCCGACGGACGCGAGCGCCTGTGCCGCAGCGCGCGTCCCCTGTTCTACCTGCTGCGCCGCGGGCCGGGGGGCGGCACGCTGGACGATGCGCTCCTGCGCCAGGTGCGGCGTCGGGACGTGGCGCTGCGATTCCGCGCGACGGTGGATCTGCCGGCCTGCGGGGGCATCGATGCCACGGGCCCCCGGGGTGCCGATATCATCGCGCTGGGTTATGTGTTCGAAACGGACATGGCAGACGGGGCCTATGCCGCCGTTTCCGACGCACTGGCCTGTCGTGGCTATGCCTATCTTCTCGTCAATGGCGGGCGTGGCACGCTGGCAAGCTGCCTGTTCGGGGGCTTCGAGGACCGCGCGGCCTACCTGCAGCGCTGCGAGGATTTTTTCCGCCGGCGGGCGGGCCTGCGCATGCATTGCCCGCGGCGTTATGGCGGCGTGGGGGTGGCGTGCCCGGTGCAAAGCGCGCGGCGGGGCAGGGTGCTCCTCGCCGGCGAGGCGGCCGGTTTCCAGGATGCCTTGTTCGGTTTCGGCATTCGTTATGCCCTGCTGAGCGGCGCCTTTGCGGGACGTTGCTTCGCAACGGGGCGACTGGAGGCGTATGATGACCACTGGCGCCGCCGTTTCGGCGGTATGTTGAGCAGTGCCTTTTTCAACCGCCGTCTCTATGAATGGGGCGGGCATTGGGCCTATCGTTACCTGGTGTGGCGGGTGAGCCGGGCGCGCGATCCACGCCGCTGGCTGCGCCGGTTCTACGGGCCTTCCCGGCCCAAGGCGTGGGCGGCGGGATGGCTGCAACGTGAAAAGGAGTCTCCATGATCAAGTCATTCACCCATGAACCGCGGATCGCCTATTTCTCCATGGAAATCGCGCTGCGCAACGACATTCCCACTTACAGCGGCGGCCTCGGCGTGCTTGCCGGGGACACCATCCGCTCCGCGGCCGATCTGGAACTGCCCCTGGTGGCGGTCACGCTGGTGAGCCGTTGCGGATATTTCCGCCAGGAGATCGATGCCGAGGGCCGGCAGATCGAACACCCCGACGAGTGGGCGCCGGGTGAACATGCCACGCTCCTGGATGCCAAGGTGGCGGTCACCCTGGAAGGTCGCACCGTGTGGGTTGCGGCATGGCTGTACGTGCTGGAAGGCCATATGAACGGGCGTCAGCCGGTGATCCTGCTGGATACGGACCTGCCGGAGAATAATCCGGAAGATCGGGAGATCACCCATTATCTCTATGGCGGCGATATGCGCTATCGCCTCAAGCAGGAGGTCGTTCTGGGCATTGGCGGCAGTCGTCTGCTCCAGGCACTGGGATTCGACGTGCGGCGTTATCACATGAATGAGGGGCACTCTGCCTTTCTCGCCCTGGAACTGATGCTGCGTCATGCCTATCCGCCGGAGGATGTGCGCCCCGGTGAATCGCCGTATGACATTCCCCGTGTCAGGGAGCGCTGTATCTTCACCACCCATACCCCGGTGGAGGCCGGGCACGACCGGTTTTCCTACGAGTTGTGGCAGCAGGTGATGGATGGTTTCGTGGATCTCGCCACCCTGAAGCAGCTGGCGGGCGAGACCGATCTCAACATGACCCGCCTGGCCCTCAATCTGAGCGAGCATGTCAATGGCGTGGCAAAACGCCATGCCGAGGTGTCACGGCGCATGTTTCCCGGTTATCGCGTCAATGCCATCACCAACGGCGTGCATCCTCATTTCTGGACCTGTGACAGTTTCACCCGCCTCTATGACACACACCTGCCCGGATGGTGCCATGAACCCGAACTGCTGCGCCGTGCCGACTGCTGCATCGACGACGAAGCCGTCTGGCAGGCCCACGTGCAGGCGAGGGCAGGACTCATCGAACGGGTGCAGGCGCGCTGTGGCGTGGCGCTGGATCCCGAGGTGGCGATCCTGGGCTTTGCCCGGCGCATGACCGCCTACAAGCGTCCTGATCTGCTCTTCAGTGATCTGGAGAGATTGCGGGAGATCGCCCGGCATCACCCCTTCCAGGTGGTGCTCGCCGGCAAGGCGCATCCGCGCGACGAGGGTGGCAGGCAGCTCATCGAGCGCCTGCATCGCCACATTCGGGAGCTGGTGGGCGAGATCACCGTGGCCTATCTGCCCGGTTACGATCTGGACACGGCACTCGCCCTTGTCTCTGGCGTGGACGTGTGGCTCAATACCCCCCTGCGTCCCCTGGAGGCCTCCGGCACCAGTGGCATGAAAGCCGCCTTCAATGGCGTACCCAGCCTCAGTGTCCTGGATGGCTGGTGGATCGAGGGCTGTATCGAGGGGGTGACCGGCTGGGCAGTGGGCAACAGCAACGAGTCAGACAACGAAGGTGATGCCCGCTCCCTCCATGAAAAGCTGGAGCAGGTCGTATTGCCCCTGTATTACGGGGACCGGCGCGGGTGGGTGGCGGTCATGAAGGGCGCCATTACCAAGAATGCCTCGTATTTCAACAGTCACCGCATGATGCGCCGCTACGGGGTCGAGGCCTATATCCGATGATTGTGCTGGGTTGATTTCTGATAGGCCGGCGCTATTTGAAAGATAAAAATAATTCATTGGAGTTATGCAGGGACCGCCCCTATGATGAGATCGTGAGACTTGCGCAGAGCGACTCTGATGAAACCAGATTCTGACAGAACCAATCCCAACACAATCAATTCAAGGAGTGAGTGCCATGAAAACTGACAATCCGTTTCGCCATGTCGCGTTCGGTGCGGTATGCGCCGTCACCTTGATGCTGAGCGGGCAGGCCCTGGCCATGGAGCCCCTCCCGGCGCAGCCGCCGGTGCCTGCCGACAACCCCCTGTCCGCAGCCAAGATCGAGCTGGGCAAGATGCTGTATTTCGATCCGCGCCTCTCCATCGACGGCACGGTGTCCTGTAATTCCTGCCACAATGTCATGACCAACGGCACCGACAACCGGCCCGTGTCCGTGGGTGTCAAGGGCCAGAAGGGCGGCCGTTCCGCCCCTACGGTGTTCAACGCCGCCTTTTTGAGCGCCCAGTTCTGGGATGGGCGGGCAGCCACGCTGGAAGACCAGGCCAAGGGCCCCATCCTCAACCCCATTGAGATGGGCATGCCCTCCGAAGAAGCCGTGCTCGAGCGTCTTTCCCGGATTCCCGGCTATGTCGCCAGGTTTGCCGAGGTGTTCGGCGAGAACGGCCTGACCTATGACAACATCGCCAAGGCCATCGCCGCCTACGAGCGGACCCTCATCACTCCCAACAGCCCCTTCGACCGCTACATGCGGGGTGACAAGTCGGCCATGTCCAAGGAAGCCTTGCGGGGCATGAAACTGGTAGAGTCTGTGGGCTGCACGGCCTGTCACACCGGGCCCAATTTTGCCGGCCCCGCCACTCTGCCGGTGGGCAAGGGGTTCTTCCAGAAATTTCCCACTTTCACTGACAACGAATATGTCCGGAAATACGATTTCATGAGCGATACCGGCCTGCACAGCGTGACCGGCAGGGAAGAGGACAAGCACATGTGGCGTGTGCCCACCTGGCGCAATGTCGCCCTGACCGCGCCCTATTTCCACAACGGCGCGGTAAAGACCCTGGACGAGGCGGTCCGGGTGATGGCCAAGACCCAGCTCAACAAGGACCTGAAGGATGACGAAGTGCACGCCATCGTCGCCTTTCTCAACAGCCTGACCGGGGAAATACCGCCCCAGACCCTGCCCGTTCTGCCCCAGACGGCCAACATGAGCGTGGTGGGGGATCAGTAAACCGACCGGAATGACACCGGGAGGCGGACGAATCGAAGGGCGCCCGCGGGCGCCCTTCTTTATATGTCGCGCTCAGCGTTTCAGGCAGGCGCTGGCTCAAGACGCGGCGCGCAGGGAAAGGCCCGGCTCATGTCCAGCGCCTTGTCAAGTGCCGCAACACCGGGCCGGAAGCTCCTTGTCATCTTGGTCACACTTCTTTGTCATTTCGACCGAAGGGAGAAATCATGTGTCGGCGGTTTCGGATTCCTCGCTGCGCCCGGAATGACAAAGAAGCGTCATTTCGCGCTGCGCTGGAAATGACAGGGACAATGTCATTTCCCATGCCTCCCTGCCATTGCCACCACACTCCTTTGTCATTTCGACCGAAGGGAGAAATCTTGTGTCGGCGGTT
>Ga0256839_1002358_pt1 | contig 21103 bp, 21 predicted proteins | sample 354166metaG_FD_185968 | JGI IMG/M metagenome (GOLD analysis project Ga0256839, IMG submission 185968) | Hydrothermal vent microbial communities from Mid Atlantic Ridge, Atlantic Ocean - 354-166 | ecosystem: Environmental > Aquatic > Marine > Hydrothermal vents | place: Atlantic Ocean: Mid... | reverse complement strand
TGTTCGCTCATCTATATTCTCCGTTGGGGTGTGGTTTGTTATTGATAGCAAAGGCAAATCCATTGGAGAATAGGGATTGCAGTTTCAATCGTTTGAATGATGTGGGGAACTTTTATTCGCGCACGGCAGATGCGCGTTGCGCAATGGCTCCGCGAGGGCGCCCTTTATAGTGACTCAAGTTTTGCGCTTCGTTTCACTCAACGTGCAACTTGAGCTTTCGGGCGGCTCGCTGTTTGCTCGCTATACGGCAAAATACAAAATTTTGCGATACAAAACTTGCGCATAAATACGTGCGATTTGTACAGGCCTAACTCCACCCTCATGGTGAGCTTGTCGAACCACGGGGGTGGGTGAGATCGTGCAATAATTTCCCTCGCCCTTCGACAAGCTCAGGATGATGGTTTGGGAGTAATTTTGAAAATTAAATCAGTTTTCCCATTGCAACTGCGGTGTCAGACATGCGGTTGGAAAAGCCCCATTCATTGTCGTACCAGGTCAAAATGCGCACCAGATTGCCGCCAATTACCTTGGTTTGCTGGGAGGCAAAATTGGATGAATGTGGATCGTGATTGAAGTCGATGGAGACTTTTGAGGCAGGGTCATAATCAAGCACGCCTTTCAATTCACCTTCGGCAGCTTTTTTAATCGCCGCATTGACTTCTTCTGCGGTAACATCGCGCTTGGCGACGAATTTCAAATCCACCACTGAGACGTTAGGGGTTGGAACTCTGATAGATGATCCATCCAGTTTGCCCGCAAGTTCCGGCAAAACAAGACCAACGGCTTTGGCGGCTCCGGTTGAGGTGGGGATCATCGACATGGCAGCAGCCCGGCCGCGGTAAAGGTCCTTGTGCATGGTATCCAGCGTTGGCTGGTCGCCTGTATAAGAATGAATGGTGGTCATATAGCCTTTTTCAATGCCAAATTCCCGGTCGAAAACATAGGCGACCGGTGCAAGGCAATTGGTTGTGCAGGAGGCGTTGGAGACCACCAGATCATCGCTGGTTAATACATTATGGTTGACCCCATAGACGATGGTTTTATCAGCATCAGCGCCGGGCGCAGAAATCAGCACTCGTTTGGCACCGGCTTCCAAATGCATGGCCGCCTTGTCGCGTGCGGTGAAAATCCCGGTACATTCCAAGGCAATATCAATGCCAAGTTCGCCCCAGGGCAGGTCTTTTGGATCACGGATTGCGGTCACTTTGATAGGCCCACGACCAAGGTCGATAGAATCTTCCGTGGTTTCCACTGTTCCGGGGAAGCGCCCGTGCACACTGTCAAAACGCAACAGGTGGGCATTTGTTTCCACCGGTCCGAGATCGTTAATCGCCACAACTTCAATGTCGGTGCGACCCGATTCGTAAATTGCGCGCAAGATATTACGGCCAATCCGGCCAAACCCGTTGATTGCTACTTTAACAGCCATGGTAATTCCTTTCAGGTGACGCTTATTCGTCGTCTTGGGGTGTGTTGGAAGAAAGTATTTCCTTAGCGGCTTCAACGGCAGCTTTCGCCGTTATGCCAAAATGCTCGTAAAGCTCTTTGTAGGGGCCGGATGCTCCAAAACCGGACATGCCGATAAAGATGCCATCATTTCCGATAAAGCGTTCCCAGCCCTGCTTGATACCGGCTTCAATGGCAATGCGCGCGGGCGTGTTGCCGATGGTGCCGGACTGATATTCCCTGTCCTGTTTTTCAAACAGTTCAAATGATGGGACTGATACCACGCGGGTCGGGTGACCATCTGCATCCAGCAGGGCTTTGGCTTCGATTGCTAATTCAACTTCGGAGCCGGAAGCAAAGATTGTGACGACTGGATCATCATCGGCTGCGGCGATTTCATAGGCACCACGGGAGCACAAGTTGAATTTTTCATACTCGTGGCGCTGTGGTGCAAGATTTTGCCTCGTCAGGGCGAGGGCAGAAGGCGTGGTTTCAGATTCAATGGCGATCTGCCAGCATTCGGCAGTTTCGGTTGCATCAGCAGGTCGCATGACATTGAGATTAGGTATGGCTCGCAGCGAGGCAAGTTGCTCGACCGGTTGATGGGTTGGTCCATCTTCGCCAAGGCCAATCGAATCATGCGTAAGCACGTGAATGACGCGTATTCCCATCAATGCGGCAAGGCGAATGGATGGTCGGCAATAGTCGGAGAATATCATGAAGCCGCCTGAATAGGGGATTAGCCCACCATGCAGGGCCATGCCGTTCATTGCAGCTGCCATTGCGTGTTCGCGAATACCGTAATGAATAAAACGGCCGGAGAAATCATTGGGTGTAATAGGCGGGGTCTGGCTTGTATTGGTGTTGTTGGAACCAGTTAAATCGGCTGATCCGCCAATGGTTTCAATCAGCGCGCTATTGACCACTTCAAGCGCTGCCTGTGAGGCTTTTCTGGTGGCAAGGGTAGGAGCATCTTCAATCAATTGCTTTTTATAGGCATGAATATCCTTGTCGAAACGCTTGGGAATATCGCCTCGTATGCGGCGCTCGAATTCGCATTTTTCTTCTGTCTCTAGCTCGTTTAAGCGCTTTTCCCATTTGCTGCGTTCTGATTTTGAGCGCAATCCGGCCAGGCGCCAGCTATCGAGAATTTCTGATGGAATTTCAAATGGCTCCGCTTTCCAGCCAAGTGCTTTGCGGGTTTTGGCAATTTCTGCATCACCCAAAGGCGCGCCATGAACACCGTTTGTACCGGCTTTGTTGGGGGAGCCGAAGCCAATGGTGGTTTTGCAGGCAATCAAGGTTGGCGCATCGCTGGATTGGGCCTCTTTGATGGCGTTGGAAATCTCGTCCGGGTTATGGCCATCAATTGAAATTGTGTGCCATTTCGAGGCTTCAAAACGAGCAATCTGATCGGTTGAATCCGACAGGGAAATCGGGCCATCAATTGAAATGTTGTTGTTGTCCCAAAACAAAATCAGCTTGTTGAGCTTCATGTGGCCGGCAAGGGAAATTGCCTCTTGCGAAATGCCTTCCATAAGGCAGCCATCGCCCGCAAGGCACCAGGTATAATGGTCGACAATATCGCTGCCATATTCATCGCTTAACTTGCGCTCTGCCATTGCCATGCCAACCGCATTGGCGATGCCCTGACCGAGCGGGCCGGTAGTGGTTTCAATTCCTGCGGCATGGCCATATTCCGGGTGCCCGGCGGTTTTGGCACCCAATTGGCGAAAATTCTTGATTTCCTCAATGTCAATATCAGGGTAGCCAAGCAGATAGAGCGCTGAATATAACAACATCGAGCCATGCCCGGCAGAGAGCACAAATCTATCCCGATCGGGCCAGTTTGGGCGGGTTGGATCGAATTTCATGAACTTTGTGAACAGGATGGTGGCAATATCTGCGGCACCCATCGGCAGGCCCGGATGGCCGGAATTGGCTTTTTGAATTGCGTCCATTGATAAAAAACGGATAGCATTTGCCATGCGCTGGTGTTTTTCAATGTTTGTCATGGGTCTCGCGTTTGATATCTGTTGTTGTTCAGTCGCCAATTCAGGAGACGCCGAAGTTTAGGGAAGGCCGAAGCTTATTTGCTTCGTCTAACAATCTCGCCGACACATAGCACTTGGCACTCTTGTGTCAATGTTTCCTTTGGGTTTCCTTTCGCTGCACTTGGCTTGAAGGTCGTGATCAAGGCTAGGGTCAGGACCTATTAATCTCACACAATTCTGTTTGGAAAGAAGTATTCGAATGGTTATTACAAAGCGCAAGGGCAGATCGGGATCTTTTCGAGCATTTGTTGCAACCAGGCGGGTACTTATCTCCAAACCCTTTGGGCGCGGTTAATTTGATTGCTGAATACGTCGTAATATCTTGAAAATATTGATATTGCCTGCGATATTCCTTCTGTTCAGCAATCAAATTAATCAGCGCAGAATGGATGAAATTAATAGGCCCTGACCCTTGATTGATTCGACTATATTTACTGTAATTTTCGACGTTCAACAACAAAGCCAATCTGTTCAATACTGGCTTTAAATTCGTATATTGGTTAATGAACTATGGATAAATCACTAAAGCGACTTGATAACTGCGATTCAACATTACATAAAGTGAGTCGGAAGTTGTAAAAAACACAAATCTGCTTGCGGGGGCGTTTTTAGGTTTGGACGGATAAACCATGTTGTCAGAAAGTAACAATAAACCCGGGTTCGACGAAGCATTATTGCGTTTCAATAGTTCCCTCTCAAAGCTGGAAACCACCATAAACGGCCACCTGGAGGGCCAGCGTTCAATTCAGGACGCGGAAATTGAGGTTCAAGGGGTCAATTTTGACCGTGGCGAACTTGCAGAAAATCTGGATAAATCAGAGGCCCGTGCGGCCCGTTTGGAGAGTATCAATCAGGAGGTGTCTCGCCGTCTGGTAATTGCGATGGAATCGATTCGCAGTGTCATTGATTCCAGAACGGTCGAAGAAAGTAGTTCGTAAATGCCTCAAGTAGCTGTAATAATTAACGCTAAAACCTACCGTATGGCCTGTGATGAGGGCCAGGAGCAACATTTGCTCGATCTCGCAAGGAAATTTGATTCCTATGTGGTTAGTCTCAAAGATTCTTTTGGTGAAATTGGAGATCAACGCCTTACTGTGATGGCCGGTGTTATGGTGACTGATGAACTCTCCGAACTACAAAAAAAGCTGCGTAAGGTTGAAGCAGAGTTGGCAACGCTGCAACGCGCCAGAGATGATGCATTGGAAAAAATAAATATGCGCGAAAGAGAATTGGCCGTATCGTTAAATGCGGCCGCTGAAAAGATTGAGAAAATTGGCACCAAATTATCGAGCCGCGGCAAAGCTGGATAAAATAGCGGGGTTTTGCCCGCCTTTCAGTGAAATATATTGAGTGCTGGTAATTATCTTCCGCCGGTATTATGTTGGCGTGGACGGTGCTGCGTGGTTCGACTGGAATTTCAATCCCTGGGGCCTTACCGATCCTTAAGGGAACTGTCACTGATTAAGCTCGTGGGCTTTTTCACACGGTGCCCACCTACCATGTAGGTTCCCAGGATCCAACTTCTAACGGCCAACGCGGCTCGTCACCAGACTGCAATCTGATCCAACTTCTTAAAGAGCACTTCAATTTCCAAAACCCAAAAAGAGATTATGCGCCGCGAGGTACTTTCCCGTCGGGATGGACTTGGCGCGGAAAAACGCATCGAAATGAGCATTGCTGCGGGTGAGTTGGCGGCGAGCGTGATTGAATTTCAGCCAGGCGATGTTGTCTCCGGTTTTTGGCCGATACGTTCCGAGATTGACCCGCGGCCGTTAATGGCTGAAATTCAGCGCAGGGGTGTGAGGCTTTGCCTGCCGGTGGTGCTGGACAGGGAAACCATCATATTTCGCGAACTGGTGCGTGGCGCACCGCTTGTTGATGCAGGATTTGGCACAATAGGCCCGGGGGAGGAGGCGCGCGTTCTTGACCCAACTATTATGCTTGTGCCCTTAGCGGCATTTGATAAAGATGGCGGCCGTCTTGGTTACGGTGCGGGCCATTACGACCGGGCAATTGATAAATTGATTGCAAAAGGCCAACGCCCTAGGCTCATTGGTGTTGCATTTGGTGTGCAAAAGGTAGACAGGGTGCCGGTTGAAAAACACGATCAATTGCTGGATATGATCATAACTGAAAGCGGAATTATCAATGTTAAATGATTGCTTTAGGAAGATATAATAATGAGGTTGCTGTTTTTGGGTGATATGGTCGGGCGTATTGGTCGCGACATTGTATTCGCCAAATTACCTGGATTGATTGAAACCCATAAATTGGATTTTGTCATCGTCAATGGGGAAAACGCAGCTGCAGGGTTTGGTATTACGGAAAAAATATTTCTGCAAACGCTTGAGGCCGGTGCTGATGTGGTGACCACCGGTAATCATGTGTTTGATCAAAAAGAAGCCCTTGGATTTGCAACCCGCCAGGACAGATTTTTGCGCCCGGCAAATTTTCCAAAAGGGACACCGGGGCGTGGTGCCAATTTATATGAAGCACGAAATGGGGCAAGGGTGCTGGTATCCAACATAATGGGGACGGTATTTATGCATCCAAGTCTGGATGACCCGTTTCAGGCAGCAGAACGCGAGCTCGATGCTTGCCCGATGGGAGCCGGTGCCGACGTGGTGGTGATTGATTTCCATGCCGAGGCGACCAGTGAAAAACAGTGCTTTGGTCATTTCGTTGATGGTAAGGTCAGTCTGGTTGTGGGAACCCACACCCATATTCCAACTGCCGATCATCAAATATTACCCGGCGGAACAGCTTATATGAGTGATGCTGGCATGTGCGGTGACTATGATTCTTCACTTGGAATGGACAAGGAAGAGCCACTCAACCGTTTTTTGAAAAAAGTACCAAAGGGACGCATGGAGCCGGCATCAGGCCCTGCTACCATGTGTGGCGTTTGTATTGAGGTGGATGAAATTACCGGCCTTGCCAGCAAAATCGCACCGCTTCGACTTGGTGGTCGATTATCACAGGTTTTGCCGGATTTCTGGTAAGAAACGATTGTTTCCGATGATAGTTATCAGGCTGACATGCGTGCATTTTCTGGTGCCGATTGGGTAAGTAATTGTATGCTTTTTGCGGATGAAACAGGTTTCCCGAACAAATATCCCTGTCCCAATTTGCAACCCATATTGGACAGGATTATACGCTGTTCTTCCGTTTCAATGCCTTCAGCCAGGCAACAAATGTTGAGGTTCTTGCACATTCCAACAACAGAGAGAACCAGACTGCGGGTTCGCTGACTGTCGCAAATACCGTCGATAAAGCTTTTGTCAATTTTGATTTTGTCGAACGGGAGTTCTTTAATCTGACTCATGCTTGAATAGCCGGTGCCAAAATCATCGAGCGAAATTTTTATCTGGGCTTTTCGCAGATTGATAATTGTTGCCCGGGCTCGTTGAAGATTTCGCATTATCGCGGTTTCAGTGACCTCTATTTCAAGCCGCGTCGGATTGAAATTTTCCTGCAACATGATTGACAAAATATTCATGCCAACGGTTGGACGGGTCAGGTTTTCGGCTGAAAGGTTAAATGACAGGAAGTATTCCTCTGGCCATTTCTTGGCGGTGGTAATCGCCTTTCGAAAAAGATTTTCGGTCAGTTCGGCAATCAATCCGGAATGTTCGGCAATTGGAATAAACCAGTCGGGTGAAATGTCACCAAGTTCAGCATGGTGCCATCGGGCAAGTGCTTCCATTCCGACTATTTTTTTATCGCGCAGATCCACAATCGGTTGAAAATGAATATCGATGGAATTGTTTGCAATGGCTTCGCGCAGTGCCTGTTCAACCTGCGAGCGCTTTCTGACATTTTCTTCCATTTCACTGGAGAATATTTCTGTGTATCCGCGGTTTTCTGATTTCGCCTTGTAGAGCGCAAGGTCGGCTCTCTCCATCACACAGGAAGAGTTGGCACCTTCCTTGTTTACCAAGTAAATTCCGCATGATCCCGACAAGTGTGCCTTTACAGCATCAATATTGTAAGCCGGGCGCAGGGCCTCAACCAGATGATCTCCAAGCAGAGTTGCGTCTTCTTCGGTTACAATATCATTTACCAGGACGCAAAACTCGTCACCTCCAAGCCTTGCTACCATGCCAGAGTTCTTTATGGCAGAAATCAGCCTTTTGCCAACTTCAATCAGGACGGCATCGCCGGTTTGATGACCGTGCACGTCGTTGATGGGCTTAAAACCGTCAAGGTCAATTATGGCCACGCTAAACGGTTCTGTTTCTCCATTTTCGAGCTGAATTAGTTTTTCATCCAGCTTGTCGTAAAAACTGCGCCGGTTTGGCAGCCCGGTTAAATTATCTGTATAGGCAATTTTAGTCGCGAATTCGCGTTCATTTTCAATGATTGCGTTCTTTTTGGATAATTTACACCGGGTAATGATAGCTTCAACAAAGGTTCGGTAGGTGACGCTATTGGTGTAGATTACAAGCAGAGACAGGGAGATAAATATTGATACCAGGGGTGTCATGTTTGACGTTCCGTGGAGGGCGAAACTGATTGAAACTGGAATTGTCGCAAACATAATCACAAATATCGATGTGAGCGGCATTGTGCTTAGGGAAAATGCCGTGACCAGAGCAACGCACCAGACCACAACAATTGCAAGAGTTAAGTGGTGGTCTCCTTGACCCAGTTGCGAAAAAATTGCCAAGCTAGAATAACAAAGTATCATCAATGGCGCTAGCCAAGAGACTGACTTAATGTCTTTCTGGATGATATTAATGTCTGGCTCGGGGCCGCTTCGAAAGCTTTTGATCCAGTAATTGGTGCGTATGGCCATAAAGCCTAAAAATCCCAAAGGCAAGTATAGACCATACCATTGTGGAAGCGTATCCTTGAATGTTATTGTGAATACAATGAGGGTGATCATCATCGTTGCGTAAAGGGCCGGTAGAATATTACGCAGCATGTTGTGCTGATCACGAATCAAGGCGATACGCAGATGACCGGTAATCTGTCTGTGTCTGGGGTTGTAAAAATACTTAAATTTACCCATTGGGTATGCCTCTGCTCTCCTGCTTAAAGAAAGAGTAGCAAATGCAGCCTAATATTCAGTAAGGTCCTATAACTAATGAATAGTAATCATTGTTGATGGTAGTTTATCTAATTATTGTTACAGAATAACGCTGAAATTATTTCAAAATCCCTAGGATTTTTTTATGAATATACTCGTTGCCTGCAATAATATCACCGTTTGAGAACATCTCGTCTTTGTCCGCAAAATCAGTGACATAGCCACCAGCTTCGCGTACCATAAGCAAGCCCGCCGCTATATCCCAAGGGGCAAGTTCTGCTTCCCAATAACCATCGAAACGACCGGCTGCAACATATGCAAGGCTCAATGCGGCAGAGCCAAGCGCGCGCACGCCTGCGGTCTGTATCATTATGCTATTTTGTTGGGTGATAAATTCAGCCTGGGTTTTCCGACCGGGATGGGGAATGCCGGTAACAATAAGGCAGTCCATCATTTCGCGCCGGCCAGATACCCGAAGCCGCCGGTCATTCAAATAGGCACCCTGACCGCGTTCGGCGGTAAATAATTCATCGGTAATTGGATTATAAATAACGCCAGCAACAACTGTACCCTGCGTTTCCAATGCGATGGAAATGCAAAAAAACGGGTTTGAATGGAGAAAATTGGTTGTGCCATCCAGAGGGTCGACAATCCAACGATGTTGAGTGTCGTCGCCTTTGATCGCGCCACTTTCTTCCAGCAACATGGAGTATCCCGGCCGGGCCTTGCGCAGCATTGAGGCGATGGTCGTTTCGGCCTGCTTGTCGGCTGCTGAGACAAAATCTCCGGGGCCTTTGCGGGAAACCTGAAGGTTTTCAACCTCACCAAAGTCCCGGGTCAGGCGGCGGGAGGCTTTCAGCGCTGCTTCCACCATTACATTTAAAATTGCCGAGCGGGCCATGTGCTACTCCAAAAAGCCGGTTGAATTTAGTGAACTTGTTACAAAAAGTGCTTATAATTGGGTATTTAAGCGTCGGCGCGGCGGATATAGGTAATTTCACTGGTATCAACAATTATGCTCTCACCCGCATCGATGAAGGGGGGAACCATGACCCGGATGCCATTTTCCATTACCGCCGGCTTGTAAGATGAAGAAACAGTTTGGCCTTTAACTACCGGGTCAGCTTCTACAATCTTAAGCGTAACCTGGTCTGGCAATGTTATCCCGATCGGCTTTTCTTCATACATTTCCACACGAACATTCATCCCGTCCTGCAAAAATGCGGCGCGTTCGCCAACAAAATCGTTGTGCAATTCAAGTTGCTCATAGGAATTGAGATCCATAAATACCAGCATCTCACCTTCAGAATACAGATATTGGAAATCTTTCTGGTCAAGCCTGATTTTTTCGATGGTTTCTGATGCGCGAAAACGTTCGTTCAGTTTAGTGCCGTCGATCAGGTTTTTTAATTCAACCTGGTTAAATGCACCGCCTTTGCCGGGTTTTACCGCATTGGTTTTTACTGCAGCCCAAAGCCCGCCTTTGTGTTCGATTACATTGCCGGGCTTGATTTCGTTACCATTGATTTTCATTTTATATCTCAAATAAATTGCGTTGCCGGCCGAGGTTAACAATCAACTTCAACAGCGTTGGAAATGAACCCGGCCGCCAATTGCATTGGTCCTTGGTTTCGTTCAACACATATCCGTTGGCAATTCAAGTCGAAAGCGTGATTTAGAGCCGGTTAGTTCAACTTAACTGGAGCGCCAGGAATTTGCGATCTTTATTGCCTTTTTTTGATCTTCGCTGGAAAGGTCACGGAATATTTGATCCAGTTCCTGATCTGTTTTACCAGCCCGCCGTGCAAGAATGTGCCAAGCGGCCGCCTGAATAATATTGCGTTTGGTTCCCAGACCATAGGCGTACATGCGGGCCAGGCGGTTTTGGGCAATTACATTGCCCTGATTTGCCGAAAGCCTGAACCAATTTAACGCGGCTTTTTCGTCCTTGGCACCACCCTTGCCAATTGCCATCCATATTGCCAATTCAAGTTGAGCAGTATCATATCCGCCGATTGCAGATAGCGTCATCCACTTTCGGGCCCGCTTCAAATCTGCATGGGGGAAACCGTCTCCGGTCGCGTGCATGCGGGCGAGGGCATATTGGGCGTCTGGCAGGCCACTTTTGGCAGCTTTCTCATAATAGGGTCTGGCAGCAACAAAGCCTTGATAATTTGGTTTGCTGTCGATGATCATCTGCGCATAGTTGAATTGCGCCTTATTGTGTCCACCGTCTGCCGCCCGTTTCATAAACTTAATTGCACCGTTTATATCAAGCTTGGCGGTTTTGCCCTTGGCCAGTATATTTGCATAGGCAAATTGTGCTTCGCGGTTGCCATTTTCGGCGGCAAATTTGTACCAGCTTGCAGCTTTTTTTCGGTCGCGCGCAATGCCCTGGCCTTTGTCATAAAGCTCTGCAATCAGGGTTTGAGCGGCCGGATCACCCTTTTCCGCACGTGGTAGTGCCAGCTTGAAGGCTGACAGATAGTAACCGCGTTGATAGGCACCAAATGCCAGGTCTATAAAGCCTGTGTCGCCACAATTTTGCGTTTTGTCAGGTGTTGCTACCGCCTTATCGGCAGCTATTGTACCATCCTTTTGCGCCGAATTGGTATTCTTCAGGTTGGCGGCAGCCGGTGCTTCCTGTTTTTGTTGCAAACAGTTTTGTTGCCTTAATAATTCTGCCGCATCATTTTCAATTCGAGCGACATTTAGGGCTGCCAATTCCCCCGGTGCCAGCGGTTTTTTCCCGGGAGGTTCAAACCTGATTGGCGCTTTTAAGTAGGGTTTTACTGCATCTTTATTGGGTGCATTTTGTGCGTTGGCAATTTGAGGAAAAACCAGACATAGGGCTGCTACACAGGCGATCCTGCTAAATGCAGAATGGCTGACCGGCAAATTTTCATCTCGTATGTCTTGCTGGTTTTCACTCATCTTCAAACTCTGGTGCATGTTTATCCAGTAATTGATTGGCTAGGTGCACAGCTTCTTTTGTGCCTTCATCGTGTGAAAAAATGGCAGAACTTAGGGCAATAAAGTCAACGCCGGTTTTCGCAACTTCAATAGTGCTCTCGATATCCGACCCACCAAGGCAAATTCCAGGAACCTCAACCATTTGCGCCCACCACTCGGCCAAGGCAAGCATTTTTGAATGGGCTTCAGGTTTAATATCATTGTCTAATTTGCCAAAGAATAAGTAATCGGGATTAAGCTCTCCCAAACTGAGTGCCATATGCCTTGTGCTGACGTTGCCACCACCAACCATTTTTGCCGGGCGGAACCTTTCAATTGTCTCTGAAAGGGCAGGAATTCCTGTATCGCCGCCAGTCAGATCAATATGAATACCATCCGCATTGCAGCGTCCGGTAATCTGGGTGTTTTCTGCAATTATGGCGGCAATTCCTGCGGCCTGGGCAATTGGTACAAGGCTTTCGCAATAGTGCTGGAAAGAGCCTTCATCACCGCCTGAATTTGCAATAATAATGCTGGCAATGTCACCGCCGGCAATTGCGTTTTCGAGCTGCATTGCGGCATCAGGCAAATCTTTTGGTATTACCAACACTAATCTGCACCTGTTTGGGATATTCATTTTTTGCTCCAAATCCTGAATTTCAGCACGACCCAACGTGATTTTTCAGGCTCTTTTGATCTTCAAGCCCAAAAGCATATCGCATTCAATCATGCTCATCCGATATGCTTTGATTCTTCTTGTCGCATGCCTTTGGCTCCAAAACCGGTTCCCACTTTTGGGAGGCAAGCTCTATTTGTTGTCGTGTGTCTTTAACCCCAAAACCGGTTCCCACATTTCTGAGACAGGCTTTAAACCGAAGGGTGATAATAATACCAACTATTTAGTGGTTTTTAAAATAAAAAAAACCCCGTATCTACGGGGTAAAAAGTGTGCATTTAAAAATGCAGGAAATTCAGAGCTTGCTTTGATGGCTTTTTGCCCGTCCACCATATGCTCAAAAAACCAACAATATATTATTATCGTTGACCGAAATGTTGCAATTAAAGCGTTACCGCGACAGCTGTCCAAAAAACCTCCGGTTTGGAAAAGCTTGCAACAACAAGAATCCCATACGCAGCATCAAACGGTTGTTGGCGGTATTCCTCACAAATGGGCGGGAAACATTCCCAGGTTAGTGCATTGAGCCGGTGCTTTGCAGCCGGTTGATCTCGTCTTTCAGCCAAAGCTTTTGACGTTTAAGCTCTGCAATTTCAGAATGATCAATACCGGGAGACGTCGAAATTTCATTCAGTTTGGACTTCAGGGTTTGATGCCGCAATTCCAACTGGGTGATATGAGACTCAACGGACATTTAGCTACCTCCTTAGCGATTCATAACAAAGAAATAATGCCATAAAATACGGTGTTTGTCTAATTTAAATCGTAAAATCCACAGAGATTGAAACCCTTGGTTGTGTTGTGTGATTGTACATATTGCTGAATTGGTTTAATATATCTGCAGCAGTTCAACCGTTATGGAATTTGCAAATATCGGTATAAATCTGGATTAAATTCAAGGGGCACTTTAATGGCTGATCAGGATCAGGCAGATACCAAAATGCTTGTCGCGCGTTTGCGTCAGGAACACGATGATTATCATGCCGCGATTGAGTCTATGATCAGCACCGGATGTAATTCTCTGCAAATTCAACGGTTGAAAAAGAAAAAGCTGGATTTGAAAGATCGAATATTGAAACTGGAAAATCGCATTGTTCCTGATATTATTGCCTAGGGTCGAATAATTGATCAGAACTGATACGCATGAATATTTATTGCGAAGCGCCAGCTTTTCAGCTAATTCCAGCTAAATAGTCACAATCATTCTTAACTACGGACATCAATATGAGTGGAGCAAACTCTCCCGTTGCAATAATAATGGGCAGCCAGTCTGACTGGCCAACAATGCAACATGGGGCAAATGTGCTGGATATATTGGGAATCAATTATCAGACTTTGATAATATCAGCCCATCGAACGCCTGATCGGATGTATGAATTTGCTAAGTCGGCCCGTGATAATGGCTTTAAAGTTGTGATTGCCGGTGCCGGCGGGGCGGCTCACTTACCGGGTATGACGGCTGCATTGACCACATTGCCGGTTTTTGGTGTGCCGATTGAATCAAAGGCGCTTTCCGGGCATGACAGTTTGCTGTCAATTGTTCAAATGCCGGGTGGCATTCCGGTGGGTACGCTGGCAATTGGCAAGGCGGGTGCAATAAATGCGGCGCTATTGGCCGCGGCCGTTTTGGCATTGAGTGATGATGAAATACATGATGCGCTGGAAAAATGGCGCGAAAATCAGAGCGATAATGTGGCCGTGATACCGGATAAAAGCTGATGGCTCTCAAGCCTGGATCGACAGTAGGAATTATTGGTGGCGGTCAGCTTGCGCGCATGTTGGCGATGGCGGCCGCCAGGCTGGGACTTCGGGTTGCGGTGCTGGAACCGGACAAGAATTGTCCGGCTGCGCAGGTTGCCAATGATCATTTGATTTATAAATATGATGATGAGGCCGGGCTTGCTGCATTGGCGGAAATTGCTGATGTTATTACCTACGAATTTGAAAACGTTCCCGTGAGTTCAGCGAAAATTCTGGAGCAGCGTTCAACACTTTATCCGCCATCGAGGGCATTGGAAATTTCTCAAGACCGATTGGTTGAAAAGGATTTCATCAACGGGCTTGGCATTGCGACTGCCGGATTTTTTGACATTAAAAACCTGCAAGACCTTAAATCTGCATTGGAGAAGTTTGGTGGTGGGGGAATATTAAAGACCCGGCGTCTTGGTTATGATGGCAAGGGGCAAGTACGGTTTGATAATGATGATCTGGCATCCGTTGACCAGAAATTCCGCGCGTTTGGATCTGTGCCGGCAATTGTCGAGGAACTGGTGCCGTTCGAACGTGAAATCTCGGTAATCGCCAGCCGTGATGTGACCGGGAATTTTTCTGCCTTTGACCCGGCCTGGAATACTCACCGTGACGGTATTTTGCGACAATCTGTGGTGCCAAGTGGCGCCGGCGCAAAGGTTGAGGCCAAGGCATGTGCGATTGCCCAAAAAATCATGGATGAGCTTTCCTATGTGGGCGTCATGGGCACAGAATTTTTCGTGACCGAAGATCAGCAGTTGCTGGTCAACGAAATTGCCCCCCGCGTGCATAATTCTGGTCATTGGACTGAAGCTGCATGTTCTGTTTCGCAATTTGAGCAGCATATCAGGGCGATAGCAGAATGGCCGCTTCTTGATAACGCGCGGCATTCAAATTGTATCATGGAGAATATAATTGGTAATGAGGTGGATGGCGTTGAATTGGCGCTATTTGAAGGTACTCAATTGTTGCATCTTTATGGCAAGAATGATGTGCGTGCAGGGCGCAAGATGGGGCATTTAACCCGTTTGTCGCCAAAGTGCTGAAAATCTGGTTATTTCAACTGGACAAAGATGTGGGTATTTGATAGGTCACTTGATAACTTGCAGCGATTGAGCTGCGAGAACGGTTGTTGTTATCCAAACTAATTTGTTGGCACAATTCGACTGATAGATCGGTTGGATACAATTTACCTCCATGAATTGATTGAAATCATCCAGGATCGGAATGAAACGTGCAAGTAGTTGTTCGTGATAATAATGTTGATCAGGCGCTCCGGGCGCTGAAAAAGAAGCTTCAGCGCGAAGGTGTTTTTCGCGAAATGAAGTTGCGGAACTTTTATGAAAAGCCGTCGGAAAAGCGCGCTCGCGAAAAAGCAGAAGCTGTGCGTCGTTCGCGCAAACTTGCTCGTAAGCAAGCGCAGCGCGAAGGTTTGCTACCAAGCAAGGCACCTCGCACACGCTAGATCGTGTCGAGCGGCAATATTTTGCCGTGTTTTACCTATTCAAATTTACAGGCGGGGCGATTTATTTCGCTATCCGCCTTGTTTGTTTGGTAAATGGTTGATCCCCTGGATATATCGGTCTAGTTGTATCAATTGTAAACGGGTGGCAGCGACGGGTATTAGTGGCGTGAAAAAATTTCGGGCAGAATTGTCAAATGAACTTGCGATTAAATTAACGGGGCGAAAGCGCCACGGTTTGCGCTGTTTTGCCAGCGTATTATCTATTTCAGTTGGTTTGTTGCTTGGGGCTTGCCAGACTTCTGAAATCACCAATGTTACAAATGTGGATAAAGAACAGGGTTCGGCGGCGAATATTGAATCGCTGACCATGGTTGTGAATAGAAACCCCAACGATGCTGAGGCCTATAATGTGCGTGGTGCGGCCTATGGGCGGGCGGGTAATTCAGCAAAGGCGCTGAAAGATTTCAATCGCGCCATTCAGCTGAATTCTCGCTATTATCAGGCATTTGCCAACCGGGCGCTGATTTTTCGCCAAATGGGAGAGCGTGCGCAGGCCGCAAAAGACTATAATACGGCGTTGGGTATCAATCCCCAATATGCACCGGCTTATATTGGGCGGGGTAATATTTTTCGCGCTGTTGGTAAGATCAATCAGGCATTTGAGGACTATAGTCGCGCAATTCAGCTGGATACAACAGATCCACGCGCTTACCATAACCGTGGTTTGATTTATCAAAATCGCCGTAATCATGAATTTGCTATTGAAGATTTTTCAACTGCAATCTCATTGGCTGATAAAGCGCCTGCACCGTATAATGCCCGCGGAGTTTCTTATCTTGCGGTTGGTGCCGAGCGAAATGCGCTGGATGATTTTAATACGGCGTTGAAACTGAACAGTCGATATGCCGAAGCGTGGTCCAATCAGGCATTGGTGCTCGAGCGGCGTGGCGAAAAGATGCGTGCATTTAAATCTTACGCAAGAGCAATTTCGCTCAAACCGGGTTATGGACCGGCAATGGCCGGGATGAAGAGAACCAGAGGTTCTTAGGGTCCTGACCCTAGACCCCTCCATCCTGCAATGATGATCACGAGTTGGCTTTTCTTTTGGCTCAAGATTTGCGCGTTGCCTGGATCAAGTTCGGGCTCAACGTGCCACAAATTGTGGCCTGACATGCGTCCATGTAAATGTGAAGCAGTCTAAGAGGTGAGGACGGCCTGAGGTGATGGTTGCTTTTTGGCGGGTCTACTTGAGAATATTCTGTTTAAATGTGGTTCCAGCCATCGCAGCAAAACGATAACCAATGCGAGTACGAGCCCGCCGCCGATGACATCGGTAATATAGTGCGCGCCGTCAAATGGTGTTGTGATGACAATACCAATATTCCAAACGGCCGTTATCGCGAAGAGCAATCCATTGCCCCGCATGACATAGATGAGCAGCAATGCATTGATTGTATGAAATGAGGGGAAGGAAATTATCCCTTGTGTTTCGATGACCTTAAGCTCGCGCAAACTACCATCGCGCAAGGCATAAAAATCATTCATATAGCCATTGCCAACAACCGGGCTCAACCGGTCATAAATTGCGGCATCTAATTTGAAATATTCATAGGCAGATTCAGCCGGCGCAAATCCGGATATAATAATCGTGATTATCCCGGTTAGAATGAAAAATGTCACAAACTCGTCAAGCCGCCTGTTTTGGCGGGTAAAGATAAGAAACAGAGCGACCAGAATTGTGAAGTAGATGGACGATCCGTACAAATTTGTAGAGGCAATGCTTACCCATTCGGGCAGTTCTGCAAATGCGGCCATCGCAGAAGGCCAATCGAAACCAAGCATTCGGTCGAATGAGGCCAAATACTTGTCGGTCAAAGGAAAATTAAAGCTGCCAACAATTTGGGTGAGCATAACACTTGATGGAATAAACAGTGAATAGATTGCAATGCTCCAGCAGGGAGGCGCAATCAGTTTTTCTGGCCGGATATAAGTGTAAACCACGGCAAGCGAACCAAATAGACTTACGAGTATTATTGTGCCCTTATAATCTATCAAAGCAGGAAAGTTGAATGAATAGGCATTGCCTAATAGAATCACACTCAGAGCCAGCAATGAGCATAAAGCCAAAGAAAATTTCATTAAAACGGACATAGACCAGCCTGCACTTGTTTTTTTATATGGTAGCAGGCAAATTTTAAAATTGATTTAATTTACCAGATTAGCTGGCGGCAGGTTTGAAGGTTCCCCAGGAACAAAAATATTTATTACCTCTTTGCTATATTAGCGACACAAAAATGGGGTATATTAGCGACACAAAAATGGTGCCGAGGACAATGTCGCGGCGCCATTTTGTTGAATTATTGAATTGTCTGGTATTGACTGACAAATATCACATAAAAAATGCGCTAATCGCCATTAGAATAATGAAGGCAATCGTTCCGCCAATCAGCCCGCCACCGGCGTAAAAGCCAACAGCCATGGCAATCATGAGTACGGTACATCCAACAGTACCCCATTTGAAGAGATTCAAAAACACTTCATAGGTTTTTTCGTGTTCCTGATAATCCATTTCAGCGCCATTTTCCGGCAATTCGATTGAACCTTGTTCAGACATAGTCGCTCCCAGTCTACTCTTTATTAATTCCGTTTAAATCCTCTACAGCAATGTAAAGGCTCAGGCAATGGATTGGGTTGTCGCAGATGGTCATGTCCCAATACAATAGGTTATTGATGATTTTCAAATTAAACGCGGCGCATTTGGAATCCTGAACCATTGCTTGGAGTACAGCTCAGCAAGTCTGCTTCGATAAGTACGCATTTGGCAGAATTGCGGCCGGATATCGCGCCAACCCACTCCAGCCGTATATCATTTGCCGCATTAAACTGAAATGCACCTGATGCAACAACCTGATTGTTTTCGGTATTTATTGACTGGAATTTGGTTCCAGAAAATGTTGCAAGCAGTGGACCGCTGGTTGCGCGCCAATTGCCTTGCATTCCGCCCGCGGACACCGGCATCTGGGGGGTGCTGTTATATCTGGAAGTTGGTTTGCTTTGGCAGCCAGCGATGACAACCAATGCCGAGATTACTAAAATAGTATGGATTTTTATGTTCATAACGCCACCGCATCTTTGATATATTGATCAATATTCAGCTCTCCATGAGCCGCTTAAAAAGCTTTTTGTCACATTATTGGAGAAAATTCGAGGCGAAAGTTGAAATTATTGGCTTTTATCCAGTTCTTCTATCTCATCAATCAGCCGTTCAATCACCAAAAGGCCCTTCTGCCAGAACGCCGGATCCGTTGCATTCAGCCCAAATGGTGCCAATAATTCTGAATGATGCTTGGAGCCACCGGCCTTTAGCATTTCAAAATATTTTTGTTGAAAACCTCCTTCAGAGTTTTGATAAACTGCATAAAGTGAGTTCACAAGGCAATCTCCAAAGGCATAGGCATATACGTAGAACGGCGAATGGATGAAGTGGGGTATATAGGTCCAAAATGCTTCATATCCCGGCCCGAGATTGACCGAAGGCCCAAGGCTTTTTCTTTGTATGTCCAGCCAGATTTCGCCAATCTGGTCTGAGGTTAGTTCGCCTTTTCTGCGCTCGGAATGCACGCCGCGTTCAAACTGGTAAAATGCGATTTGGCGCACAACCGTATTGATCATGTCTTCAACTTTAGAGCAAAGCAGGGCTTTTCGTTGTTGAGGTGTCTTGGTGTTTTCCAGCAGCGAGCGGAAGGTTAGCATTTCACCGAAGACGCTCGCGGTTTCTGCAAGTGTTAGCGGCGTTGGTGCCATTAATGCACCTTGGTCTGCCGCCAGAACCTGATGAACACCGTGCCCAAGTTCGTGGGCAAGGGTCATAACATCGCGCGGTTTCCCCTGAAAATTCAACAACACATAGGGATGCGCTGATGGTACTGTCGGATGAGAAAAAGCGCCGGGCGATTTGCCAAGCCGGACGGACGCATCAATCCAGTTTTTATCGAAAAACTGTGATGCGATGTCAGCCATTTCAGGGGCAAAGCCGTTATAGGCTCCCAATACGATGGAGCGCGCATCATCCCAACCAATATCGTCGGACGACACCTTAGGCAGTGGTGCATTGCGGTCCCAGTGGTTCAAAACATCCATACCAAGCCAGCGGGCTTTCATGGCGTAATATCGGTGAGATAGGCGGGGGAAGGCATCTGATACCGATTGAACCAACGCATCAACGACCTCGCGTTCAACCCGGTTGGCCAGATGGCGGGAATCTGCCACATCTTCAAAGCCACGCCAGCGATCTGAAATTTCCTTGTCTTTTGCCAATGTGTTGGTAATCAGCGTAAACAGGCGAAGATTGTCATGAAACACAGTCGCAAGCGCATTGCAGGCGTTCTCGCGTACTTTCCCGTCGGCGTTTTGCAGCAGGTTCAGGGTCGGCTCAATGGCCAGTGATTCACCATTCACATCGAAGCGCAATCCGGACATTGTTTCATCGAATAAACGGTTAAATGCGCTGTGCCCGGAGGCGGATTTTTCTAAAAAAAGCTGCTCGATCCGGTCTTCCAGCTGATAGGGCTTATCAAGCCGCAGATCAATCAACCACGGTCGATAATGGGCTAAAGCCGAACTATTCTTAATTGCATTCTCAAGCAGGTATTCTTCCAACCGATTGAGCTCGAGTTCAAAAAACAACAGGTGAGTGCTGGCGGAAGTTACTTTTTCCTGTGCATCGCCAAAAAATTTGGCACGTTCAGGATCGTTGGAGTTGCCCGCATATAACAACCCGGCATAGGACATGATTCTGCCCAGAAGGTCTTGCAAATTCTCATATTCTTTCAAGGCTTTGGCAAGCCTGTCCCCACCGTTTTTTTCCTTCAGCAGTGAAGCCAAGCGAGATTTATACTTTCTCTCAAATGCGACGGCACTTTTCATGGAAAGTTGTAGATCGGATTTCAATTTCTTGCTGTCCAGGCCGTCATACAGGTCTGATAAATCCCATTCGGGCAATTTGTTTTGGTCTTTTCCATCAGGCTTTTTCTTTTTATTTGCCTGAAAATTCTTACGTTGGAAATTGGCCATTGAAATTCCTGTTAACTCGCTGCTGATGTAAAAATTGCAGCTGGATTTATTAAACTTTAACCGAATCAGTTAAGATCTCATTGGTATTCTTGTTTAAGCGAGTATTTAGATGGTTCTGTTATTTTCCGCCATATCCGAAGGATACGGTAGTGAAATTATTCACACAAGTGTCCTGCAATAATATGGCTGGAATGTATGAGTGATACAATACTCATTGTTGATGACGAGCCCGTTCAGCGACGGCTGCTGGAAAATGCCGTTCAAAAACTCGGATATGATACCGTTTTAGCGGAGAGCGGCGAAGAAGCGCTTGAAAAACTAAACCAAATAAATGCGTCAAAAATTGTGCTGGTTGTGCTTGATTTGGTGATGCCGGATCTCGACGGTATGGGCGTGCTCGGCCGGATGCGTGATGCGGGCATGAAAATCCCGGTCATCGTTCAAACCTCCAAAGGTGGCATTGATGTTGTCATCAGCGCCATGCGGGCCGGTGCAGTTGATTTTATCGTCAAACCGTTGTCGCCGGAGCGGTTGCGTGTTGCGGTGCAGGCGGCGTTAAAAATCGGTGCGCTTGAGGGCGAATTGAAGCGGATAAAAAAATCTGCTGCCGGTACATTTGTATTCGACGATATGATTGCTGGCAGTGACGCAATGCT
>Ga0256839_1002357_pt1 | contig 21116 bp, 22 predicted proteins | sample 354166metaG_FD_185968 | JGI IMG/M metagenome (GOLD analysis project Ga0256839, IMG submission 185968) | Hydrothermal vent microbial communities from Mid Atlantic Ridge, Atlantic Ocean - 354-166 | ecosystem: Environmental > Aquatic > Marine > Hydrothermal vents | place: Atlantic Ocean: Mid... | reverse complement strand
ACGGCAATACGCCCTGACAGGTGCTTCGTCCGAAAAAAGCGGGCTACGGGGCGGCAGCCATTCTATCTTTGTTATAAACGGGCCATGTAAATCAATGACTTGGGGCTTAACTTAATGGCATTGCGCCCTGCCGGTTGGGTGTACTGGCGGGGTTGCTGGTGCAGCCTGTGATACTGGCGGCATCGACAATGGGCTTCATGCTGCAAGGTGGTTTTCTGGCAGCAGCTGTGATGAAGATCGGTGATCGGGGTCTATCCTACTCCATTACACGATCGGCTCGTGAATTACTCTATATACCGGTCGACAAAGTGGTGATGTACCAGGCCAAGGCCTGGATCGATATGTTCGGCTACCGCAGCTTCAAGGTGATTGGTGCGGTGATCATTTTGCTGCTGACGCAATGGACCACGTTGGCGCGCGATGTACTGAGCCTGAACTGGGTAATACTGCTGGCTTGTGGTCTTTGGGCGGCTTTGCTGATCGTTCTGTACCGTCACTATCAGGCATTGCTGTGTTCACAGTGTTGACGGGAGGCGATTGCGGGAGTGAGGTAGAGATACTGTTTTGCAGGTGTGAGGCACTTCCTGGCCTTTATTGGGACAGCACTTTGCGGTACTCCTTCTCATACAGCTCTGCCACGGTCGATGTACAAAAAACCGTTGATGCGCGTGTACGGGCGTTGTTGGAAAGGGATCGATACAACTCGATATCTCCGAGTACTGTCTCCAATGCACCGAAAATATCATCCACGCTGGTTACATCGACCAGGATTCCTCCATTGCCAACGACGAATGGGACTCCACCGCTTTCCTTACCTCCGATGATGGGGATACCTAATCTCATGGCTTCGGCGATCCCCATAGGGCAGCTTTCTTCCAAAGCGGGATGAATCATCAAATCCGCGTCTTGGAGCTCGTTCAAGAGTTCGCGGTGAGGGATTCGCCCGTGAAGTTCTACGCCGTTCTCAATATCATGGCTTTTCAGCCACTGTGCAGCATCATCATTCTCCCCATATCCAGTTCCATAGACGTGTAGTGTGGCAGACGGGTGTCGTTCCCGATAACGAGAGAATGCCAGGAACCCGACCTTCGTGTTTTTCAGTCGCCCCCAGCCGTTGGCCACCATGACTATCTTTGTTTTAGTTATGATTTCATTGTCGGTTCGTTTGTCATGTGAAAGCTTGTCTATCCATTCTGGCAGAGGGTTCTGAACGGTAGTAATCGGCCTTTTTGTGTATCGGGCAATCCGCTCGCTGAGTGATGGGGAGACAGCAGTGATGTGTCTTGCACGTGAGAGGCATTGTCTGGCCATGTAGTAGCGGGCCAGGCGATACAGTGTCTTGTCGTGTTTTATTATTGCGCCAGGGTCGTCGTGGCAGGTGATCAAGTGGGGGATGCCGGTAGCCAGGGCCGACAGGCAAAACTCATAACTCCAATGAGCATGAATGATGTCCGGCGATGCTGCTTTTATCGCGCTTTCCATCCCCTTGCGTTCCACTGAAAAAAAATCGGCGCCGCGACCAATGAAACCATTTTTTCGTCGGAACGCGTTGTGGCGCCATCCGATATAGTAGACATGGAGTTCGTTGTTTTCGCCAAATACGTGTTTTTCTATGTCGCCAGGCCGTATTTCCGTTGACGTGGTGATGACGGACACGCGGTGCCCTCTTTCCAGCAGCGCGCTGATCAAAGTACCCAGTAATGGTGCGCCGCCGTGACCAGGCGGAAGATCGACATGATCAGAATTTCGTATCAGCTCGATGCTGTCCGAGGTGATTGGGCCCACGAGGGCAATATGTAGCATATTGTATCTCGGAATCTAGATTTTGGTGCGAAGCAACAGGGCGTAGATGTGTTTGCTGTTGTTCGCCGGGTTATTGGTCACGATAGCCATGGTTATCGTGGGGTGCGAGAATATCATTGTCAGGGGGCAGATGATTACCCCCCATCGATTGCTGTTTCCAATGCTTGTTCCAGGGCAGTCTGTTCGTTGTCGCCAAGTTGCGTTTGTTCCGAAGTGGTAACGTAAAGCACGTCCTCTGCGCGTTCTCCAATCGTTGAGATCTTGGCCATGCGCGTCCGCGTGCCGGTCTTGTATAGCGCTGCCGCAATGTTGGCGAGGAGTCCGCGCTGGTCGAGGGTTGAGACTTCGAGAATTGTATAGGGCTTGTTGGGGACGTTTTCGAAGCGGATGGTTGTTGGCACGTCGAAAGACTTGTGGCGCCGCGTAAGTTGGATCGGGGTGGGTTTGAAGTTTTTGGCGGGGTCTGCTACTGCTTTTTCCAGGCGTTCTTGCAGTTGTTCGAGGCGATAGGGGTCGTCGCAGGCATTGCCACTGTCATCAAGAACGCTGAAGGTATCAAGCGCCATCCCGTCACGGGTGGTGTAGATGTGGGCATCGACGATGTTCAGGCCAAACTGTTCGAGAATGGCTGTGATGACGCTGAACAGGGCAGGGTCGACCTTTGTATAGATGGTGACATCACTGGTGCCGTGTGCGGTTTCAGGCTTGGTGTCCACCAGGGGAAGCTTGTCACCGCGTTGCAGCAAGAGCTGCGTTTGCCAGTGGATGATGTCGGCATCGTGACGCTGAAAGTACTCATCGTGGAGGTTTTTCCAGATGCTGTCGATTTGTTGCTCGCTCCAGCCGTCGCGCCGCAGCATGCCATGGGCAAGCTTGCGGGCATCGAGTGTGAGCGTGACCTGGCTTTCGGAGGGGGCGCTGGTGGTGGTCGATTCCAGCCAGCGCCGGGTGCGGTGGTAGAGTGATGACAGCAGGCTGGCCTTCCAGCCATTCCACAGTTCCAGGTTGGTGCCACGAATATCGCTGATCGTCAGCAGATAGAGGTAGGTCAGGCGCTCAACGCTTTCGACATCGCGGGCGAAGGCTTCGATGACGTCCGGGTCGGTGATGTCCTTGCGCTGGGCGACCATGGACATTTTGAGGTGGCTTTTCACCAGCCAGGCAACCAGTTCGGTATCACGTGCTTCGAGCCCGTGTTGTTGGCAGAATGCTTCGGCATCGACAGCGCCAAGTTCTGAATGGTCGCCACCACGCCCTTTGCCGATGTCGTGAAACAGCGCGGCGAGATAGAGCAGTTTAGGCTTGCGCAGCGTGTTGAAAAGTTCGCTGGCCTCGGGGGCTTCGTCGGCGTGATCCGCAGTGCTGAGGCGACGTACGAAGCGAAGCACCATCAGTGTGTGTTCGTCCACCGTGTAGATGTGGAACATATCGAACTGCATGCGACCAACGATGTCGGCGAAAGCGGGGATATAAGCGGCGAGGATGCCGTAGTTGTTCATCCGCCGAAAGTCGTGGTAGATGCCGCGCGGACGTCGCAGCAATTCCAGGAACAGTTGGTGGCAGTCCGGATCGTTGCGGAAGTCTTCATCGATCAGCGGGATGCTGTAGCGGATAGCGCGGATGGTGGTCGCGCGAATGCCGCGTGCTTCCGGGTGACGCTGTAGCTGCAAGAAAAGCTCCAGCAGCGCAGGTGGGTGTTGTGCGAAGACATCTGGATGACGAATTTCCAGAAATCCGTTGCGAAGTTGGAAGCGCTCGTTCAATACGATGATCTGCGCTGGTTCGTCGGCCATGAGGATTTCTTCTTCGAAGTGCTGTAACAGCATCTCCGAGACGCGGGCGATATTCGTCACCGCGCGGTAGTAGTCCTGCATCATCTCCTCGACCGCCTGAATCTCGTTGTCGGCGTCATAGCCGAGCAGTCGGGCCAGGGGGCGTTGCAGATCGAGCAGCACCCGGTCGTCCTTGCGCCGACCGAGCCGGTGCAGGCCAAAACGCACTTGCCAGAGAAAATCACGCGAGCCACAGAGGGTGTTGTACTCCTCATCGTTGGTGAACTGGTGGCCGATCAGCTCTCTTAGCGCCGAGACGCCGAAATGACGCTTGGTGATCCAGGCCAGTGTGTGCAGATCGCGCAGGCCACCAGGGTTTTCCTTGAGGTTAGGTTCCAGACGGTAGGAGGAGTCGCCAAAGCGGTGATGACGCTGTTGCAGCTCCTTGAGCTTGGCGGAGAAGAACGCCGGGCTGGGCCAGAAATCCCTGCGGGCCATCATTTCATGGAGTTGCTGATCGAGTGCTTCCGAACCTGTGATCAGGCGTGATTCAAACAGGTTGGTGGCAATCGTGACATCCTTCTTGCCCTCGTCGAAACACGCATCGATGCTGCGTACGCTTTGGCCTATGTCGAGTCCAGTATCCCAGAGAAAAGTGATGTATGCCGAGAGTTGTTCGCCGCAGTCAGCATCGTCCGGGTTGTCCAGCAGTATGAGAATATCGATGTCAGAGGCGGGGTGCAGCTCGCGCCGCCCATACCCCCCGACCGCCAGCAACGCCAGCCCGGGTTTGTCGCCAAAGCCGAAGCAGTTCCAGCTGTGGGTCAGCAGGGCATCGATGGCGCGGCTGCTGTCCTTGAGGAGGTCGTCGATGTAGTCGCCCTGATCGAAACCCTGGAAGGTCAGTTCCTTGAGTTCGGCCAGCAGTTTGCGATAGGGGGCGGGATCGGTGTCGAGCTGCGCCAGCTGGTGCAGCCAGGGGGCGAGGTCGAGCGTTGGCTCGGGCAGGCGGCAGCTTGTGGGCAGGGTCATGCGGGATTCCTATTCGATGACTTCGCCCTGACGCAGTGTCAGTACCTCGTAACCATCGTCGGTGACGAGGATGGTGTGTTCCCACTGCGCCGACAGGCTGTGGTCCTTGGTGACGACGGTCCAGCCGTCGGGTAGCACCTTGGAGTGGCGTTTGCCGACATTGACCATGGGCTCAATGGTGAAGGTCATACCGGGTTTCAGCACTTCGCCTTCGCCGGGCTTGCCGTAATGCAGTACCTGCGGCGCCTCGTGGAAACCTTTGCCGATGCCGTGGCCACAGTATTCCCGCACGATGGAGAAACGCCGCGCCTCGGTGTATTTCTGAATCGCATGGCCGATGTCGCCCAGCGTAGCGCCGGGTTTGACCTGCTTGATGCCTTCGATCATGGCTTCGCGGGCAGTTTCGGTCAGGCGTTTGGCGATGATGGAGGGTTTGCCGACGCAGATCATCAGGCTGGTATCGCCGTGGTAACCGTCCTTGATGACGGTTACGTCGATATTGATGATGTCGCCGTGCTTGAGCTTCTTGTCACTCGGAATGCCGTGGCAGATCTGGTGGTTGACCGAGGTGCAGATCGATTTGGGGAAGCCATGATAGTTCAGGGGAGCAGGAATCACTTTCTGTTCGTTGACCATGAAATCGTGGCAGATGCGGTCTATTTCGTTGGTTGTCATGCCTGCCGTGACGCGTGGTTCTATCATCTCCAGCACTTCGGCGGCGGCGCGGCCAGCGGCGCGCATCTTTTCGATTTCCTCGGGGGTCTTGATATGAATGGTCATTCGCAAATGGCGCCGTCGAATTGGAAGAGGGTGGCGAAGTCTGTCATGCGCTTCGATGCTCGTCAAAAAGCCGCACGGTGGGACAGCGCTTCGGTCAGTGTCAGCAGTCGGGGTTGCTCGGCAGGGGTGAGAATCGTGTGGTGGCCGCTCAGGGCTGGGTCGAGGTCGGGATAGTCGCGAATGAAGTGCAGGCCGCGGCTCTCTTTGCGGGTCATGGCTGCCTCGATGATCAGCTCGGCCACCAGCGCGAGGTTGCGCAGTTCGATCAGGTCGGCGGTGATCTTGAAGTTGGCGTAGTACTCGAAGATTTCCCGGTTGAGCAGGTCGGCCCGGCTCTTGGCCCGCTCCAGCCGTTTGCTGGTACGGACGATGCCGACATAGTCCCACATGAAGCGGCGCAGTTCGTCCCAGTTATGCGTGACGACGATGTGTTCGTCGGAGTCGCTGACCTGACTCTCATCCCAGGCAGCGACCGGAGGCGGTGCGGGCGTTGCGTCGAGCTGCGCCATGATGTCCTCGGCTGCGGCTCGGGCAAACACCAGGCACTCCAGCAGTGAATTGCTGGCCATGCGGTTGGCGCCGTGCAGCCCGGTGCAGGCGACTTCGCCAACGGCATAGAGCTGTTTTACATCGGTGCGCGCATGCAAATCGGTGATGATGCCGCCGCAGGTGTAGTGTGAGGCCGGCACCACCGGGAGCCAGTCACGCGTCATGTCGAAGCCGTATTTCAGGCAGCGGGCATAGACGGTAGGGAAGTGCTGGATGATGAAGTCGGCTGGCTTGTGAGTGATATCGAGAAACACGTTGTCGATACCCAGGCGCTTCATCTCGTGGTCGATGGCGCGGGCGACGATGTCGCGTGGCGCCAGTTCCTTGCGTTCGTCGAAACGCGCCATGAAGCGCTCGCCGTCGGGCAGGCGCAGGTAGCCACCTTCTCCTCGCACCGCCTCGGTGATCAGAAAGGACTTTGCCTCCGGATGATAGAGGCAGGTGGGGTGAAACTGCATGAACTCCATGTCGGCAACCCGGCAGCCGGCGCGCCAGGCCATGGCAATGCCATCGCCGGTAGAGCCGTCCGGGTTGCTGGTATACAGGTAAGCCTTGCTTGCCCCCCCGGTGGCCAGCACAACGAAGCGCGCACGGAACACATCGACGCGGCTGCGATCGCGGTCGAGTACATAGGCACCGGTGCAGCGCCCATCCTTGCGGATAAGATCCACCGCCAGATGATGTTCAAACAGCTCGATATTGACGTGATCACGTGCCTGCTGCACCAACGTGTTCTCCAGCGCGCTGCCGGTAGCATCTTCGGCATGTACGACACGGCGATGGCTATGGCCACCCTCACGGGTCAGATGCAGTTCATGGTGACCGTCGCTGCTCTTTTCTGTTGTGAACGGCACGCCGAGATCGAGTAGCCATTCAATGGCTGCCCGGCCGTGCTCGACGGTAAAACGTACTGCTTGCTCGTCACACAGACCAGCACCGGCGTTCATCGTATCCGCAATATGGGACGCCACCGAGTCGTCATCGGCCATCACTGCCGAAATGCCGCCTTGGGCGTAGAAAGTACTTCCGTCGGTGATTTTCACTTTGCTAAGTACCGCCACACGCAGGCTGCTGGCCAGGTGCAGCGCCAGGCTCAGGCCTGCCGCACCACTACCAATGACGAGTACGTCGTGACTGAATTCAAGTTGTGCTTGTTTCGGGAGGTTCATTTCGTCGGGTATTTTGGCATACTTGTCGGTGTTCCGAGGGTGAAAGCCCGAATCGGGATCTCAGGAGATAAAAAAACTAGATTGCATGAAGCACCAGGTGCGCAGCCTAGATGTTGCGCGCGGCGGGTGGGCCTTGGCCTGCTGTCAGCCATAACAATAATTACATAATTCAGAGGTGTCTTGTGAGCAAGGGTCATGAAAACACGGCGAGAAGTTCCGATGAAGAACTCATCAAACGTGTCAAGGCAGGAGAGAGACAGGCGTTCGACATACTGGTCGGTAAGTATCAGAGCAAAATCATCACCCTGGTCAGTCGTTATGTGAAGGACCCCCACCAGGCGCTGGACGTGTCGCAGGAGGCATTCGTCAAAGCCTACAAGGGGTTGGCGACGTTTCGTGGCGATAGTGCGTTCTATACCTGGCTGTATCGGATCGCGATCAATACTGCCAAGAACCATCTGGTGGCCGAAGGGCGACGCCAGCCTGATTCGGCTATCGATGTGCAAGATGCTGAACAATATGCTGATTATCATGAGCTTAAGGACACTGCGACCCCAGAGAGCATGCTACTATCAGAAGAGATCAAGTTGACGGTCAGTTCGGCCATCAAGCACTTGCCGGAAGATCTGAAAATTGCAATCACGCTGCGTGAGCTCGAAGGATTGACCTACGAAGCGATTGCCGAGGCGATGGACTGCCCGATCGGAACCGTGAGGTCGCGGATATTCAGGGCGCGGGAAGCCATCGGCAAGGTGCTGGCCCCGCTATTGAACTAATTGGGAACGGGACTGCCCAATAGTATACAGCTAGCTACAAACAGGGTTTCAACGGAAGAATGGGCAATTCATATCAAGAACGGTTGTCGGCTTGGGCCGATGACGAGTTGGGCGGGTTCGAAACACGCCGGATGACCGATGAGGTGCTGAAATCCGAGGCGTTGCGCAGTCGGCTGAAGCACTATCAGCTGATCGGCTCGGCCATTCGGGACGAGCCTGCTGTTGCGCTGGATCAATCGTTCAGCGATCGCGTGATGGCCGAAATCGCCGCGCTTCCCGAAGAGGAGCAGTGGGATCTTGGCATGGAAACAGAGGTATCGGCGACTGACGATAGCCGTCGTGGCGTGTCGTGGTTGAAAGTGCTGGCTGGTGGTGCGATCGCAGCCTCGGTAGCGCTGATCTCCCTGACAGTGCTCAAATCCATCCACTCTCTGTCCGGCGTCGAGCAGCCGTTGGCGCCGCAGCCCGTGGCGGATGTCACGGACATCAAGCCGCTTCACGATAACACTGTCGCGGGTACCGTGGCGTCCATGCCGCCGTCCGATCTTGCCAAACCGGTCAGTTCTCCGTCCATTGCGCCTCAGGCGGTCAAGCCGATTCCTCCTGCCATGCAGGGTAGTGCCAATGCGCGTCTGTTGGGAGGCTATCTTGCAACGCATGCCGAGCATGCAGCGCGGCGCACGATGTTGCCGCGCGCGAGAATCATGGGTTTTGATATTCCGGTGGACGAAGAGCCCTGATGTCGAGAGTTCTCTTGGTGTTGCTGCTATTGTTGGTGGCAACACAATCTTATTCTGCTGTTGCCGATGACCGCGAAGCTGTTAGCCGGTTGTTGGAGAAGATGGCATCTGCGTCTCAGTCTCTCAATTACACCGGCACCTTTACGTTCGTGAATGGCGACAAGTCGTGGACCATGCAGATCGTCCACGGCTTCGATAAGCAAGGTGAGCGAGAGTACCTGTCGACGATTGCCGGCGAGCTGAGGAAGGTTTATCGGGATGATCACAGTCTGATCAGCGTGATTCCCGACAAGGAGTTGCTGTTGGTCGAAAAGTCGGCCACGGAACGTTCTGCCGCCGATGTGTTCGACCGGCAGTTCAGTACGCAAAGCGATTACTACGACTACTATCTCGATGGTGTCGAGGACATTGCCGGATATACCTGCCAGGTTGTTTCGATCGTGCCGCGTGATAGTCACCGTTTCGGTTATCGGCTTTGTCTCGAGGCGGAAACCGGGCTGTTACTGAAGTCGCAGGTCGTGGACAAGGCGGGCCAGCCCAAAGAGCAGTTGATCTTCAATCGCCTTGAATTACCGGAAAAGACACCCGACATACACTTCAGTACTGCGGAATATGACTGGCTGCCTGATGCAGCGGGGGGTGCTGGCGAACCCGCTGACAATACGCTCGATTTGCTGCCGCGCTGGCAACTTGGCTGGTTGCCACCCGGTTTCGAGGTGAAGCAGGACAAGACGCGGGTCGTTGCCGGAAGCAGGTCGGCTGTACGTCACATTGTGCTCGATGACGGCGTTGCGGCGATATCGGTTTTCATCAAGCAACCGCTGAATGGAGAGCGTTATCATGCGTCCAGAGAGCACTCCGGCGCGTTGAATACATTGATGAGCATCAAACAAGGCTTTGTACTCGCTGTGATCGGTGAAGTGCCGGACACCACCATTACCGCCATTCATGCAGGACTCAAACTAGCGCCATGATCAAGGAGCCGGGAACAGTTGTCAGAACCGAAGGGCGTTTTGCCTGGGTGGAAACCCGGCAGAAGAGCGCCTGCGGCTCCTGTGCGTCGGCCGAAGGCTGTGGCACCTCATCACTGGCTTCGCTGTTTGAACGTGATGCAACCGTGCTGCGTGTCAGCAACGCTGTTGGCGCGCGGGTAGGGCAACAGGTCACGCTGGGGCTGTCCGAGGGCGGACTGGTTCGCGCTGCATTTCTGGTTTACATGATCCCTCTGCTCGGCATGATAATCGGTGGCTTACTGATGCAGTGGATCGCCCCCGGAAGCGAAGGGCTGGTCATTGCTGCATCCCTGCTGGGGTTTGCCGCCGGCTTTGTGTTTGTGCGGTACAAGGGTAGCAAACTGGAAAACGACGCCAGATACCAGCCGGTGTTGTTGTCCGTCGATAGTTAACCTACTGAAAAAACCGGTTGAGTAACTATTCAGTAGGTAGAAAAATAGAACCGTAACTGCTCAGATTGCCGCTGAAACGCGCCAGATCAAGGCGGGAAATGTGAGTTTACATGATGGGTAAATGACCATTTCCCAACGCAGAGATGGCGTGTTTCAGTGGTGAGCTGAGCAGTTACACGGTTGAATCCCGCGTGTAACCACCCAGCGCCGTTCCGCCAGAGCCGAGCGGCAGCATCATGGCGCTCATGGCCATGGTGCTTCCTCCAAAAACGTGCTTTTGCCTGCGCAATCGCCGATAATCGGCGCCTTCATGCGCGTCTATAGTCTTTTCCGGGAGTAATCGATTGATGTATCTACGCCTGTTTGCCACGGTTTTGCTGTGCGCTGTGTTCGTATCGGGCATCGGCAGTACTGCATATGCACTGTCGGGTTCGCTACCGTCGTTTACCGAGTTGATCGAGAAGAACAGTCCTGCGGTGGTGAATGTCAGTACAGTGCCGCGTGCAGGGGCGTCGGCACTGGGTGGCCAGTCACAGGTTCCCGGCGATGAGGAGCTGGGCGACTTCCTGAAAAAATTCCTCGAACGTCATCGTGGTGAAGAGGCACCGCCGATGCCCGATGATGGGGAGGAGGCCAACTCTCTCGGTTCCGGGTTCGTAATCTCGCCGGATGGTTATATTCTCACCAATCACCATGTCGTCAAGAACGCGTCCGAGATTATCGTGCGCTTCAGCAATCGGCAGGAGTACAAGGCGAAGCTGATTGGCAGTGATCCGCGCACGGATGTGGCGCTGTTGAAGATCGATGCCGACAATCTCCCGACGCTCAAGCTGGGTTCGTCGGAAAAGCTCAAGGTAGGGGAGTGGGTGCTGGCGATTGGCTCTCCGTTCGGTTTCGAGCACTCCGCCACGGCGGGTATCGTCAGCGCCAAGGGACGGGCTTTGCCGTCCGAGCAGTACGTGCCGTTCATTCAGACGGATGTCGCCATCAATCCCGGTAATTCCGGTGGGCCGCTGTTCAATCTTGCTGGTGAGGTGGTGGGTGTCAATTCACAGATCTACAGCCGCACCGGCGGTTTCATGGGCTTGTCGTTTGCGATTCCGATCGATGTGGCGATGGATGTGGCGCAGCAGTTGAAAACCACCGGCAAAGTGTCGCGTGGCTGGCTGGGTGTCTACATTCAGGAAGTCACGGGGGACCTGGCCGAATCGTTCGGGCTCGATCGTCCGCATGGTGCGCTGGTGGCACAGGTCATTGCCGACAGCCCTGCCGAGAAGGGCGGGATTCAGGTGGGTGACGTGATCCTGAGTTTCGACGGCCATTCGATCTCACACTCCTCAGACCTGCCGCCGATGGTTGGCCGCTTCCGTGTTGGTGCCGAAGCGGAGGTTGTCATCTTGCGAGCTGGCAAGGAGTTGCGCCAGAAGATCATGATCGAGCCTCTGCCGGGTGATGAGCAGGTCGAGGCGCGTCGGCGTGGCGTCGACGAAAAGCGCGTAGCGCGATTGGGTGTGATTGTCGCACCCCTGTCGAAAGAGGTCAGCGAAGCCTTGAACATCTCCACGGGCGTACTGGTCGAGAAGGTGCTGCGTGGTGGCGCTGCGGCCGATGCGGACGTGCGCGCCGGCGATGTCATCATTTCGATCAACAATCGCAAGGTCGACGGTGTCAAGGCGCTGCATGACCTGGTACCGCAGTTGCCTGCGGGGCGTTCATTGCCGTTGTTGGTGCAGCGGCCAGGTGGTCCGGTGTTCCTGCCGCTCAAACTGCCAGCAAAATAGCCGGATGCCATTGCAGTTGACGCTTTATTACCGTGAAGGCTGCCATTTGTGCGACGATATGGCGTTTTCGCTGCGGGAGTTACTCGCCGCCAGCCAGCATCGGGTCGAGCATGTCGATATCGACCGGGACAAGGCTTTGTGCCAGCGTTTCACGGCCGATGTGCCGCTGCTGTGTCATGGCGATGAGGTGATCTGCAAGCACTTTCTCGACGCGGAAAAGCTACAACAGTTTCTGGGAGAAAATCATTAATATCAAGAATATACGCAATTTTTCGATTATTGCGCATATCGACCATGGCAAGTCCACCCTGTCTGATCGCCTGATCCAGACGTGTGGCGGCCTGTCTGAACGCGAGATGTCGGCGCAGGTGCTCGATTCGATGGATCTGGAGCGTGAGCGGGGCATCACCATCAAGGCGCAAAGCGTGTCGCTGAACTACAAGGCGAAAGATGGCGAGGTGTACCAGCTCAACTTCATCGATACCCCCGGGCATGTCGATTTCAGCTATGAGGTCTCGCGTTCGCTGGCCGCCTGCGAAGGCGCGCTGCTGGTGGTCGATGCCTCCCAGGGTGTCGAGGCGCAGAGCGTGGCCAACTGTTACACCGCCATCGACATGGGACTGGAGGTGATTCCAGTGCTGAACAAGATCGACCTGCCTGCGGCCGATCCGGACCGCGTCAAGCAAGAGATCGAGGATATTATCGGCATCGACGCCACCGATGCACTGGATGTCAGCGCCAAGACCGGACAGGGTATCGATGATCTGCTGGAGCAACTGGTGGCGCGAGTGCCGCCACCACAAGGGGATGCCGATGCGCCGCTACAGGCGCTGATCATCGACTCCTGGTTCGACAACTACCTGGGCGTCGTTTCGCTGGTCCGCGTGATGCAGGGCACACTGCGCAAAAAACAGAAGTTGCAGGCCATGTCCACCGGCATCATCCACCAGGTGGACAAGGTTGGCATCTTCACCCCCAAGGCGCTGGATCAGGGTGAGCTGCCGGTTGGTTCGGTGGGATTTGTGATTGCTGGCATCAAAGATATCGACGCCGCGCGCGTGGGTGATACTTTTACCGATGCCAACAATCCGGCCTCTGAGCCGCTGGAAGGTTTCGAGGAAGTCCAGCCCCGCGTCTTTGCCGGCTTGTATCCGGTGAGTTCGGACGACTACGAGAGCCTGCGCGATGCCTTGAACAAGCTCAAGCTCAACGATGCCTCGTTGCACTATGAGCCGGAAACCTCGCAAGCGCTGGGTTTTGGCTTTCGCTGCGGCTTTCTCGGCATGCTGCATATGGAAATCATCCAGGAGCGGCTGGAGCGTGAATACGATCTCGATCTGATCACCACAGCGCCGACGGTCGTGTACCAGGTGGAAACCACCAAGGGCGAGATCCTCGAAATCCACAACCCCTCCGAGCTGCCGCCGGTCAACGAGGTCAACGAAATTCGCGAGCCAATCATCCAGGGCAATATTCTGGTACCGCAAGCATATCTGGGCGATGTGATGAAACTGTGCATTGAAAAACGCGGTGTGCAGACCAAAATGCTCTATACCGGAAACCAGGTGTCATTGAGCTACGAGCTGCCGATGAGTGAAGTGGTCGTCGATTTTTTCGATCGCTTGAAATCGGTCAGCCGGGGCTACGCATCGTTCGACTACAGTTTTCTTCGCTTCCAGGCTGCCCCGCTGGTCAAGGTCGATATCCTCATCAATGGGGAACGGGTGGATGCGCTGTCGATCATCCTGCACCAGGATGTGGCGCAGAGCCGGGGCCGGGAGCTGACGGAGAAAATGCGTGACATCATACCGCGGCAGATGTTCGAGGTGGCCATTCAGGCGGCCATCGGCAACCACATTATTGCCCGCACCAACGTCAAGGCGATGCGCAAGAATGTGTTAGCCAAGTGTTACGGGGGGGATGTGTCGCGCAAGCGCAAGTTGCTGGAAAAGCAGAAGGCCGGCAAAAAACGCATGAAAATGGTCGGTAAGGTTGAGATCCCTCAGGAAGCTTTTCTCGCCGTGCTGAAAACGGAGAAATAACAATTTGAACAAATCAATCCATTTTGATCTCGAACTCGTGCTGGTCATCGGCACGTTGCTGACCGGTGTCATCTGGCTCATCGACAAATACTACTGGCGGCCGCGGCGCGAGGCCGGCGACGACGAGAAAGGAGAAAGAGCAGAGCCGTGGTATGTCGAATACGCGCGTTCATTTTTTCCTGTGCTGCTGGTGGTGCTGGTACTACGGTCCTTCATCGTCGAGCCGTTCAGAATTCCATCGGGTTCGATGATCCCGACGCTGATGGTGGGTGACTTTATCCTCGTCAATAAATACGCCTACGGAATCCGTTTGCCGGTCGTACACACCAAGATCATCGATGTCGGGGAGCCGAAGCGCGGGGATGTCGCGGTATTTCGTTACCCCAGAAACCCCGATCTCGATTACATCAAGCGAGTGATCGGTTTGCCTGGTGACCATATTTCCTATCGCAACAAGCGGCTTGTCATCAACGGCGAGGTGATTCCGAAGCAATACCTCCACCCCTATGAAGCAAGGGACGAGTATTTCAGTGAACATGATGAGGTCTACCTCGAAAAACTCGGTGATGTAGAGCACAAGGTGCTCAACAACAAGTCACGCACACGCAGCGCTGGTGGTGAATATGTCGTACCCGACGGACATTATTTCGTCATGGGTGACAATCGCGACAACAGTAACGACAGCCGCTTCTGGGGTTTCGTCCCAGAGGAGAATCTGGTTGGGCGTGCAATGGTCATCTGGATGCATTGGAACTTTACCCGGAACCGGGTTGATTTCGAGCGTATCGGCACCGTCATTCATTGAGGAATATGGGGTGCGGTGAAAAATGCGCGTGCAAATTGTCAGGATTGGAAAATGAATGAATCAGGATCGAGATCGTCATTGAATGTCCAGCGGGGCGCCGGGCTTTTTACCGTGCTGATCTTTCTTTCCCTGTTGGGTTTGGCTGCGTTGACGGCACTGAAGCTGGTGCCTGTCTATCTGGAATATGGCGTGGTCAAGAAGGAACTGCAAACGGTGGTGGAAGAGCTTGGCAACAAGAAATCCAGTTCCCGCGAGGTATGGCGAAATCTCTCCAAGCGCCTCAATGTGAACAATATCAGTGATATCAGCGAGCAAGATTTGACGGTCGAAAATGTCGATGGTGAGCGTCGTATTGCTATCGAGTATGAAGTCGTCCGCCCGTTTCTCGGTAATGTCGATTTCCTGTTGACGTTCAAGGCCGAGGTCGAATAGCTGGTGGCTGTGCAAATGCTCCGGGGATATTATTGATGGCGTTACCGCGCATGCTCCAGCTACTCGATGATCGCGTGCGTGAGTCGGACTGGTTCACCAAGGCGATCACCCATCGTAGCGCTGGCCGAAAAAATAACGAGCGCCTCGAATTTCTCGGTGACAGCGTGCTGAGCCTGATTATTGCCAACCATTTGTTCGAACGTTTTCCTGATGTTGACGAGGGCGACCTCAGCCGTCTGCGCTCTCATCTTGTCCGGGGTTCGACGCTGTCGCGGATTGCCGGGGCCAATCAGTTGGGGGATTATCTCAAGCTTGGCGCCGGTGAACTCAAAAGTGGCGGATTTCGCCGTGAATCGATCATGGAGGACGCCTTCGAAGCGATTATCGGTGCCACCTACCTGGTCATGGGGCTGGACTATACGCGCGATTATGTCCTTTCGGTCTATCGTGATGAGCTGGAAAATCTGCCGGAACTCGAATCCCTGAAAGACCCGAAAAGCCGCTTGCAGGAGTGGTTGCAGTCGCGCTCCTTTCCATTGCCGGAATATCGCGTACTCGATATCAGTGGCAAGGCGCACAAGCAGGTATTCACCGCCGAATGCCGCCTGTCACAACCCGAGGTGACCACCCGCGCCAGTGGCAGCAGCCGCCGCAAGGCCGAACAGGCGGCCGCGGCCAAAGCGCTCGATATCGTGCTGCAGCAGTCGTCTTGAACAATCGCGCCACAACACACTCGGGTCATGTCGTTATCGTTGGCCGGCCCAATGTCGGTAAATCGACGCTGATGAACCATGTGCTCGGCGTGCATCTGGCGGCGACGACACCAAAACCCCAGACGACACGCAATCGCATTCTTGGCATTCACACCGACGGCAATTACCAATTGGTTTTCGTCGATACGCCGGGTATTCATCTGAACGCGAAGAAGCTGCTCAATCGCCGCCTCAACAAAACCGCGATTGGCACCCTCGCCGAGGGTGACGTAATTGTTTTCATGGTCGAGGCAGGGAACTGGACCGATGAGGACGCGCGGGTGCTTGATTATCTGCGCGAGGTATCCGTGCCCGTGATTCTGGTTGTCAACAAGGTCGACAGGGTGGCGGACAAAGAGACATTGCTGCCGTATCTTTCCGATCTGTCGCAACGCCATGCCTTCGCCGAAATCATCCCCATGTCGGCTTTCCGCCAGCGCGATATCGACTATTTTCTCGGTAAACTGAAAAATTTCATCCCCGAGCGGTCCTTCGAGTTCGATGAAGACGACATGACCGATCGCAGCATGCGCTTTATCGCCGCCGAACTGATTCGCGAACAACTGATGAATTCGCTGGCCCAGGAATTGCCCTACGCGCTGGCGGTGGAAATCGAAGCCTATGAGGAAGGGCCGAAAGGCGTCACCATTTCCGCCGCTATCCATGTCGAACGTGAAGGGCAAAAACGTATTGTCATCGGCAAAAAAGGAGAAATGTTGAAAAAGGTTGGCATGGAATCGAGACGCCGCATTGCGGGGATCGTCGGCGTGCCGGTGCATGTCAAATTGTGGGTCAAGGTCAAAGAAGGCTGGACCGACAACCCACGCTTGCTTGAGCGTTTCAACCTTGACCGCGACTAACTCCCTCTCCCGCGCTCCGCGCGGGGGAGGGTTGGGGAGGGGGCAGCCCAGGCGATGCGTAAGCGAGCCGTATTGGAACTCAAGTTTCGGAGTCTATCCGGGTGGAATATTGAGATCATTGGCAAGAACATCGCCACCTGACGGCTTCCCCCTTTGTCAAAGGGGGATTGAGGGGGATTTATACCACCTCACTAGGCCAAAACTCCGCAGCACCAATCCCTCCAAACCTCCCTTTGCGAAAGGGAGGCTCTTGGTGGCTCCTCCGCGGCGGAGCTACATTCCAGCTTTCCCCTTCCCCGGGGGGAACTGGTTGACGTGAAAATCTGAACTCCGAAACTTGAATTGGAACAACTCCTGACACCATGAGCAACGGCACAATCGAAAGCACAGGTTTCCTGCTCCACAGCCGGCGCTTTCGCGAAAACAGCCGCCTGGTCGATGTCTTCACCGCCGATCATGGCCGCGTGTCGCTGGTGGCCAGGGTCTCGGGTCGGCCCGGCAGCGTGGGCGCTGCGCAGCTGCAACCGTTTCGATATCTGCTGTTGCGCTGGCGCGGGCAGCGGGCGTTGAAAAACCTGCAATCCTTCGAGGCGCTGGAAATGATCGCGCTGGATGGAGAAGCGGGTATCTGTGGGTTATATTGCAACGAAGTGCTGTTGCGTCTGTTGCCGGATGTGCTGCCGTTGCCGGGGGTGTTCCATGTTTATCGGCAAACACTCCAGCGCTTGGCTGCGGGTGGGCCGTTGGCGCCGTCCTTGCGGCGTTTCGAATGGCAACTGCTGAGCGAGCTGGGTTACCTGGCTGATCTCGAAGTGGACTGTCTCACCGGCGCGCCGCTGGCCGATGCCGAGAGCTACTATTTTCTTCCCGGCGAGGGGTTTTCGGTGACAATGCCAGGCCGGGATGCACTGGCGGTGAGCCGTGGCGTGATCGAAGCGCTGCGGCGCGAGCAGTTCGACGCGGCGGAGATGCAGCGGGAATTCCGAAGCATCACCACCGCTGCGTTGCAACCGCTATTGGGCTCGAAACCGTTGCAGAGCCGGAAACTGATGCAACAGCTGACACAATATCGCAGAGAAAACGACAATGACTGAACGGATCAAACTGGGCGTGAATATCGATCATGCGGCGACGATCAGGCAGGCGCGTTTTACGCCCTATCCCGATCTGGTCGAATTCGTCCGCCTGGTCGAAGACGCCGGTGCCGATGGCATCACCCTGCATTTACGCGAAGACCGCCGGCATATTCAGGATGCCGATGTTCACCAGTTGCGGCGCACGATTCGCAGCAAGATGAATCTGGAAATGGCGGCGACCGATGAGATGCTCGGCATCGCGCTCGATGTGCGGCCTGAAGATGTCTGCCTGGTACCCGAGCGCCGTGAGGAGCTGACCACTGAGGGCGGGCTGGACGTAATCGGTAATCAGGCGCAGATCGCCAAGGTCTGCCAGCAGTTGGCGGCAACGGGTGTCATCGTTTCGATCTTCATCGAACCAGATCCCGCGCAGATTGCAGCGGCGGCCGATTGTGGCGCGCCGGTGATCGAGTTGCACACCGGAGCCTATGCGAACCTTCAGGGCAGTGAACGCGCGGCGGAGCTTGAACGTCTGGTCAACGCCGCTGAGTACGCTGGCAGTCTCGGTCTGACCGTCAATGCGGGCCACGGTCTCGACTATGAAAACGTCACCGCCATCAAGGCGCTGCCGGGTCTGAATGAGCTGAATATCGGCCATTCGATCATCGCCAGGGCCTTGTTCGTCGGCATTTCAGAGGCAGTGGCCGAAATGCTGGCGCTGCTGCAAGACTGATGGCGATTATCGGTATCGGCACCGATGTGGTCGATGTGCAACGTATCGCGCGCTTGCACGAAGACCACCCCGAACGATTCCATCGTCGTATTCTTGTCGGTGTGGAGCTGGACGATTTTGCCACCGTGACCGCCAAGGCCCCGTTTCTGGCCAAGCGTTTTGCCGCCAAGGAGGCCGCCAGCAAGGCGCTGGGGCTGGGTTTCCGGCAGGGCATCCGCTTCACCGATTTCGAGGTGACGCACAATGCACTGGGCAGGCCGGCGCTGAAGCTGCACGGCAAGGCAGCGGGGATCGCCGCAGAGCTGGGTATCGATGCGCTGCACTTGAGCATTTCCGACGAAGCCCACACCGCCGTGGCATTCGTGATACTTGAACGTCTTTGAGAACGCAATGATGCAATATCCCACCCTGGAAAACCTCATCGGCAACACCCCGCTGGTGCGCTTGCAGCGCATTGGCGCGGAGACTGGCAACACCCTGCTGGTCAAACTCGAAGGCCAGAACCCGGCCGGTTCGGTGAAGGATCGGCCCGCCTACAGCATGATTCACCACGCCCAGCAACGCGGCGAGATCCAGCCCGGCGACACCTTGATCGAGGCCACCAGTGGCAACACCGGCATTGCGCTGGCGATGGTCGCGGCGATGCTCGGCTACCGCATGATTCTGATCATGCCCGAGACCATGAGCATGGAACGCCGCGCCAGCATGGCGGCCTACGGTGCCGAGCTGATCCTGGTGAGCAAAGACGAGGGCATGGAGGGCGCAAGAGATCTGGCCGAGCGGATGCAGGCCCAGGGCAAGGGCAAGCTGCTGGATCAGTTCTCCAACCCCGACAATCCACGCGCCCACTACGAGACCACCGGCCCCGAGATCTGGCGCGATACCGCTGGCGAGGTGACGCATTTCGTCAGCTCCATGGGTACCACCGGCACCATCATGGGCACGGGGAAGTTCCTGCGCGAGCAATCCTCGCCGGTGGAGATCGTCGGCGTCCATCCGGATGACGAGGCGAACATTCCCGGTATTCGCTGCTGGCCGGAGGAATATCTGCCAGCCATCTACGATCCATCGATCGTCGATCGCATCCTCACCGTGAGTCAGGACGAGGCCGAGCAGATGATGCGCCGGCTGGCCACCGACGAAGGCATTTTTTGCGGCGTCTCCTCCGGCGGGGCGGTGGCGGCGGCGCTGCGGCTTGCCGGGGAGGTGAGCGGCGCGACCATCGTCTCCATCATCTGCGACCGCGGCGACCGCTACATTTCAACCGGGGTGTTTCCGGCATGACCATCAACAACATCATGGTATTCGATATAGAGACCGTGCCCGATGTCGATGCCGGGCGTCGCATCTATGGGCTCGACGGTCTCGATGACGAGGCGGCGGCACAGGCGATGTTCAAGCTGCGCATGGAAAAGACCGGGCGCGAGTTTCTCGCCCATCACCTGCAATGCATCGTTGCCATTTCGGTGGTGTTCCGCCACGGCGAACACTGCAAGGTGTGGTCGCTGGGCGATGAATCGTCACCCGAGCAGGACCTGATCCAGCGCTTTTTCGACGGCCTCGACCGCTACACGCCGACGCTGGTGACCTGGAATGGCAGCGGCTTCGACCTGCCGGTGATCCACTACCGCTCACTGCTGCACAGCATCGCCGCGCCGCGTTACTGGGAGATTGGCGAGAGCGATCAATCTTTTCGCTACAACAACTACCTCAACCGCTTCCAGTGGCGGCATACGGATCTGATGGACGTGCTCGCCGGTTATCAAATGCGCGCCTCGGCGCCGCTGGATGAAGTAGCGACCTTGTTGGGCTTTCCCGGCAAAATGGGCATGAGCGGGGCCAAGGTGTGGGACACCTACCTCGAAGGTGACATCCGCGCCATCCGCGACTACTGCGAAACCGACGTGCTCAACACCTACCTCGTCTATCTGCGCTTCGAGCTGATCCGTGGCCATCTGACCCAGGACGCCTATGCACAGGAATGCCAGCTTGTGCGCGACACGCTGCTCGCCTCCGACAAACCTGCACTGCTCGAATTCAACGACGCCTGGAAACAGGATTGAATTCCGAGTCTCGCAGCTCCCGACGGGAGAGGGTTGGGGCATTGACTCCCTCTCCCCTCGAGGGGAGAGGGTTGGGGAGAGGGGTGAAACGGCCATGCCCGGCAACCATCGTTTTTTTGAAACTCAAGTTTCGGAGTTCATCCGAATGAATGTTGGCATCATTGGCGGAAACATCACTGCCTCCTTCGACGGCTTCCCCCTTCGCGAAGGGGGGAACCGCTAATTCTGCCCATTTGAACCCCGAAACTTGGGTTGAAACAAACTCTCTATTTCCCAACAGCTAAGCAATCCCGATATGGCCAAACGCACCAGACGACGCAAGCCGCTGCCCGCCGGCGAGTTCGACACGCAAATCGAATCCCTCTCCCACGAGGGCAGGGGCGTGACCCACATCGACGGCAAGGCGCTGTTCATCGACGGTGCATTGCCTGGCGAAACGGTGAAATTCCGCTACACCCGGCGGCAGCGCAGTTTCGATAACGGCATCGTCACCGAAGTGATCGAAGCCTCCCCCGACCGCGTTGAACCCGGCTGCCCCCATGCCAG
>Ga0256839_1002356_pt1 | contig 21118 bp, 13 predicted proteins | sample 354166metaG_FD_185968 | JGI IMG/M metagenome (GOLD analysis project Ga0256839, IMG submission 185968) | Hydrothermal vent microbial communities from Mid Atlantic Ridge, Atlantic Ocean - 354-166 | ecosystem: Environmental > Aquatic > Marine > Hydrothermal vents | place: Atlantic Ocean: Mid... | reverse complement strand
TTAATTCAACAGAAGAATAGTTTCTTTTCACCAACAGGCTGAAGGCCTGGATTATTTCAATACAAGGCAACGCCTTGGTTAGAAGTAAACAGGCAGGATACGCCCTGAAAGGGCAACTTAGCCCGGATTATTCCTACCGCAGCAAAGCTGCAAACAAATAAGCGGGTCAACGTATCTTTGCTGAAAAAACAAAGTTTTCGGGAGAAATATCATGTAAATTAACCGCTAAAGATTGTTTGTCAGTTAACTACATCAGCTCTGCGGGCGGAAAATCCTTATGAATTTTCCGGGTTAACCGCTTAATCAATTGGGTGGATTGGCCTTTCGTGGGAGAAACAAAAATAATTTCAGGGAATCTCAGGATAAACTATTTTAATCTTCGTTTTTAATAGCTACATTTGCACTCCGAAAAAAATAGTATAGCAAGATGGCTAAGAAAGGAAACAGGGTACAGGTGATTTTAGAGTGCACCGAGCACAAAAACAGCGGTATGCCGGGAACATCAAGGTATATCACCACGAAAAACAGGAAAAACACCCCGGAAAGGCTGGAGTTGAAAAAGTACAACCCCATTCTGAAGAAATATACTGTTCACAAAGAAATTAAGTAATTATGGCTAAGAAGGTAGTTGCAACGTTACAGAAAGGCGAGGGTAAAAATTTTGCCAAAGTTATCAGGGCGGTAAAATCACCCAAGACCGGGGCCTATTCTTTTAAGGAAGAAATGGTACCTGTTGACCAGGTAAAAGAAGTATTGGCCAGGAGCTGATACCTTTTCGCTTATTTAAAGAACCGAAAGTCCCCGCAAAAGGGACTTTTTTTGTTATTTTGAAAGTCTAAACAGGCAAAAGCATGGGTTTATTTGGGGGCATTTTCTCGAAAGACAAAAAAGAACACCTCGACAAGGGTTTGGCGAAAACCAAGGAAAATTTCTTTAGCAAATTAGGTAAGGCCGTAGCAGGCAAATCTACTGTAGATGACGAAGTGCTGGACAACTTGGAGGAGGTGCTGGTAACTTCAGACGTGGGGGTGGAAACCACCCTGAAAATCATCGAAGCTATCGAGCAACGCGTAGCACGCGACAAATACCTGGGCGTTGATGAGCTTAACCGTATTTTGCGCGAGGAAATAGCCGCCCTGCTGTCGGAAAATAATTCCGGAGACCTGGAAGACTTTGATGTGCCGTCCGGCACTCGCCCCTACGTTATCCTGGTGGTGGGGGTAAATGGGGTAGGCAAAACCACTACTATTGGCAAGCTGGCGGCCCGGTTCAAGGCTAAAGGGTTGCAGGTTATGCTGGGGGCAGCCGACACCTTCCGGGCAGCCGCGGTGGACCAACTCAAGCGCTGGGGCGAACGGGTTGGGGTGCCGGTAGTGGCCCATGGTATGCATACCGATCCCGCCTCCGTAGCCTTCGACACCGTGAAAAAAGCCGTGGAGCAACAGGCCGATGTGGTGATTATCGACACGGCCGGCCGGCTGCATACCAAGGTTAACCTGATGAACGAGCTGGGCAAGATCAAACGCGTTATTCAAAAATTTGTTGATACCGCCCCCCATGAAGTGTTGCTGGTGCTCGATGGCAGTACCGGCCAGAATGCCGTAAACCAGGCCCGTGAGTTTACCAAGGCCACCGAAGTAACCGCCCTGGCCATCACCAAGCTCGATGGCACCGCCAAAGGCGGGGTGGTTATCGGTATTTCCGATGAATTTAAGATCCCGGTAAAATATATTGGCGTTGGCGAGGGCCTGGAAGACCTGCAGGTGTTCAACAAGATGGCGTTTGTGGATTCTTTTTTCGGGTAAGCGGGGATATTCCCCCATATCTTGTCGCTTTTTGGCGGGGTTTCGGCTATTTAGGCCTTATCTTAGCATAAACCCCGTATGCTACCGTGATATCGTTGCCGACTTTTTTCCCGGGTCCCCGTCTTCTTTGCCTGCTTAGCCTGGTACTCTGCCCGTTTGTGCTGCCGGTGGCCGCACAGGTGGAAGAATCCGGCCTGGACCGGCTGCAGCGGTTGCTGGCCACCGAAACCGACTCTGTGCGCAAGGTGGGTTTGTATAACGATATCGCCTGGGAATATTCCTTTATCAATTACGACTCCTCCCTGTATTTCACTGAAAAAGCCCTGGCCCTTTCCCACCAGTTGAAGCATACTTATTGGCAGGCGGTATCCCTGGAGATGAAAGCCCTGCTCATGGAAATTTCCGGTCAGGTAGAAGAGGCGGCTACCCTGTATATCAAGGTGATTAAGTTGCGCGAGCAGTTGGGTGGGGAAGGCCTGGAAACCACCTATAACAACCTGGGTATCTTGTTTAAGGGGCAGGGCAACCACCGCAAGGCCCTGGCATATTTTGGCAAATCGTATGCCATAGAGACGGCCAACAACCACTACGAAGGTATTGGCGGCAGCCTGATTAATATGTCGGTAGCACTGGCCGGCCTGGGCCGGCTCGATTCTGCCAGGCTGCTGCTCGACCAGGCCATTAAGCTGGCCCGCACCCATAACCTGCGCTTCGTGTTGCAAAATGCCTATCTCGATCTGGCCAGCTACTATATCCGCCAGGAGCAGCCCGACAGTGCCTTATATTACTGCCACCGGCTTATTTCCCTGGCCCAAAGCGGTACCGTAGAGCCGGAAACCCTGGTAACCGCCCGGCAAAATGCGGCCGATATTTACGTAGAGCGGGGGCAATACCAGTTGGCCCTCCATCTCCTCAACAAGGTAGAAGAGGCATTGCCCCACCTGAATAACCGCGAATATTTTATCCGGCTGTATGCCACTAAAGCCCGGGCGCTGGCCGGCCTGGGGCAATACCCGCGGGCCTATGCCTACCTGCAAAAATCAGCGGCAGCCAAAGATTCACTGCTTAGCGCACAAACGGTGGGCATTTTGCACGACATCGAAAAAAAGTATGAGACGGAAAAGAAAGAACGGAAAATTACCGAGTTGGAGTTAACCGCCACCCGCAATGAAAGTGAGCGTAATGCCTATATCTTCATCATAATCGGAGTAGTGGCCGGGTTGTTGTTTTTGTATGTCTTGCTGCGCCAAAAATCAAAAACAAACAAGATCATATCGCAGTCGCTGGCCGAAAAGGAGACCCTGCTCAGGGAAATACACCACAGGGTAAAAAATAACCTGCAAATCATCTCCAGCCTGCTAAACCTGCAAGCCAAATTTATTACCGATAAAGTGGCCCGCAAGGCCATCAACGAAAGCCAAAGCCGGGTAAAGGCCATGGCCCTTATTCATCAGGAACTTTATCAAAAGGACAATTTAACCGGTATCAATATGCCGGGGTTCATCAAATCGTTAATCGAAAGCCTGTTGTCCTCTTACCGGGTAGATCAACAGCAGATAAAGCCCATACTGGCGGTGGCCGACATCCGCTTAGATGTGGATACGGCCATGTCCCTGGGATTAATTATAAATGAGCTGGTTTCCAATACCCTAAAATACGCATATACAGTTAAAAACACTGCTGTGGGAAATCTGTCGGTAACCTTATCAACACAAAAAGACACCTTGTTGCTATCGGTAAAAGACGATGGCCAGGGGTTTGTTCCTGCTGACAGCAGCAGCTACGGCATACGCCTGATTAACTCCCTGGCACGTAAATTACAGGCCCGTGTTACCTTTGAAAGTACCGGGGGTACTATGTGCAACCTGATAATCAAAAAATTTAAACTTGTATGAACCGGCAATCAGTTTTAGTTGTAGAAGATGAACCCATCATTGCTGACGATATAGCCACCAGCCTGGAGGGGTTTGGTTATGCTGTTCACGGCATAGCGGCCAGTGTGGACGAGGCCGTGGCCGTATTGGGTGCCGGCCTGCCCGACATGGCCCTGGTGGATATCAACCTGGAGGGGGAAAAAACAGGTATAGAGCTGGGCCATCTGCTGCATAACCGGTTCAAAACCCCCTTTATGTACATCACTTCCTATTTTGATGAGGAAACCGTAGAACGGGTAAAAAAGACACACCCTGTGGCCTACCTGATTAAGCCTTTTGATGACCGGGACCTGCGGGTAAACCTGGAGCTGGCCTTTGCCAGGCAAAAAAAGCGGCCCTTCCCTACCGATAAAATATTTGTCAAGAAAGCCAGCCGGCTGATAGCCCTCGACCCGCAGGCCATTACCCATGTAGAAGCGATTGACAACTATGCCTTCGTTTATACTGCGGAGGGCAAATATATGATCAGCCATACCCTGAAGAGTATTGAAGAGAAGCTGACGGACCGGGGATTTGTCAGGGTGCACCGGTCATACCTGATTAATTTTGAACATATCAGTTCCGTTTCCGAAGGCTTTGTTTTCCTTGGCAATACGCAAATACCGTTGGGCAGGGCGTATAAGCAGGCTTTTCTGGAATATCTGGTAACCCTCTGATTTTTTACCGGTCTTTTCCTGTTGTTTACTAAAAAAGGAGGTGCATTCACTAAAAACTGTTTGCCGGGGGGCATAACTCTGCTGATTATTAAGGTTAATTAGTAGCAAAATGATCATGAAGAACCTCCTCATCTCTATTTTACTAACGTTTTTAACGCTCAATGTATGGGCCCAGGATTACTATTGGGTTGGCGGCACCGGTAACTGGAGCGACCTCGCTCACTGGGCTACCACCAGCGGTGGCAGCACCTTGCATACGCAATTACCCTCGGCCACCGCTAACGTGTTTTTCGATGCCAATTCTTTCACGGCCGGCAGCCAGGTGGTAACCCTGGATGTCGTGGCCGATTGTAACAACATGGATTGGTCCGGGGTGTCCTTTTTCCCTACCATCTCCGGCAATGGTAACGATATGAACATCTACGGTTCGTTAACCCTGTCGCCCGATATGACCGCTAATTTCAGCGATGTGGAGTTTGAAGGCACTGGTACGGGCAACACCATAACCACCAACGGCACTTCGCTGGGTGCTTCATCCGTTACCCGTTTCAATGGCATCGGGGGTGAGTGGCTCTTGCAGGATGTGTTTACCACCAACAGTATCTATATGGTGGCCGGCACCCTTACCACCAACAGCAATACCGTAAATGCCGGCACCTTTTTTCAGCTTAGCGGCTCCAGTACCAAGGCGCTTAACCTGGGGGCTTCTGTTATCACCTGCGACCGCTGGTGGATTTTAGGTACGAACCAAACCATCGATGCCGGCACTTCTAAAATTATAACAAGTATTTTTTACAGTGATGGCGCGGGCGATGGCCCTTTTACCTATTATGATGTAGAGTTTAGCAGCGGGGGGCGCTTGCGTGACAATGCTACTTTTAACGAAATCACCATTGTGGCCGGCCAAGCCCTCACCCTGCAGGCCGGGGACGTATTTACCCTTAACAACCTGATAGCGGCCGGCAACAAACATAGCCGTATTATCATTAAGTCGAGCACGCCCGGTACCGAGTCCACCCTGAACAAGGCCTCGGGGGCAATTATCGTGGATTTCGTAGAACTGGCCGATGTATATGGCACGGGCGGGGCTACGTTTACGGCCAATAATGCTACCGGCAATGGCAATACCAACGGCTGGACCATAAACCCTGAGGCCGGGCAAGACTACTTTTGGGTTGGCAACGGAGGGGACTGGGCCGATTTTGCCAACCACTGGGCCACCACCAGTGGCGGCAGCACCATGCATACCGATTACCCCGGCAAAAACGATAACGTGTTTTTTGATACCAACTCGTTTACCACCCCCGGGCAAACCGTTACCCTGGATGTCATAGCCAGGTGCAGGGATATGGACTGGACGGGCGTAACCAACGCCCCCTACTTTTACGGGGCTTTCTCGGTACAATTAGAAGTGTACGGCTCACTCACCTTCAGCCCGGGAGTGGAAAAAGCCGTGTGGAACGTTAGTTTAAACGGGGCTGGTAACCATACCTTCACCGCTTCTACCTTAGGCACGTTGCTTAACCTGTCGGTTAAGGCTACCGGCAGCTACACCTTGCAGGATTCCCTGCGGGCCCAGGGCTTCAGCATAACCAAAGGCACCTTCAATACCAACGGCCAACCGGTAAGTACTTCGGTAGATGTTACCGTGGTGGGTTCGGCAGATGGCACAACGGTTGATTTTGGCAGCAGCAACATCTATGCCCGTAAAATCAACCTGGCCAATTATACCAACCAGCCGGTTATCAATCCGGGCACTTCCAATGTTTACCTTACCGGGGGCATTACGGTACAGAGCAATACGGTCAGCAATTTTCAGTTTAACAATGTGTTCGTAAGCGGCACGGCTACCCTTGAGGGCAGCAATACCTTTGCCAATCTGACCCTGGAGCCCGGGGCCAGCGTGACCTTTGAAGAAGGGGAAACCACTACCATTAACAACAACCTGAGCCTGAGCGGTACCAGTGCTTTGCCCATTACCCTGGGCAGCACGGTACCCGGTACGGCTGCCACCCTTGCCAAAGCCAGCGGCACGGTAAACGGTACCTACCTTATTTTGCAGGACATCACCGCTACGGGTGGGGCTACCTTCAATGCGGCACAATCCATTGACAACGGTAACAACACCGGCTGGAACATTACCGTTATTACCGGCCAGGACTATTACTGGGTGGGCGATGGCGGCAACTGGAGCGACTTTGCCACCCACTGGGCCACCACCAGTGGTGGCAGCACCATGCATACCGCTGTTCCGGGAGTGCTGGACAACGTGATATTTGATGCCAACTCCTTTTCCGTTGCCGGTGAATTCGTGGTAATTGATGACAGCCAGGCCAATTTCAATGATTTTGACGCTTCGGCCGTGAGCAACGGGTTCACCTTGTCGGGTCTCGGAAAGGAACTGAACATCTACGGCTCGGTACTGAAACCGGCCACGGTAAACATGTCCGTGGGTACCATTACCCTGCTTTCCGATGAAGCCGAAACCCTCGATTTTAACAATGGGCCGGGGAACAATACCACCCTGAATTTTAGTGCGGGCGGTACCTGGACCCTGGCCAGCGACCTGAATGTGAATGAAATACAATTCAATAGCGGCACCCTGAATACGGCAGGCTTTGCCGTTACCGTATTCTTTCAGTACAGGTTTTACACCACCAGCCCCAAAGTGCTTAACCTGGGCACGTCCACGTTGGAAGCGGGTATTTTACAGGCCAGCGGTGCCTCCGGTATCACCGTCAACGGGCCAAATTCCGAGTTGATTATCCACAGTACTTTTAGCCTGCCGGATGTGGCCACCAACAGCATCAGCTTAAACAACATCACCTTCGACAAAAACTCGGTGAACACCCCGCGGATATATAGTGATCTCACGGTCAATAAATTTACCATCATGGCCGGCTCCGATTTGGTGCCTTCCGGCATCATTACCGTGGTTGCCAATGAATTTGTGCTGGCAGGCACTTCGTCTGCCCCCATCCGGATATACCCGCAAGTAGTCACATCTTCGATCACTTTTAGTCAGGCCAGCGGGGTGGTAGATGGCTATTATCTTGAACTGGAAGAGGTTACGGCTACGGGCGGGGCTACCTTTAATGCCTACAACTCCGTTGACAACGGAGGGGTTATCGGCTGGGTGTTTCACCGCAGTGCGCAGACCATCACCTTCGACCCCTTGCCGGATAAAACCGTCGGGGACAGTGACTTTATCATCAGCGCTACGGCTTCCTCCGGCTTACCGGTTACCTTCACCCTGTTATCGGGACCGGCCACTATGGCAGGCGATACGGTATTGCTTACCGGTAGTGCCGGTACGGTGTCGATCAAGGCAGAACAGGCGGGCGATGTCAACTATGACCCCGCCCCTTCGGTAACCCAAACGTTTGCGGTGTTGCCTGCTTCCCAGAGCATCACCTTTGCTGCCCTGGCAGACAAGACCTATGGCGATGCCCCATTCGATTTAACCGCTACGGCCAGTTCGGGCCTGGCCGTAAGCTATACGGTGGTATCGGGGCCGGTGAGCATCAGCGGCAGTACGGTTACGATTACCGGGGCGGGCACGGCCGAGATTATGGCCAGCCAGGCGGGCGATGCCAACTACCAGGCGGCTGCCCCGGTAAGCCAGCGTTTTACCATAGCCAAAGCCGGGCAGACCATCACCTTTGCCGCCCTGGCAGACAAGACCTATGGCGATGCCCCATTCGATTTAACCGCTACGGCCGGTTCGGGCCTGGCCGTCAGCTATACGGTGGTATCGGGGCCGGTGAGCATCAGCGGCAGTACGGTTACAATTACCGGGGCGGGCACGGCCGAGATTATGGCCAGCCAGGCGGGCGATGCCAACTACCAGGCGGCTGCCCCGGTAAGCCAGCGTTTTACCATAGCCAAAGCCGGGCAGAGCATCACCTTTGCTGCCTTACCGGATGTTGACCTGGATCAAACCACCCTTGTTTCGTTATCGGCTACCGCCAGTTCCGGATTGGCGGTAAGCTATACGGTGGAGGGCCCGGCTACCCTGAACGACACCACCCTTACCCTTACGGCTCCGGGCACGGTTACCGTTACCGCTGCGCAGGCGGGAAACGACAACTATATGGCCGCCAATGCTGTGGAACAAAGCTTTACGGTAACCGGCATAGTTTCCGGGCTTGCAGAGGCTAACCTTTACAACATCAGTGTCTATCCGCAGCCGGCCCTTACCCTGCTGACCCTTACCCAACCGGCCGGCAGTTTCAATCGGCTGGCAGTTTACGATCTCAACGGCCGCCTGCAGTTATCCGGGCCCATTACCGGCCGGGAAACGCGTATGGATGTATCGGGCCTGGAACGCGGTGTTTACCTGCTCCGGCTCAGCGGGCAGGAGAAGAGTCTGGCCCTGAAAATAATCGTTGGCAACTGAGACCAACCGGATTAATTCTTTTTCTTCACCTTTACCGGTTTTTTAGCCCACGGAAAGCGGTACATAACATAATAACGGAAGCCCCAGGTACTGGCGCGGGCGGCCAGGCCGTAACCGGGTACATAGTAAGGCTCAAAAGGCACTTCGGGCACCGAACCGCCCCGGCCAAAGCGGAAACGGAAAATATAGCCCGTAAACAGCCCTTTCCATAACCGTACCTTTACCCCGGTAGTCATTTCAAACCAGCGGGAGGTATTGTTGCGGATGGTAAAGTCAACCGGTACTGCTCCCCAGTTGTCTTCGGTTACGGCCCCGGTCACCTGTTCATCAAAGCTGGCCCAGGCATAGCGCAGGCCGAAAGTGAAGCTGTTTAAATCGCGGTCGCGGCTAAGGAAATTCACGGCCGGGCCGATGCGGGAAAAAGTGCCGTTCATGCGGTAGTCCACCTGGTCATTCTTCTCGGCAAATTCCTGATAGCCGGATTCAAACACCAACAAATAATTGCTGAAATCCACCTCGGCCGTGAACTCATAGCTAAGTTTCCGTTCATCAAATAATTGCAATGCCGGCCCCAGGATATCGGCCCCGATTCTGATACCGGTAGGGAAGTATTGTTTCTTGCTGTTGGCGCTGTCAACCGGCACCGAATAGGGCGAGGCAACTTCCTGGGCAAAACTACCCAGGGCCAGCAGCAGGAACATTATGTTAAAGAGTGATTTCAATGTTTACGGTTACTTCTTCGTGAATAGTCGGGCTCAGGATCTTTAATTTCTTAAACGTGGTAAATGTGGTATCCAGCTTGTCGAAAGCGGCATCTAACCCACATTCGGGTGAAATAAGGATAGCCTTGACGGTATAAGACAAGCCGATGGTGTCGGTTTGGGCAGCCTGTTGCAGGATAAACGTGGTGGTGGTATCGCCAGGGTTTAGCGGCACCACCAACCGGCTCAGGGTACTGTCGGCATATTCGGGGAAACCTTCGGGGTTGTTTATCGCCTGCAGGGCCGTCAGGGTAATGGCCCTGGCTTTGCCATTGGCGTCAACAAAGTTGATTTTTACCAGGCTGGTTTCCACATCCAAGCAGGTGGGGATATCGCCACACCCCACGGCAAACCAAGCCCCGAAGAGTAGTATTACCAGCCCGTACCGTGTTTTTCTCCCCATATCAGGTCACAAAATAAACCAGAACCCGCACCTTTGCCAAACGGCTGCATCTTTAACCGCCTTTTAGCTGCGCTTGCGCTGACAGTATTGTACCTTTGCCGGATAAAACCCGCGTATTGAAAACGAAATCACGACATCAGGACAAAGTTAATATTATTACCATGGGCTGCGCCAAAAACCTGGTGGACTCCGAGGTGATCCTGACCCAACTGAAAGGCAATAATATCGAGGCCGTGCATGAAGCCGGTGAGGGCGCCAATATTGTTATCATCAACACCTGTGGTTTTATCGACTCGGCCAAGCAGGAATCCATCGACACTATTCTGCAATATGCCGGGGCCAAGGAGGAGGGCCTGATTGACAAACTCTATGTTACCGGCTGTTTGTCGGAACGGTATAAGGAGGATTTGATGAAGGAAATCCCCCTGGTAGATGCCTTTTTCGGTACCCGGGAAGTGCCGGCTTTGCTCAGTAGGTTTAAGGCCGATTACAAGCACGAACTTTTGGGTGAGCGCCTGCGTACCACCAGCCATTTTGCTTATTTAAAGATAGCCGAGGGCTGTGACCGCCCTTGTTCTTTTTGTGCTATTCCGCTGATGCGGGGCAAGCACGTATCGCGCCCCCTGGAGTCGTTGGTGGAGGAAGCTACCAACCTGGCCGCCAATGGGGTAAAAGAGCTGCTGATTATTGCCCAGGACTCTACCTACTACGGCCTCGATATTTACGGGGAGCGCAGGCTGGCGCAGTTGCTCGAAGAACTGGCCAACGTAAAGGGTATCGAGTGGCTGCGGCTGCACTATGCCTTTCCGGCCGGTTTCCCCGAAGATGTGCTGGCCGTGATGGCGGCCAATCCCAAAATCTGCCGTTACTTAGACATCCCCCTGCAACACGGCTCCAGCAAAATGCTCAAGGCCATGCGCAGGGGTATTAACCGCGGAAAAACCGAGGCCCTGATTGAAAAAATACGGCAACAGGTGCCCGGTATTGCTATCCGCACTACCCTGATTACCGGCTACCCGGGCGAAACCGCAGAGGATTTTGAGCAGATGCTGGATTTTGTGCAAAAAATGCAATTCGACCGGCTGGGGGTATTCACCTACTCGCATGAAGAAAACACCCATGCCTATAACTTTACCGATGATGTGCCCGAAGCGCTAAAGCAGGAACGTGCTGACCGGGTGATGGCGTTGCAGCAGGGGATTTCGCTAACAAAAAACCAGGCCAGGGTTGGGCAGACCATGAAGGTATTGGTTGACCGGTATGAAGACGGAACTTATTTTGCCCGTACCGAGTTTGATTCCCCGGAGGTGGACAATGAAGTGCTCATCCGGGCTGCGGACGGCTATCTGCGCCTCGGGGATTTTGCCACCGTTAGCATAACAGGGGCCACGGAATTTGATTTAACCGCAATACCTGTTTAATCTTGCAGGATTAACTGGTTGTATGAAAGTAGCTAAAGTAGCATTTGACAAAACAGGGAGTTTTTCCCGTATTTTTCTGGATTACCTCGCGGGGGAGCCGAAACTGGCCCATACGCACGCTTTTGAACCTTCTATTGCCGGCTTTGAGCAGGCGTTGTCGTACCGCAAGCTGTCATCAGCTACCCGAAACACCCTGGCAGAGGTACTGCAGGGGCAATATGCCGGCCTGCAGGTTAGTGAGGCGGTGCAGAACAACATTGCTTTGCTGGCCAGGCAAAATACGTTTACCGTTACCACCGGCCACCAGTTGAATATTTTCACCGGGCCGTTGTTTTTTATCTATAAGATCATCACCACCATCAATATTTGCCGGGAACTGCAGCAGAACTTTCCTGAATATAATTTTGTGCCGGTGTATTGGATGGGCTCGGAAGACCATGATTATGCCGAAATCAACCATATTCATGTGGCAGGTAAAAAATACACCTGGCACACGAGCCAGACCGGGGCCGTAGGGCGCTTTTCACCTGCCGGCCTGCCGGAACTGGCCGCTGAAATTCCGGGCCGCACCGCTATTTTTAAACGGGCGTACAGCAATAACCCCAACCTGGCGGCCGCTACCCGGCAATATGTTAACGAATTGTTTGGCCACACCGGCCTGGTTGTGCTGGAACCCGATAATGCTGAGCTGAAAAAACTTTTTTTGCCCGTGGTAGAAGAGGAAATTATGGGGCAGGTTTCTTATAAAGAGGTTTTGGCCCGGAATGAGTTTTTGCTGGCACAAGGCTACCGGCCGCAGCTAAACCCCCGCGAGGTAAACCTGTTTTATCTTGATGAAGGCCTGCGCGAACGGCTGGAACGGGTAGATGGCCATTTTGTCGTTACCAATACCGGTTTGTCTTTCAGCCAGGCAGAACTGCTGGCCCTGGCCCGGGCGCATCCGGAGAAAATCAGCCCCAATGTAATCTTACGGCCGGTTTATCAGGAGGTGATTTTGCCCAACCTGGGTTATGTGGGTGGCCCTTCGGAGCTGGCCTACTGGTTGCAGTATAAGGGGATGTTTGATGCCCTTAAACTGGATTTCCCGGTACTGATGCCGAGGAATTTTGGCCTCTACTTAGATAAAAATGCCCAGCGTAAGCAGCAGAAACTGGGGTTGGTTTACCAAGACCTGTTCCTCCACCTCGATGCCCTGCAAAAAAAGTACGTGCATAGCCAAAACACAGGGCTGAACCTGGATAAGGAAAGGCAGGAGATCATCAAGCTGTACCAGTCCATCCGCCAGGTTGCCCATAAAATTGATGTTACCCTTGAGCCGCATGTGGCTGCCCAGATTAAAAAACACCAGCAGTGCCTGGATAAACTGGAGGCCAAACTGGTACGGGCGGAGAAGCGTAACCGTGAAGCAGAGATGCAGATGCTCAGGGCCCTGAAAGAAAATGCCTTCCCCGGGGACATTCCCCAGGAACGGTACGTGAATATCCTGTCTATCCCCAACAAAGATTTTATAGACCAGGTAATGGCCATTACGGAACCCTTTGATTTACGTATGAATATTTACCTGGCCTAGCAGTTACGGCCATTATCCCCGGCTTGTTTTCTTCGGGTAAAAGGGCCAAAGGCTGTGGTTTTACGGCCCGTGTGAGCAATGGCGCTGAAAACTTCCCTATAGCAATCAGCAGGGTTATTTGCAAACCACATTTGAATCCGATAGCTTTATAGTAGTGAACAAATTCCAGGCCTGCAGACTTTATATTGGCCGCTGTAAGATAGGAGTAGGGTTACACCAATGCAAAAAATAGCTTTTATTGATACCGAAGTAGGGCTAACAACCGGGAGAATCCAGGATATTGGCGCCATAAAAGTTGCCGGTGATATATTTCACGCTGACAATGTTGTTCATTTTGCTGATTTCTTAAACAACGTTGAATTTGTGTGTGGGCATAATATTTTGGAACATGACCTGAAATATTTAGCCAAGGATATGGCGCTGGAGCGTTATACCTTTATCGATACCTTGTTTTGGTCGCCTTTGCTGTTTCCTGCCAAACCTTACCATAGCTTACTTAAAGATGATAAGTTACAACTGGAGGAGTTTAACAACCCGCTCAATGATGCCAGGAAAGCCAAAGATTTGTTCTTTGATGAGGTGGAAAAATTTCAACAAACGGACAACGTCTTAAAAAGCATTTTTTTTACTTTATTGCACGGGCAAAAACAGTTTAACGGGTTTTTTAAATACCTTAACTATCAAAATACAGTCAGTCAGCTTGAAAAACGTATTTTTCAACGGTTTAATGGCCGTATTTGCCATCATACCGATTTGCAAAATATTATCGCCAACAATCCGGTTGAATTGGCGTATTGCCTGGCGCTGGTTGATGTGCAGGACCGCTATTCCATTACCCCACCCTGGGTGCTGAAACGTTTTCCTGAAGTACAACGAATTATGTTTTTGCTGCGTAACAACCTGTGCCTTGCCGGTTGTGCTTATTGCCATAAAGCCTTTGATCTTCACCTGGGGTTGAAGAGGTTTTTTGGATTTGGTTCGTTTCGGACATACAATAGTGAGCCGTTGCAGGAAGAAGCGGCACAGGCGGCCATTAAGTACAAATCAATTTTGGCCATATTTCCTACGGGCGGTGGCAAATCCCTGACATTTCAACTACCTGCCCTCATGCAGGGCGAGAATGCCAAAGGCCTGACGGTAGTAATTTCCCCTCTCCAATCGTTAATGAAGGACCAGGTGGATAATCTTGAAAAAGCAGGTATTACCGATGCCGTAACCATCAACGGTTTACTTGACCCGATTGAGCGGGCAAAATCTTTTGAGAGGGTGGCCAGCGGCTTGGCCTCGTTATTGTACATCTCTCCCGAGTCCCTTCGTTCCAGAACAATTGAGCATCTTTTGCTTGGGCGAAATATCGTCCGTTTTGTTATTGATGAAGCCCATTGCTTTTCGGCCTGGGGACAGGATTTCAGGGTAGATTACCTGTACATTGGCGATTTTATCAAATCGCTGAAGGAACGAAAAAATATTGAGGGGGAAATTCCGGTTTCGTGTTTCACGGCCACTGCGAGGCAAAATGTTATAGCAGACATAAAGGATTATTTCCGGGAAAAACTGAATATCGAACTTAAACTTTTCAAAACCAGGATAACCAGGAAAAACTTGCAGTTTAAGGTTTATCCGAAAGGTGATGAAGAAGAAAAATACAATACCGTCCGTGATTTGATTGACCGGCAGAACTGCCCTGCCATCATTTATGTTTCCCGCACCGTAAAAGCCTATAAGCTTGCCAGCCGGCTTGCCCAAGACGGCTACACGGCCCGGCCTTATCATGGCAAAATGGATAAACAGGAGAAAACCGATAATCAGGATGCTTTTATTAACGGTGAGGTTCAGGTTATGGTAGCAACCTCGGCTTTTGGAATGGGGGTTGATAAAAAGGATATAGGCATGGTTATCCATTATGAAATTTCCGATTCGCTCGAAAACTATATCCAGGAAGCCGGCAGGGCCGGCCGTGATGAAAGTATTGAGGCAGCATGTTATGTGCTTTTTAATGAGGAAGATTTGAGCAAGCATTTTATCCTGCTCAGCCAAACCAGACTCAACATCAGTGAAATCCAACAGGTGTGGAAAGCCGTGAAGGATTTAACCCGCTTCCGTTCAAAAATATCAAATTCTGCCCTTGAGATAGCCCGAAAAGCAGGCTGGAACGATACGGTAAATGAAATTGAAACCAGGGTAAAGACAGCAATTGCGGCCCTCGAAGAATCGGGGTACCTGAAGCGGGGCCAGAATATTCCCCGCATTTTTGCCAACAGCATTCTGGCAAAAAATGCCCAGGAAGCCATAGATAAAATCAATCATTCACACCGTTTCAATGAAAGACAAAAGCAGCATGCAGTAAGGATTATCAAAAAACTGTTTTCAAGCAAAAACCGCAAGAACGCTACGGGCGAGGAACCGGAAGCGAGGGTAGATTATATTTCCGACCACCTCGGGATTGTTAAAGAAGAAGTTATTGAAGTGATCAGCCTGCTGCGTGAAGAAGAAATACTTGCCGATACTAAGGACCTGTCGGCCTTTATCAGGCCCGGGGGCGATAGGCAATCCCGTAAGATGGTGAAAGATTTTCTCGGAATAGAAGAACGATTACTCGCCAGGACTAAAAATACCGAACAAAATTTTCATTTGAAACAACTTAACCAGCAGATGGAAGAAAGTGGTGCACAGGGCACCTCGGTAAAAAGTATCAAGACCATTGTCAATTTCTGGACGATTAAAAACTGGGTCAGGCAGAAAACCATTGATGCAGGCAAAAAACATATAGCCATCACTTTGGCCCGGCAGAAAAATGAATTGGATGAAAAACTACGAAGACGTAAGAAGCTGGCAGGCTTTATCATCGACTATTTGCATAACACGGTTGCTGACCACCCCGCTGACCGCGGGCAAGACAAGGGTGAAATACGGATTGAATTTTCAGTGCATGAATTAAAATCAGCCTATGAAAACAATGACTTGTTTTCCGGTAAAGTAACCACTGGCGATATTGAAGATGCCCTGTTTTATTTATCCCGGATTGAGGCGTTGAAGCTGGAAGGGGGGTTTCTGGTTATCTACAACTCCCTTACCATTGAGCGACTTGAAAAAGACAATAAGAAAAGATATAAAGCCGGTGATTATGCCAAATTGAAACAATTTTACGAAAACAAAGTTCAACAGGTACATATTGTGGGTGAGTATGCCCGGAAAATGCTAAGTGATTACCAGGATGCTTTGCAGTTTGTGGAAGATTATTTTCAGTTAAATTACCCGGCATTCTTGAATAAGTATTTTAAAGGCAGCCGTAAAAATGAAATAAAAAGAAATATTACGCCCCGTAAATTCCGGCAACTTTTTGGCGAGTTGTCCCCTTCGCAACTGAAAATAATCAACGATCAGGTGTCTAAATATATTGTGGTGGCAGCCGGGCCGGGTAGCGGCAAGACCAGGATTTTAGTGCATAAGCTGGCCTCCCTGTTGCTTATGGAAGATGTGAAGCATGAGCAACTTTTGATGCTTACTTTTTCGCGGGCTGCGGCAACAGAATTTAAAAAGCGGTTGCTTGGGCTTTATGGTAATGCGGCAAATTTTGTGGATATAAAGACTTTTCATTCCTATTGCTTCGACCTGCTCGGGAGAGTTGGCAACCTGGAAAAATCCGGAAAAATAATCCGCACCGCCATTGAAAAGATAAAGAACAATGAGGTTGAACCTAACCGGATTGCCAGGGCGGTTTTGGTTATTGATGAAGCCCAGGATATGGACGCTGATGAGTATGAACTGGTAACCACGCTGCTCGAGTATAATGAAGAAATGCGGGTAATTGCTGTTGGCGATGACGACCAGAATATTTATGGGTTTCGGGGATCGAGCTCGCAATATTTGGCAGGCTTCATCACCAAAAAATCTGCGGTTAAATATGAGCTTGTTGAAAATTACCGCAGCAGAAAAAATTTGATTGAGTTTACCAACAACTTTGTTAATAGTATTGGTGGCCGTTTAAAAAATAATGAGATTATACCCGTACGAAAAGAAAACGGCAGCCTGAAAATCATCAGGTATTCTGCGGACAACTTAATAGAGCCTGTAGTCCATGATATTTTGAATTTGGGGTTGGCCGGTTCTACTTGTGTATTAACCCAAACCAATGATGAAGCCTTGCAAATTGCCGGATTGTTACAAAAACACGACTACCCGGCTAAACTCATCCAGTCCAACGATGGGTTCAGCCTGTATAACCTTAACGAAGTCAGGTATTTCATTTCCCGACTGAACCTACAGGATGATACCTTTATCATAAGCGATGATACCTGGCAACAGGCCAAAAACGATTTAATAAAGCAATTTAACCGTAGCACGAAACTGGACCTTGTTATTGCGCTTATCAAGGCCTTTGCGTTGAGTAATCCTCGAAGAAAGTACAGGTCGGATTTTCAAGTGTTCTTACATGAATCGAAACCGGAAGATTTTATTGCCGAAAGTATTGACACCATTATCGTTTCTACTATCCACAAAGCAAAAGGCAAGGAATTTGACAATGTTTACCTGGTGCTGAATAATTTTTACCTCAATGATGACAGCAAAAAACGGGAGCTTTATGTAGCCATGACCCGGGCTAAAAACAACCTTAGCATCTATGCCAATACCAGGATTTTAGACTATGTAAAGGCCGGGGGGCTGGTAGTCAAGGAAGACCCGGCAGAATATCATGACCGGGAAACCTTTGTGTTGCAACTAACCCATAAGGAAATCTGGCTCGATTATTTCACGGGCTATTACCGGCAAAAGCAGATCAGTGGTTTGCAAAGTGGGGATACCTTAAAGGTTAAAGCGGATACCTGTTACAATGAAAAAGGCGTTGGGATATTGAAATTCTCTAAATCTTTTACAGCAAAGCTTGCAGAACTTAAAAACAACGGTTTTGTTGTTGAATCGGCAAAAATCAATTGGGTTTTATTCTGGCAAAAGGAGGGGGAAGAAGAAACAAGGATTGTGTTACCAGAGTTATATTTGCGCAAGCAACAAAACGTTGCGGCAGGGCAGGCACCCAATGAAGAATAAGATGGGGGCTAACATTGCAAACTGCAGAAACATTGATTTATGGGAAAATTTACTGCTATGGTTTTAGCCATAAGAATGGCAGTATGAAAAAAACAGAACAAGAATTAGCCTTATAAAATGGACATTCCTTTAAACGAATTTGAGCAGGTAATTAATGAAACTATCCTTAAACGGGGGGTATCTTATTTTAACAAAGGCTGTGTAACAGATTTTGCCGAATTAGCAACCGGGGAATATGAAGCTATTGTAACCGGCACCATGGAATATGTTGTGAACCTGCACATCAAAAACAATATGGTGGTAGCGTATTATTGTAGTTGCCCTTATGACAGGGGGCCGGTGTGCAAGCATATTGTTGCCGCTATTCTTTTCTTGAAACAAGATGAACTGGATTTGAACCAACACCAGCCGAAAAGAAAGAAGAGAAAACCGGTGGCGCAGCAATTGCAAGAGGTTATACAAAAAATAGCGCCAGAGGAATTGCAAGAATTTGTAAAACAACAAGCCAAGGTTGATAAACAATTCAAAAACTTGTTTCTCGCCTATTTTGCCCACCTGCATGAAAGCCAATCGAAAGAATTTTACCAAGACCAAATAAGGTCAATCGTTAATTCGGCAACGGACAACTACGGCTTTATTGGCTGGCACGAAATGGCCTATTTAGAACAAGGTATTGCCCCTATAATTTCTATGGCAGAAAATCACTTTGAAAACGGGAATTACCAAAGTGCCGTCAGCATTCTTACGGCACTACTTGAGGAAATAAACAAGGCAATTGAGTTTAGCGATGATAGCAATGGTGTACTTGGGGGAATAATTGAAAACGCCTACGAAATGTTGCATGCCATTGCCAGAAAGGATTTACCTGATACCGTCAGGGTGGCGTATTTTAATTATTGTATATCGTCATTTGCGCAGCGGCTGTTTGATGGCTGGGACTGGCACCTTGACATATTAAGCATTGCTTCAGAATTGGCCAATAATGAAAGTGAAGGAGATATTATCATTAAACATTTAGACACCATAAACGGTGATTATGAGCGCAAAAGGGCGGAGATGCTTAAACTTTCCCTGCTAACAAAATATAAACCGAAAAAAGATGTGCAGGAGTTTATTGAAAAGCATATCGCTAATTCATTGATACGAAACAAGGAAATAGCCAGGGCTGTTGAAAGCAAAGAATTTGCCAGGGCCATAAAACTGTGTCAGGATGGAATTGCATACGATGCCCGGGATAAGCCCGGCTTGGTCAAAGATTGGTATAACTGGTTGTTGGAAATTGCCCAAATTCAAAACGATAAAGTTAAAATTATTGAATACGCCCGTTTCTTGTTCATCGATAATTTTATGCCCAAACAAGACTATTATGCCATCTTAAAACAAAATGTTGAACCTGCTGAATGGCAAGATTTTTTAGAACAAATAATTAAAGAAATCAGCGCCAGGGGCGGATGGCTGTATGAGGGGCTTGTCAGGCGCATATATATTGAAGAAAAGTGGTGGGACCGGCTGTTTATGCTGCTGAAAGAAGATGCTTCGTTGTCTAACATTGAAAACAACGAGAAGTATTTGGCAAAAGACTATGCCGGGGAATTGATTCAACTTTACCGTGATAGAATAATAGAGTATTTGGCTGGGGTTAAGGCAAGGAAACATTATCAGGAAGCCTGCCGGTACTTGCGCAGAATGAAAAAACTGGGCGGGACAAAAGAAGTAAATAAATTGTTAGCCTATTTTAGGGAGGCTTACCCAAAACGGAAGGCCTTATTAGAGGAACTAAACAAGGTTTAGGCGGAGTGTTTACGGGAAAGAAGAATTTGGGTTGGCAGCACAAAATATTGTACCTGCTTTTACTGTCTGCCGTACTTTAAAAGCAGGAATGCTAAGGCGCAAAATAACCATTGGCGTAGCACAAAAATATTCGTTTCAACCGGCTTGTGCAGAAACTCTTGCGGGCATATGGCCCATAGTAGTTATACCGGCAGGTAAGTTTGCACTGCATTAGCCAAATACGGTCAGGGGGTTTCTACCACGGGTAATACTAATTTTGAGGGGAATGCGTTGGTAGCATAGACCTGCCAGGTGGTTGGCGGGCATTCGTTTGGGTTGTTATGGGCCGATAATTGTGGGTGCAAGATAAAATTTCCACTATCGGCCCCGGTAATGGCCAGGCGTATTTTATGCCCTTTTTTAAACACCCAGGAGGCCGGCATTAAATCAAACCGCATTTGTATCACCCGGCCTGAATCCAGGGCGTGCAAATCTTTTTCGTTGCCCCGGTACCCATGCCAGGGCAATTCCGGTTTTATAATTTCAGCGTTCAACACTTGCCCCTTTGGCGGTTTTAATTCATGCCAGTCAGACCTCAACTGGCCTTCCGTAACATACCATGCTTTCCCCTCTTCGTCAACATCGCTTAAATACACAAACACATCGGCATCCGGCTGCGATGACGAAAGGTAGAGGTCAATAACAGGGTGCCCGGTAACCTGCACGTCTTGTTCCAGGGCCGGGGTCTCAAAAACAAGGGCCAGCGAATCGTTCTGGCTGCGCTCCATAACCTCATCGGGGGCATCCCATAATAACCAGCGGTTCCAATTATTGGTACCGTAATTTGCCCGTGCATTATAGTTTACCCCGTATTCGATGGCCCCGGGCATAGTACGGTTGGCGGTAAGTGTTTGGTCCCGGTTGAAAAATAGCTTCAGGGGTTGGCTGGCGGGTGGCCAGGAAGCAAATTTCTCCCAGCCTTTGTGGAAGGTATAAATTTTTACCGGCTCCGCAAAGTCCTTATTGTCTTGTTGTTTAAGATGTTTATTGAAGAATTTTAGTTGCTCCCAGGTTAACTGGTCAACAAAATTGCCCTGATAGTTAAGCAACTCCTTGTACGGGCCGGTAATGCGCATGGGCCGGTGGAATCGCGGGGCCAGCAGCAGGTAAGTGGGTACTTTGCCGGTAAGATTGGCAAATAATTTGGTGGTGCCTTTGGTGAAGCCATCGAACCAGCCGCCCAGGTTATAAACGGCAATACCGGCTTCTTCAAGCTGTTGAATAAAGGAGCCGGGACTGGTTTCAGCGAACGCAATGGAGTCACCGGCAAAAACCAGTGGTGCATCGATATAG
>Ga0256839_1002355_pt1 | contig 21119 bp, 14 predicted proteins | sample 354166metaG_FD_185968 | JGI IMG/M metagenome (GOLD analysis project Ga0256839, IMG submission 185968) | Hydrothermal vent microbial communities from Mid Atlantic Ridge, Atlantic Ocean - 354-166 | ecosystem: Environmental > Aquatic > Marine > Hydrothermal vents | place: Atlantic Ocean: Mid... | reverse complement strand
GGGTTTTGCGAAAGTCATTTTAGATAATCAACTCAACAGCAAAGATAAATTTGGTTGTACTAAAATAAAAGCCACGCTCTCTGCAAAAACGCTTTATCTGATAAAGCGATTATTGAATGCTGGGCAGGTTGCCGTTTTAGATAGATCGAAGAATAAATTCACCAAAAAAATTACCGTTAAATACACCGCGAAACAAAATACCTTGGGTCGTATCGCTTATATGACAGCCACCATTCCGAGTAAGTCTGTGCTGTTATTACGCTGGGAAGATTACCTTTAATAGTACCCACCCCACCTGTTTTTTGCCGTTTTGTAAGTTTAGAATCACTTTAATAACCTTTTTTGAGATTAAAAATGCCTTCAGAATCATTATTCGAACAAATTAAATCCATCAGCCAGCCACCGTCTGAAGATATTTTTGAGGCTATCCAAGCTGAAAAAGAAAACATCACACCGTTGTTGCTTAAAGAGGTGGAAGCGTTTGCTAATGACCCACATTCGGTTAAAAACCGTGGCGATGATTATATCCGCCATGTGGTTTCTTTGTTTTTGCTGGCTAATTTTCGTGAAAAGAAAGCCTATTCTCACATCATCAAACTCATTTCGCGTTCGGGCGATACCGTGGTGTCTTTAACGGGTGAGGTGTTTACCGAAGCTTTAGGGCGCATCCTTGCCTCGGTGTATGACGGTGATTTAAGCCAGATTAAAAGTGTAATCGAAAACCCTAATGTGAATATATGGGTGCGTTCTTCTGCATTAGAAAGCTTGGTGGTGCTATGGAAAGAAGATGTGATCGAGCGCACTGAAGTCATCGATTATTTGAAAGAGTTGATGGAAGGAAAACTCGAACGCATACCCAGTTATGTTTGGGATAATGTCGGGCTAATCGCTTATGACATTCACCCCAACGGCATGGAAAATCTATTGCGATCTGCAATAAACGATAAACTCATCGCGCCGTTGGTGATGGATTTAAAACTGCTGGACGATTGCATTAAAACCGATATCACCAGCGTGCTTGCGCAAAAAGACAAGGTGATCAAAGGCTATATCGATTCCCCCAAAGAAGAACTCACATGGTGGCTTTACCCCAATGAGAATAAACAAACACTCGATAAAGGCATCGACTACGCCAACCTTGACGTGCCGATAGTTGATAAAGAAATCACCCCCGGCGAGCGGTCAGCCCCAATGGGCTGGCGAGCAAACACCTTTACCCGCGCTACACCAAAAATTGGGCGTAATGACCCTTGTTATTGCGGCAGTATGAAAAAATTTAAAAAGTGCTGCGGCGTTAGCCACTAAAACTCCTACTTTATTCACACAAACCCCTTTAATAAACCTGTCTGCAACGATAGAATGTCTCTTTAACAAAGTATCAAATAAAGCATGTTGCATCGCCTCAGAAATCTAAATGTATTTTCCCCTGCGCCTTTAGGTAGTCAAAATCTCCTGATAGCTGCGGGTAAAATTGTCGCAATTTCGAAAGATCCTATTGAAATTGACGAAAAACTATTAAGCAGCGATGAAGATTTCGACGGAAAACGTTTAATCCCTGGTTTAATTGATGGTCACGCGCATATCACCGGCGGTGGTGGCGAAGCGGGTTTCAAAACTAAAGTCCCAGCCCTGCACCTTAGCCAATATACCAAAGCCGGTGTTACCTCGGTTATCGGCTTGCTCGGCACTGACGATGTCACCCGCAACGCCTCATCTTTAATTGCACAAGTTTATGCTCTGCGAGAAGAAGGTTTGAGCGCTTGGTGTTATACAGGCGGTTATCATCTACCACTGAGCACTTTAACAGGCAGCGTGCGTAGTGATATTGTCCATATCGATCCTGTAATTGGCGTCGGTGAACTCGCTATTTCTGATCATCGCTCCTCACAACCGACCTTTGATGAAATTGCCCGTATTGTCGGTGAAGCACATGTCGGCGGAATTATGACGGGCAAAGCTGGCATCGTTCATTTTCATTTAGGTGATGGTGAACGAGGCTTGGGCTTAATCGAAGACCTACTTCGCAAAACAGAATTACCGCCGCGCACACTGAACCCAACTCACTGCAATCGCAATACCGCTTTATTCGAGCAAGCATGTTCAATCACCCACACGGGTATCACAATTGATGTAACCGCCTTCCCTAAGTCAGATAATAAAGACGAATACTCGGCCGCAGAAGCGTTCAAACTGTATCGTGATAAAAACTTAGATAACAGTAAGTTTACGGTTTCATCCGATGGCGGTGGTTGTATTCCTCATTTTGATAAGCAAGGGGAATTACTCCATCTTGATTACGGACGATGTGAGCTGTTAAGCGCAACGCTCAAAGAATTATTAGATGATGGAATCCCAGAAAACGAAGTACTGCCTGCCTTTACCAGCAATGTAGCAACGCTACTTAAACTGCATCAAAAAGGCACGATAGCGGTGGGCAATGATGCTGATTTAGTTATTCTGGATGAAAATAATACGGTTGATTCAGTGATGGCGCTGGGTCAATGGCATCAAAAAAACAAACACACTATCAAACGCGGTAGTTTTGAAAAATTAGAGAATAGAGGTTAAATATGTGTCCAGCGGACAATATAGAAAATGTAGATCGTGGCTGGGTAATTCCCATCGGCGGCGCTGAAGACAAAGAAAAGGATATGAGCATATTGCGTCGTTTTAGTACGCTGTGTGACGGTGGCAGAGATAATAATAATGATGATAACAATGCTGATAACAGTGCTGCAAATATATTAGTGATACCCACAGCATCAGAGCTAGAGGACACAGGCCCTCGCTATGTGGAAATATTTGAATCTATGGGGGCAAAATCAAGCTATTCAGCGATAAATGAGCGTGAAGACTGCTTTAATGAGGAGATCATTGCGCGATTAGAAAAAGCCACAGGGATTTTTATTACTGGTGGCAACCAACTACGCTTATCCACAATTCTTGGTGGTACGCCAGTCGCAAAATTAATTCGCTCGTTAAATGCAAAAGGTGTGCATGTTGCTGGTACATCCGCAGGTGCTGCAATCGTTTCAGAACACATGATAGCGGGCGGTGCAACAGGACCAACACCCACGGAGAACGGGGTTAACATGGCGCCGGGCTTAGGTTTGAGCAATAAAATAATTGTTGATCAACACTTTAGACAAAGAGATCGTATTGGTCGTTTACTTACCGCACTCTCCTACAATCCGTTTGCTTCAGGCTTGGGTATTGATGAAGATACAGCCGCTTTTATATCCCCAAAAGGAATTTTAGAAGTTGTTGGATCAGGTGCTATTACGGTGGTTGATCCTTCAGAACTCACCCATTCATCCATGCACAAAGCAAGACGTGAAGAGTCGATTACGCTTATCGGCATGAAGCTGCATATATTGGGCGCAGGCTCTAAATATGATATTAATAGTAGAACCGCATTTGTATAAAGAAGAATACTTAAGAATCTATCTACCAAACATAAAATATCGTCATGAGATTGTGAAGCACACCCCCCCACTTTTGAATGATAGCTCGTTAGTTCCTTAACGACTGTAGAATTTATGCAAAGCTACATAATGTTTTTAAGATTAAAGTTTTTATAATCAGAGGTAAACCATGAAAATATTAAGCACCAATGTGTATGTCGGCCCTAATTTATACGCTCACTTTCCTGTCATTAGGCAGCAAGTTGATTTGGGTATTTTAGAAGACTGGCCGTCTGCAAAAATTGGTGATGATTTTATTAATGGTTTAATTGAAGCGTTGCCAGGGCTTGAAGAACACGGCTGTTCTTATAGTGTTGCGGGTGGTTTTATTCGGCGCTTAAAAGAAGACGGTGGCACATGGATGGGGCATATTCTTGAACATGTCGTTCTCGAATTACAAAACATCGCAGGCTCAGACGTAAGCTTTGGTAGAACACGCTCAATTGAAGGTCAAGTGGGCTGCTACAATATGGTGTTTCAATACAAGCAGAAAGACGTGGGACTAGAAGCAGCACGTATTGCGAGAAACTTATTATTTGATTTATTGCCCTCTAAACTCAAAGAGCAGCTCAAGGACCTTGTCGTAAAAGACTTTGATTTTGAGCAAGAAAAAACCGATTTCATTCGCTTCGCGCAACGCAAAGAATTAGGCCCTTCAACCAGCTCCATCGTAAAAGCAGCCGAAGAAAGAGACATTCCTTGGTTACGTCTTAATGAATATTCTTTAGTCCAATTTGGTCACGGCAAACACCAGCAAAGAATTCAAGCGACTATCACCTCAAAAACAACCAATATTGCGGTTGCAATTTCTTGTGATAAAGAAGACACGCATAATTTACTGCATGACCTTGGTCTACCTTTACCACTACAAAGACTCGTGTATTCAGAAAAAGAAGCCGTACGAGTCGCAAGGCGCATTGGTTATCCTGTCGTCGTCAAACCCCTTGATGCAAACCACGGTCGTGGTATCACCATCGACATCAATTTTGATAACGAAGTCGAAGCAGCATTTCGCTTTGCCAGAGAAAAAGGTAAATCCAGAGGTATCTTGATAGAGTCTCTGATTAAAGGCTTTGACCATCGCATGCTTGTGGTTGATGGTGAGTTAGTTGCCGTTGCAAAACGCGTACCCGGGCATATTGTGGGTGATGGCAAACACAGTATCGAGCAACTAGTTGAGGTTGTTAATCAAGACCCAAGACGTGGCGTAGGACACGAAAAGGTATTAACCCAGCTAGAGCTAGATCGACAGGCCAATTTATTGATCGAAAAAGCAGGGCATACTAAAGAAAGTGTTTTAGCCAAAGATGAAGTATTTTATCTGCGTTCAACTGCCAACTTATCAACAGGTGGAACCGCAATCGACGTGACCGATGATGTACACCCTGATAACCGTGCTATGGCAGTTCGTGCGGTCGGCGCGGTGGGGCTGGATGTCGGCGGTGTAGATTTCTTAAGCGAGGATATTTCACAGTCGCATAAAGATGTCGGCGGTGCCATTGTTGAAGTTAATGCCGCTCCTGGCTTTAGAATGCATGTTGCTCCATCCGAAGGAAAGCCCCGCGATGTCGCAGGTAAAGTGATGGATATGTTATTTCCTGACGGCGCCCCAAGCCGCATCCCTATTGCCGCAATCACTGGCACCAACGGTAAAACAACAACCGCCAGAATGCTTTCACATATTTTAAAAACGGCTGGGCATATAGTCGGCAACACCGCAACAGAAGGTGTTTACATTGACGGGCATCTCACCGTAAAAGGCGATATGACAGGCCCCAAAGCAGCGCAAATTGTACTGCGTGACCCCAGCGTTGATATTGCCGTATTGGAAACTGCTCGCGGTGGCATCGTGCGCGCAGGTCTTGGCTATCAATCAAGCAATGTTTCTGCCTGCTTAAACATTACCTCTGATCACTTAGGTATCAAGGGCATCGACACCATTGAGCAACTTGCGGTGGCTAAACGCGTGGTGGTTGAAGTGGCGGAAGATGTCGCGGTGCTCAATGCGGATGATCACCTATGTTTGCAAATGGCCGACTACACCAAAGCCAAGCGGCTCTGTTATGTGACCATGAACCCACGCCATGCTCTGGTAAAGGAGCACATCAATCAAGGTGGAATGGCGCTCGTGCTTGAGCAAGGCATCAATGGTGACATGATTACTATTTATGATAATGGGAGTCACATGCCCTTACTTTGGACGCACCTAATCCCCGCTACCATCGAAGGTAAAGCCAGTCATAATGTACAAAACGCCATGTTTGCTGCTGCGATGGCTTATTCATTAGGTAAGGACTTAGAACAAATTACTCATGGCTTGCGCACCTTTGATTCAACCTTCTTCCAAGCGCCAGGTCGAATGAACCAATACGATGAACATCCATTCAAAGTCATCTTAGATTATGGTCATAACCCTGCCGCCATTAAAGTCGTCTGCCAAACCATTGACCGCTTTGAAGTATCAGGCAAGAAAATTTGTGTACTCGCAGCACCGGGCGACAGGCGCGACGAAGATATACAAGAAGTTGCCAAAGAAGCGGCAGGACATTTCGATTCCTATATTTTAAAAGCAGATGATAACCGACGCGGGCGAGATGATCGTGAAGTACCGCTAATGTTACAAAAGCAATTAATTGAATCTGGGGTGAAAGCTGAACAACTCCAAGTGATTGCCTCCGAGGTTGAAGCCATTGCCAGTGCATTAGAAATGGCAGAAGAAGGTGATTTATTATTGATATTTGGCGATGACATTACCCGTTGCTGGAAACAAATTCTCAACTTTAATGAAGAGAATCAAAAGTCGAGTAACAATAAAAATAAAGGTGTCAGCGCCAGCTCGAATGTGATTTTAGATGACGACGAAAAAGAATTCTTAAATTCTCTATCCCTAATTAAGGACGAAAAAGGCGTAAGATTAGCGCGCGAGGAAGAAAATGACTGACCTTAGTTCAAAACTTAGCTCAAAATTCACCCTACAACTTGACGATTCAAGACGCTTAACAGGCGCCAATTTATTAGGCGATTTTACGGGCGCCATTATGGATGTCAGCATTAGCAATATTGACGCTGATGTAGTGGTAAAAGCGTGGGAGAAACACGCCAAACAATTACTTGAACGCATCGGCTGGGACTGCCATAAAGAAAAATGCTTCCACCGCGTATTTGAAGGTGGTGCTAGCCTCGCTGTCACAGCCCCGATTGATGCTTTGTATACCGCCACTGACATTAACGAAGCTGCGTGGGAGCTTACCCGCAAAGAATTATTTCAAATCCGCAGCGATAACTTCATGGTTGAATTGGGCAACCTGATTAACCGACTCCAAGCAGCGGTTGAATCTGAACAAAACCCCGCATTAATTGCGCTGCAACAGCGTGCTAAAAAAGAAAATGTGGTGTTTTTAAGCGATGATGATGAAGCCTCTATCGGCTACGGCAAGCACTGCCAAATTTACCCTATCGACAAAATACCCAATCCTGATGACATCAACTGGCAACAGGCTCGCCGTATTCCTGTGGCTATCGTGACCGGCACGAACGGCAAATCAACCACCGTTAGGCTCGCAGACTCGGTAGCAAAGGCTGCCAATAAAAGCTGTGGAATCACCTCAACCGACTATATTCGGGTCGGTGAAAAAATACTTGATACAGGCGACTACTCAGGGCCAGGTGGTGCGCGTATGTTGCTGCGTCACCCAGATACTGAAGTTGCTTTCTTAGAAGTTGCGCGCGGTGGTCTGCTGCGCAGAGGAATAGGCATAAATCAGGCATCTGCAGTGGCAATCACTAATGTTGCCAAAGATCATTTAGGGCAATATGGGATCAATACCTTAGCAGACATGGTTGAAACCAAGTTTATTGTTAGGCAAGCCATTAACGAGCAACAAGCGCTTATCTTAAATGCTGATGATGCAGGCTGTGTGGACTTTGCTCGCTCCTTACTTCAACACCCCCAGCAATCGCATAATATTGTCTGGTTTTCATGGTCACATGATAACCCCCTGATTCAACAACATATTGAAAACGACGGCACTGTTTGTTACATCGAAGACGACACACTTTATTATCACACTGCAAAAATAAAAACTGCCATTATTTCTGTTTCTGATATTCCTATCACGCTAAATGGAGCCGCAAAACATAATATCCACAACGCGCTTACCGTCGTTGCACTTTGCTTCTCGCTCGGTTTTAAACAACAACATATTGCTAAAGGACTTAAGCAGTTTAGTACCTCGCCAGATGATAACCCCGGTAGAGGCAACTTATTTGAATTAAATGGTTACCAAGCAATTGTCGATTTTGCTCACAACGAGCATGGTTTGAAAGTGATGGCTGAAACCATCAAAAACATGCCCGCTAAACGCCGACTCATTATGCTAGGCCAAGCAGGAGATCGCAGTGACAGCGCTATTCAAGATGCCGTCAAAGCAGCAATAAACGCCCAGCCCAATGTTCTTATATTATGCGAGGTTGATTGTTACTTACGTGGCAGGAAAGCAGGTGAACTATCGAAGCTAATGCAACAAACAGCCATGCAACAGGGCATGAAAGCAGAGCAAATAATCTTAGTTAAAAGTTCAGTAGAAGGCGCAAAAAAAGCATTGGAGTGGGCGCAGGCAGATGATTTATTGCTACTTATCACTTTAGACAGCCGAGATGAAATTATCAAATTATTGAGCTAGTTGCCAAATTAAAAATACATCCTATTCTTGATATGAGCCCTTGCTATTCCAGCACCAATATTTCATCCATCGCATCTAACCCCGTTTGTCGATGCGTAATCAACAAAATACTGATCTCTTTTTTATAATCAAATAGCGCGTTTAACAGATTCGTTTCTGTCTGACTATCCAGGCCTTCGCCCGGCTCATCCAGAATTAGTACTGACGAATTTTTCAGTAATGCTCGCGCGATTGTTAAGCGCTTTAATTGTCCGCCAGAAAGTTTTAGCCCTGCTTCGCCGACCCATGTGTCGTAGCTCTCTGGGAGAGATACTATAAAATCGTGAATTTGTGCCACACGACAAACCTGCTCGACCTCAGCATCGGACGCTTCTCGTTTTGCTAAGAGTAAATTACTTTTTATGGTGCTGTTAAAAAAGTGGCTTTGCTGGGTTACTACAGAAAAATATTGGCGAATATCTTCACCTTTGTATTGTGATAGCTCATGTCCGCCGTAGGTGATTGACCCTGATGTTGGCTCCCAGAATCGCAGTAGCAAATTTACGATACTACTTTTCCCGATGCCACTGCTGCCGACGATGCCTAGACGTTTTCCTTGCGGGAGTGAAAAACTCAAATCATTAAATACATTGTCTGTGCTGTTATTCTCGTTTTGCTCATAGCTGAAACTTACGCTGTTAAAAACTATATCGTTATTGTTAGGGGTTGGAGAATCCGTTTTGGGTTCTTCGACTTGTGGTTTTGCATCGACAAGTGTGAATATGCGGCGCGCTGCCGCTAGAGTTTCTGGCAAGGTTTGAAAAGCTAACGGTAGTGCTCCCACTGCTTCAAAACTTGCCAGTGTAAATAAGGTTAACATTACTAAATTGGGTGACGATAACAGCTCTTGCGTCCCTGCATTTGTTAGCCCCGATTTTGTTAGCAACGGTATTGCGATCACCACAACGCCTAACATGGCAATATTAGTGCATAAGCTCAAAATGGATTGCGATAGTGCAAAGTGACTTGCCAATTTACTTTGCTGAGTTAATAGCTGTTTACTGAGTTTATCGACTTTTTCTATTTGCTGAGGCGCCGCACCATAAATTAATAATTCGCCCATGCCTTGTACGCTGTCAATCACTTGGGTGCGAAGCTCACTGGATAGCTCAACTTTCTTTTTAGCAGGTTTTGCGCTTAATTTATTAACCCATAACGGTGTGATAACGCCAGCGATAATAAACATCAACAATACAAAAATCGCCAGCAGATTATCATAACGTGATAAGAACCAAATAAATAAACCACAGGCAATAATGGCAACCGTGACAGGAACAATAATGCGGATATAAACATTTTCTAGCGTGTCAATATCAGCGCGGATTCTGCTTAATAAATCACCACTGTGATAGCGTTGTAATACAGCGGGCGCTAACGGTTCTAAATGCAGGTAAAACCAATGACGTAGCTCTGCGATCACCCGAAACGTGGCTTCATGTGTGATGACTCGTTCAGCGTAACGGCTTGCTGTACGCGCAATGGCTAAGCCACGAATGCCTGCCGCTGGGCTAAAATAATCAATCGATGCGCCTGCAAGCCCCGCTATTGCCATAGAGGTAATAAACCAGCCTGACAATGCCATTAAGGTGACGTTGGATAAAACGGTTATGAGTGCCAACAGAATGCCCAGTGACATCCAACCCCAATAAGGTTTGAATAAGCGCCAAAGTCGTAAGAAAACAGCGGTATCACTTTGTTGGTTTTTTGTGGTTTCCGTTTCTGAATTTGTTTTAATTGAGTCACTCATGCGGGATTTTCCATACCTTCAAAAATCGCTAGCATTTTTTTATAATTTGTAGCGCTTTCTTGAGATGAGTTTTTAGATGAAATTAATTGTTGATGCGTGCCAACTTCAACCACCCGACCTTTATCCATGACAACAATTTTATCTGCATCTTTAATGGTGTTAAGTCGATGCGCGATGGTAATGACGGTTTTGCCTTTTGATAAGCGTTTGATGCTTTGCTGGATTAGTTCCTCACTGGCTTTATCAAGGTTTGCCGTTGCCTCATCTAAAATTAATAATGGCGCATCTTTCAAAAAAGCGCGCGCTAAGGCAATGCGTTGAATTTGTCCGCCAGATAAACCTTCACCTTTTTCGCCAATTATCGTTTTGTAGCCATCTGTAAATGATTCGATAAATTCTGCCGCGTTTGCCAATTCTGCCGCTTTTTTTATGTCAGTATCCGAAGAACTCGTTGCGCCTAAACGGATATTGTCGGCAATCGTTCCGTGAAATAAATAAGGTCGCTGTGGAACCCATGCGATGTACTTGCGCCAGTTTTCTATGCCGAGTGAATTTAAATTCACTCCATCTACCTGTATTTCACCCTTGTTTGCACCTGTATTGTTAACACTAGAATTTTTATCATCATTAAGCTGAATAAAACCCAACAATAAATTTGCCACGGTACTTTTTCCTGTTCCGCTTTCACCAATCAGTGCTATTCGTTTCCCTGCTTTTATTTCTAAGGAGAAACCATCAAGCGCTTGCCTTCCTTCTTCATACGAAAAGAACACATGATTAAAAGAAATAGCTGGCACTTGGCTTTCCCGTACAAAATGACCAAAAAGGGGGGGGGTGGGCTTTGTATCTGTTGTTATTTGTGTTTGCGACTTGGATTCCTCCAAGGAAGATACCGCAGGCGTTTCCAAGATTTCTACCATCTGTTCTGCCGCACCAATCGCCTCCATGCGAGCATGATAATGTGTACCCATGTTGCGCAGTGGCAAATAGAATTCAGGGGCAAGTAATAGCACAAAAAATCCCAGTAAAAAATCCATCTCGCCATAGTACAAACGAAAACCAATTAACACGGCGACCATGGCAATGCTCACGGTGGCTAAGAATTCCAGCACCAACGAAGACAAAAAAGCGACACGTAAAACAGACATGGTGCTACGGCGATAATCATCTGATATTCGCGCAATTAGATCTGCTTCGCGTTTTGAGGTGTTGAATATTTTCAAGGTAGTTAAGCCTTGAATCATATCCAGAAAATGTGCGCTCATTCGCGCTAGCTTGCGCCATTGTTTTTTATTGAGGCTTTCGGTGCCTTTGCCAATTAATATCATAAAGAAGGGAATTAATGGCGCAGTCACCAGCATCACAGTTGCTGAAATCCAATCAATAGGAAATACAAAAACCAAAATGGATAACGGCACTAAAACGATTAAAGACATCGCGGGAATATAACGAGCGTAATAGTTTTCGAGTGCTTCGATGCCATCAACTAGCGTGTTGACTCTTTCGCCACTTCCTTCATTACCCAGTGTAATTGGACCAGCATTTAATAAGTGCCGATGTAATTTATCGCGTAATTGTTGTTTGATTTTTGCAGAAGCATGAAACGCCGCTTTTTCAGATGCCCAAGCTAAAAAGGCACGTACAAAGAAAACTGCCAGTAACATCCATAACCAGCTTTGTACTTCATGGAGTGTTTGTTTTTCGAAGATTACACCATTTATGGCACTGGCTAAAAACCAAGCTTGAGCGATTAATAAAAAACCCGAAAATAAACCAAGACCGACAGAAACTTGTAACCAGCCTGAGGTAATGGATTTTTGAGCATTTAAAAAACGTTTAGTAAGTGTATCAGTGGGCATATAAAACCATCATAAAAAAAGCGTAGAACGGTTGCCGTTTTACGCTTTTTTATTCAACAATAAACTATGAAAAACAGTTAATCATCTTCTTTTTCATCATCATCTAAACCATTAAGTTCTAACCACATCGCGTTGATGATCGCCATGGAGCAAGCCAACAATACGCCTAATAACCAAGCAAAATACCACATAAAATACTCCTAATTCTAATTCTGACCTAATAAAGGTTATGACTGTTTTCTTCAATCGACTCAACTGTATGAGGCCCCCACATTTTCTTATAACACCAGCTTGTGTAAATAATAATAATGGGAACAAAAACAATAGCCGCAAAAAATGACACCGTTAAGGTTAACTCCGAGCCGACTGCATCCCAAGCGGTAAAACTATGATTTGGGTTTAATGATGACGGCATAATGAATGGGAATAAAGAAAACCCTGCGGTTAAAATAATTCCAATAATACTCAAGGATGAACCCCAAAATGCGGTAGCTGCTCTGCCTGCTTTTGATAAAATTAAAGCTGCTGCTGCCCCTACAAAACCAAGAATGGGCGCTATTAACATGAGTGGATATTTTGAGTAATTATCAGTCCAACCACCGGCAACGACTTCTACGGTTTTTAATGTTGGGTTGGCAACGCCACCCGCTTCTCCGCCTGTCACTATGCGCATTCCTTCAATCCCAAAGGTTATCCAGATTCCTAGTCCTGCAAATAGCATTAACACAACGGTAGCTGAGCCATCTACAACCCTTTGTGAACGCTTATATACTTCAGCATCAGAACGCACCATCAAATAGGTAGCACCTTGCATTAGAAACATTGCAATGGCTAATAAGCCAGAGAAAATAGCAAAGGGGTGCAGTAAGTCTAGAAAACCACCATCCCAAGTAGAGCGCATATATTCATCAAACTTAAACGGTAATCCTAAAAATAGATTACCCATAGCTACACCAAATATTAACGGCGGTACAAAACCTGTGGTCACTAATACCCAATCCCAAGCGTTACGCCATTTTGAGCCTTCAAGTTTTGAGCGATAATCAAATGCTGGTGGACGACCTATTAAAGCGAATAACAAAATCATCATCGCCAAATACATGCCAGAAAAAGCAGTGGCATAAACATTCGGCCACGCGGCAAACAATGCACCAGCGGCAAGCACTAACCACACTTGATTACCATCCCAGTGTGGTGCTACCGCATTGATTGCAACGCGACGTTCAGCATCGGTTCGACCCACAAAGCGCAACATCATTGCGATACCCAAATCAAAACCTACTGTGACCGCAAAGCCAATCCAAAGAATACCGATGATTGCCCACCAGAGAAACTTTAATGACGCATAATCTAAAAATTCCATGTGCTCAGCTCCTTATATCAATTCTTGGTGATTAGTATCGGGTTTTGACTTAGCTTGTCCTGCGCTATGCGCACTTTGACCGCCTTTCTCAAAGTGGTAACGTCCTGTATGTAACGAGCTAGGACCAATACGGACAAATTTTTGCATCAGGTAAACTTCTATAATTAGTAATACCGTATAGAGAGCAATAAAAGCAATTAAGCTATATAAAACATCATTATATTCGAGATTGGAGGATGCCATCGCTGTCGGTAATACGCCTCCTACCGCCCACGGTTGTCGACCAAATTCTGCAACAAACCAGCCCGCTTCGATAGCAATCCACGGTAGCGGTAAACTGAGAAAGCAAATCCACAAGAACCAGCGCTTTTTAAAGACTGTGCGCCTTGATGTAAAGATAAAAGCAAGAACAAAGACACCTAACATCGCTACCCCAGCGGCAACCATAATACGGAATGAGAAAAACAGCGGTGCAACTCTAGGAATACTGTTCTTAGCGGCGAGTTTAATTTGTTCTTCGGTTGCATCGACAACATTAGGTGTGTAGCGCTTTAGTAACAAGCCATAACCAAAGTCATCTCGCATTGAATCGAAGCTTTCTATATCAACATCGGATGCCGTTTTCTTGCGTATTTTTTCAAATAAAGCATAAGCGAGCATTCCATTACGAATACGTTTTTCGTTATCATCAATGATATCTTTAAGCCCTTTAACTTCTTCGGTTAAAGAACGTGTTGCAATGATGCCTAGAGCATAGGGAATTTTTACTGCGTAATCATTTTTTTGTGCTTCTTGGTCAGGAATTGCAAAAACGGTGAATGCAGCAGGTGCTTCTTCGGTATGCCATTCAGCCTCAATCGCTGCTAATTTGTATTTTTGAACATCGCCTGCCTCATAACCACTTTCATCACCTAGTAAAATAACCGAGAAAATACCCGCTGTTCCAAAGGCAGCAGCGATAGCAAAAGAGCGTTTGGCAAAGCCTGTATCTCGCCCTTTTAATAAATACCATGCACTAATACTAAGCACGAACATTGAACCAGCCACATAACCTGCCGCGACCGTGTGAATGAACTTAACTTGTGCTACAGGGTTAAAGAGAATCTCACTAAAGCTGGTTAGCTCCATACGCATGGTTTCAATATTTAATTTGGCTCCTACTGGATTTTGCATCCAGCCATTTGCTATTAAAATCCAAAGTGCTGACAAGTTGGTGCCGATTGCCATAAGCCAAGTGACGGATAAATGTTCAATTTTTGACATTCTATCCCAGCCAAATACAAACATACCCACAAACGTCGCTTCTAAGAAAAACGCCATCAAGCCTTCAATTGCCAACGGTGCACCAAAAATATCGCCCACGTAATGTGAGTAATAAGACCAGTTAGTGCCGAAGGAGAATTCCATCGTTAAGCCTGTAGCAACACCGATAGCAAAGTTAATGAGGAAAAGCTTTCCCCAAAACTTAGTCATATCTTTATAGACTTGCTTACCTGTCATCACATAGACAGATTCCATGATTGCGATGAGAAAAGTCATACCGATAGTTAACGGCACGAATAAAAAGTGGTACAGCGCAACCGTTGCAAACTGCAAACGGGATATATCAACAACTTCTTCTGTAGGGATCATGGATTCACCTTGTTTATGATTTTCGTAAATATCATTTTATTTATCACTCTCTTCTTTCTTCCTTTTTGCATCATCACAATCAATTTCTGGGTAGGGATAACGAACATGACCGTAACGTACCACTAATACTGCAAGCGTGAGAATGATAATTGTCAAACTGGTTTCCAGTAATCTCCACTGTTCAAACGATTTTGAATCTAAAATAATATATCGAGCCAAGGCAACAATAGCGATGTATATTGGAAAACGTATAGGTAACTTATGCTGTTCATAATAGATTTGAATCATTGCTAACACTTCGAGATAGATAAACAATAACAATAAGTCTTTGAGTTCGACTTTTCCTTGCTCAAACATTACGATGATTTCTTGCCCGACAGCGATCAGTGTTGCAATCAGGATAATGACTAAGCCAGCTTGCTCTATATAGTGAAGCAAGCGAAATACGGTTTTCTTTTGACTCATAACAATCTCTACTTTGAAAGTTTTAATTCTTTGGTTGAAGAATTAAGAGTTAAATAATTAGATTATTCACCATAACGCTCTTGATAATCTTCCATTGACGCTTTAACTACTTTTAATGCATGTTCACGATTATACGGCTCACCTATTTGCACAGAACATTCTTTACCTGGCACCATTTTATAAGTATTAAAATAATGATCTAAACGCTCAATAAGCACATGAGGTATATCATCAAGCTCACGCGCTTCCCCCCAAATATTGTCTGTCGCCAAAACAGCAATAATTTTATCGTCTGCCTCCCCGTCATCAATCATCGGCAAACCACCAAGAACTCTGGCATGTAATAAAATATCTGCACGGGTAATTGGGCGTTCTGAAAACACGCAAATATCGAGAGGATCTTTATCCCCTTTTAGCCCTTCTTGACCCATTAGGCTTGCGGTGCGTTTCCCACAATAGGTGCGAGGAATAAAGCCGTAAAGAGAAGGTTGCAAGGAAGATGCTCGCTGCGGTCTATCCACCATTAAGTAGCCTGTTTTCTTATCCGTTTCATATTTCACAGGATCGTAAGGCGTAATCTCAATATAAGCATTAACAATATCGGGGGCATCTTCTCCCGCATCAAGTCCATGCCAAGGGTGTGGCCGCCAACGGTAAAACGCATCTGGAAAGGACATTCTGACTCCTCAAAAATAATAAACTGATAAAATAATTCTACTAATATACATAAAATCGAAAACAATTATTACACTTTTATCTAAAAACGTAATACTATATTACATTATTGACTTATCCGAGCTGATATTGAAAGCGAATCCACTTCCAAAAGCCCCTAAACAACATGCTGAATGTATCCGTATTCGTGGCATTGTGCAAGGTGTGGGTTTTCGCCCAGCAGTGTGGAAAATTGCTACACAATTTCAACTTGCTGGTTCAGTCAGTAATGATGGCGATGGTGTATTGATAGAAGTAGAAGGGAAAACACATTCCATCAATGCCTTTATTGATGCGCTCAATAATGACAAGCCTCCCCTGTCTCGCATTGATAGCATCGAGCGTGAACGCACAGACTTTCCCGATGACCCAGCGTTAAACTTTGAAATCATCGAATCTACCCACTCTACTGCCAACACTGGGATAACCGCAGATGCAGCAACTTGTAATGAGTGCCTTGCAGAAATTTTGGATGATACTTTAAATAAGAACAGCAACACTCAGAACCGTCGCCAAGGTTACCCTTTTACCAACTGTACCCACTGCGGACCAAGATTAAGTATTATCAAAGGTATTCCTTATGATCGCGCTCAAACCAGTATGGACGAGTTTGAGATGTGTCCTGCTTGTTTAAGCGAATACAATTCACCTTATGATCGCCGTTTTCATGCACAACCTAACGCTTGCCCAAATTGTGGCCCCGAAGTATGGTTGGAAGGCAAGAGTGGAAAGTTAGTTTCCAGTGTTAATAAAACTCAACGTTACAAAGATCCCATTAATGATATGCCTATTATTCAGGCAGCCCTCTGTATTCGTGAGAAAAACATTGTTGCCATTAAGGGCATAGGTGGCATTCATTTAGCCGTCTGTGCTTGTGATGATGGCTTGAACAACAATGGCTCCGCAAGCGAAGAAAGTGGAATAAGCGCAGCCCAAAAGCTCCGCTTAAAAAAGCAGCGCCCCAACAAACCCTTTGCCATCATGGCAAAGAACTTGGCAATGATTGAGCAATATTGTTATGTGGATGATGAAGAACGCGCTCTACTTACCAGCCCCGCCGCACCGATTGTTTTATTAAAAAAACGAGAGATAAGCGGTACGGGACGAAAAACATCACAATTATCTAATGATGTAGCGCCTGGGCAAAAAACATTGGGCATGATGCTTCCCTATAGTCCGTTACATCATTTATTACTCAATGTATTGAACAAGCCTATTGTGCTGACATCAGCCAATGCCAGTAACGAACCACAATGCATTGATAACGATCATGCTCGTGAGACCTTAAGCCATATTGCAAATTACTTTTTACTGCATAATCGTGACATTGAAAATCGTGTGGATGATTCTGTGGTACGCATGATGGCTGGAAAGCCACAATTTTACCGTCGCGCTCGTGGTTATGCGCCTGAATCTTTGCCCTTGCCTGAAGGGTTTGAAAGCACGCCACAAATACTCGCAATGGGCGGCGAATTAAAAAATACATTTTGTCTCATCAAAAATGGTCAGGCAGTTTTATCACAACACATGGGCGACCTAGAAAATTATAAAACCTATGAAGACTACCGTCACAATCTAGCTCTGTACGAAAATCTATTCCAGCATCAAGCTGAACATATCGCAATTGATATGCACCCTGAATATATCTCTAACAAAGCAGGTCACGAACTAGCTAACGAAAGAGGAATTAAATTACACAAAATTCAACACCATCATGCACATATCGCCGCTTGCCTTGCGGATAATCAATACCCATTGAATGGTGAACCCGTATTAGGAATTGCATTGGATGGTCTAGGGTATGGAGCTGACGGTTTCTTATCTGCTGATGGCTCCTTATCTGCTGATAGCTCTTTATGGGGTGGCGAGTTCTTATTAGTTAATTATCAGCAAAGCAGGCGTCTCGCACACTTTAAACCTGTCGCTTTGTTGGGTGGTGCGGTTGCTATGAAGCAACCTTGGCGTAACACCTATGCACATTTACAGACCTGTTTAAGCCCTATCAACAGCAATGAGAATGGTTGGGATTGGATAGTTCAAAACCATGCAGAATTGGAATTGGTTAAAACCTTATCGAAAAAACCTCTAGCTACTTTTGATGCTATGTTAGAAAAAGGAATGAGCTGTCCCAAAGCCTCATCAGCAGGTCGATTATTTGATGCGGTGGCAGCTGCGATAGGGCTCTGCCCTGAAGAAATCCGATATGAAGGACAAGCAGCAATTGAATTAGAAAATTGCATTGATGAGCAAGCTTGGAAAAAGGCAAATAACTCGGCTTATGAATTTGATTTAAGCGCCAAGCAATTAGACCCTACTCCGATGTGGAAGGCTTTATTGCAAGACTTGTCAGATTCAATTCCTTCATCTTTGATTTCAGCACGATTTCATAAAGGTTTATCGAATGCCATACAAACTTTAGGCATACAACTAGCAAAAGAAAATATCATTAATACCATCGCTCTATCAGGTGGTGTTTTTCAAAACAAAACCTTATTTGAAGATGTAAAACAAGGCCTAGAACTGCAAGACTTTACTGTCTTAGTGCACCGCAATGTGCCCGCCAATGATGGTGGTTTAGCTTTAGGGCAAGCAGTTATAACAGCCGCGAGAATCATAGATTGATCACAGCTTGCGACATTTAAAGGAGAAAACATGAACGATGAAATCCAAACTATATTAAGCAACTACCATTCCGATCGAACACGCTTAATGGATATGCTATGGGATGTGCAGTTGCAACAAGGTTATATTTCCGATGAAGCAGTCTCTTCGTTGGCAAAAGATCTAAAAATTTCAAATGATGATGTGCGCGAAACCCTAACATTTTACCACTTTTTTCACGACAAGCCTTTTGGAAAGCATAAGGTTTACCTATGCGATACAACCATCGCCAAAATGAGCGGTTACGACGAGGTACGCGATGCGCTTAGCAATGAGATCGGCACAGCGTTTAACAGTGTCGATGAAACAAGTACTTTTGGTTTGGGGGATGCAAACTGCATTGGATTAAGTGATCAAGAACCAGCCATGATGGTAGACAATGTTGTTTTCACAAAATTAACACCAAACAAGGTAAAAGATATTATTAGTGACTTAAAGTCAGGTAAAACAGCAGAAAATATCGCCAACCCTAAAAATATCAACAGTAAAGAACTCGCTTATGTCGAAAATATGGTTGATGCCAATATAAAAACTGAAAGCCAAGTTTTGTTTAAAGCCAATCGTGACTATAAATCAATTTTGCAAACATGTTTAGACAAGCATATCCCTGAAGAAGTTATTGAGGAAATCACTCTAGCTAACCTTCGTGGGCGTGGTGGTGCAGGCTTCCCAACAGGAATGAAATGGAAGTTCGGCCGAGAAGCCGAAGGGGCTGAAAAATATATCATCTGTAATGCCGATGAGGGAGAACCTGGCACTTTTAAAGATCGCGTTCTACTTTCTCACTCACCTAAAGATGTATTACTTGGGATGATTGCAGCCGCCTACGCCGTTGGTTCTCGTCATGGAATAATCTATTTACGTGCAGAATACTGGTATCTCAAAGACTTTTTGCAGCAACAAATCCAAGATTTTCGTGATGAAGGCCTACTTGGGAAGAACATTCTCGGTTCAAAACTAGAGTTTGATATACGCATTCAAATGGGCGCGGGTGCTTATGTCTGTGGTGATGAAACAGCATTGATTGAATCCTGTGAAGGCAAACGAGGTACTCCCAGAGTTAAACCTCCTTATCCGATCAATCAGGGTTATCTAGGAATGCCCACCAGTGTCAATAATGTTGAGACGCTTGCAGCTGCCAGTTATATCATCGAAAAAGGCGGTGATTGGTATGAAGAAATGGGAACCGATGACTCCACAGGAACACGCTTATTAAGTGTTTCTGGTGACTGTGAAAACCCTGGAATTTATGAAATAGAATGGGGCACAACACTCAATGAAGTTTTAGAAATGATAGGTGCAAAAGATGCCAAAGCAGTACAAATAAGTGGTCCTGCTGGTGATACTCTATCCGTTAAACTTGATGGTGAACGCGAATTTTGTTACAGCGATTTGTCCTGTAACGGTTCGTTAATGGTGTTTAATCAATCACGCGACCTACTCAATGTAGTCAGAGACTTTGAAAAATTCTTTGTAGAGGAGTCCTGTGGGATTTGCGTACCTTGTCGTGCTGGTGGCGTTGACTTATTACATAAGATGGAACGCTTTATTGATGGTCGTGGCTGTCAGCAAGATATAGAAGAAATCACCACGTGGAGTAAATTACTCAAAGGCACAAGTCGCTGTGGCTTAGGTACTGCAGCACCAAACCCGATTTTAGCAACACTTGAAAAATTCCCAGAAATTTACCAAGAAAAGCTAGTTGAACAAAAAGGCCCATTATTACCTTCTTTTGATATGGATGACGCATTAAGTGCGCATGAACTAGCCTATAAAAAACTCACACAGGAGGAAGCATAATGAGCATTAAAGTAACCATTGATGGAAAAGAAGTGAGTGCAAGAGATGGTGATAATATCATTGATGTTGCTGCTGAAAATGGCGTTTATATTCCCTCCCTTTGTTACGTTAAAGGTAAACCTTGCTTAGGCACCTGTCGTACTTGCTCAGTTAAAGTGAATGGCAATGTCATGGCCGCCTGCACCATCCCCGTAGCAGAAGGCATGGAAATTGAGGTTAATGAACCCGAAGTAACCGACATGCGAAAAGCATTGGTAGAACTGCTCTTCTCAGAAGGCAATCATAACTGTCCAAGTTGTGAGAAAAGTGGTCGCTGTGAGTTACAAGCAACAGGCTATGAAGTCGATATGATGGTTTCTCGCTTCCCCTATCGATTTACTCCTCGTGTGGTAGATCACAGTTCTAAAACCATTTTCTTACAAAGAGATCGATGTATCTTCTGCCAACGTTGCGTTGATATGATTCGCGATGAAAAGACTGGTGAAAAAATATTCAGTATTAAAGGTCGAGGCACGCATGCACGTATAGAGATAGATACCGATCTCGCCAATGAAATGTCACCTCAGCAAGTACGAGAAGCATCTGACCTTTGCCCCGTCGGTTGTATCATAGACTCAACCCAAGGTTATGATGACCCCATAGGTAAACGTAAATTTGAAGTTAAAACTATTAGAGATCGCGCTTTAGAGAGGA